>Ga0187765_10000074_pt1 | contig 32662 bp, 29 predicted proteins | sample 0216_QUI02_MP05__3_FD_133018 | JGI IMG/M metagenome (GOLD analysis project Ga0187765, IMG submission 133018) | Tropical peat soil microbial communities from peatlands in Department of Meta, Colombia - 0216_QUI02_MP05_10_MG | ecosystem: Environmental > Terrestrial > Soil > Wetlands > Peat ...
CAGCTCGCGCTGGCCGGCTGGGAAACGCGGATCCCGACCGGCAGGCTCAACTCCTGGCTCACCGAGCTGACCGCCGCCACCCCGCCGCCGGCCCGCGGCGGCCGCCAGCCGAAGATCCTGTTCGCCACCCAGGCGGGCATCCGCCCTCCGCACTTCGTGCTGTTCGCCACCGGCTTCCTGGAGGCCAGCTACCGGCGCTTCATCGAGCGGCGGCTGCGGGAGGAGTTCGGCTTCGCGGGCAGCCCAGTACATCTGTCCGTGCGGTTGCGTGCCAAACGAGCGGCCCGCCCGGCCAGCCGGGCGGGCCGGGCGGGCCGGCGTTAGCGGCGCTGGCGGGCACGCACATCCGTCGGCGTACCATCGTTGCGGTCGCGATGGGCGCCGAGGGCGGGCAGTGGCGAAGGCAGGTAGAGCAGGCCGATGCGGTACAGATCACTGGGTAATTCCGGCCTGATGGTGTCGGTTGCCGGGCTCGGCTGCAACAACTTCGGCCGCCGGGTTGACCGGGACGGCACCAGGGCGGTAGTCGACGCGGCGATCGACGCCGGCATCACGATGTTCGACACCGCGGACATCTACGGCCACGGCGCCTCGGAGGAACTGCTCGGCGAGGCGCTGACCGGCCGCCGGGACCAGGTGGTGCTGGCCACCAAGTTCGGCAGCCAGGGTTCCGACATGGGCTACGGCCCGGCGGCGGGCGCCAAGGGCGGGCGCGCCTACATCCGGCGCGCGATCGAGCGGTCCCTGCGCCGGCTCCAGACCGACTACGTCGACCTGTACCAGCTCCACACCCCCGACCCGGTGACCCCGGTCGCGGAGACCCTGGCCGCGCTGACCGAGCTCGTTACCGAGGGCAAGGTCCGCTACCTCGGCCACTCGAACTTCACCGGCTGGCAGATCGCGGACGCGGCCCACGTGGCCCGCGCCACCGGCAGCGCGCCGTTCGTGTCCGCGCAGAACCACTGGTCGCTGCTGGAACGCGAGGCGGAGGCCGAGGTGCTCCCCGCCGCCCGGCACTTCGAGCTGGGCGTGCTCCCGTACTTCCCGCTGGCCAACGGCCTGCTGACCGGGAAGGTCCAGCGGGGGGAGGCGCCACCGGCGGGGAGCCGGCTGGCCAGCCGGCCGGGGTATGTGACCGACGACAAGCTCGACCGGGTGGAGGCGCTGACCGCCTGGGCGGCCGGGCGCGGGCTCACCGTCCTCGAGGTGGCCGTCGGCGCCCTGGCCGCGCAGGAGGGCTGCGCCAGTGTGATCGCCGGGGCGACCACGCCGGAGCAGGTGAAGGCGAACGCCGCCGCCGCGGAATGGGTGCCCTCCGCCGACGACCTCGCCGACCTGGACCGGGTCGTGCCGCCCCCGCCCGCCGCCCGGGCTAATCCCGGCAGGCGGCGGCACCGCTAGCCCTGGGCCACCGCGAGCTGGTAGAGCGCCTCGACGGCGCTGCCGAACGAGGGGGAGTAGGACACCGACGCGATGTCCCCGCCCTGCTCGTACCCGCCGATCACGCCGATCACGGTCCCGGCGCCGGTGCTGCGGTCCACCCGGCCGATGAAGGGACCGCCGCTGGTGCCGTCGGTGTAGCCGCCGCAGTCGAACTCCAGCTGACGGGGGTTGAGCGGCTTGCTCTCGCTCTGGCAGGTGATCGGCTGCGCCGTGCCGTCCGGGTAGCCGATGACCTCGACCCAGGCCCGCTCGGGCCAGCCGATGCCCAGCCGCTCGCCGCCGGTCACGTCCTGGATCGGCGCGCTGCTGCCGGGCTGGTGGACCACGAGGAAGGCGACGTCATGGTCGGGGTCGGCCGACGTCCGCCACGCGGTGTCCGACAGGACATCGCTGGTGAGCCACACGCCGTACGGTTCCTGGCCGCTGTGGTAGCCGGGCACAAAGGCGATCTGGCCCGGCGCCTTCCCGCTCACGCAGTGAGCGGCGGTGATGACCAGATCCCGGGTGGGGCTGTCCACCACGCTCGCGGTGCAGAAATGCCGGCCCAGCCGGCCACCGGCCAGGGTGAACAGGGCACCGACGGCGGGCGTCCCGTCAAATGACTGGCCGTTGACCAGCACGAGCGGGGCCGGCGGGGCCCGGAGCGGCAGCGAGCCGACCGCGCCGGCCAGCTGGGCCGTGCCGACGGGCGGGCTGACCAGCACGGCGCCGCAGACGATGGCCGCCACGGCCGCCGCCACCCAGATGGCCCGGCCCGCAAACACGCGCGTCCCGCGCGCGTGTTTGCCCTCGGAATGTCTGCCAGGCCAGCCGGGCCGCATCCACCCCTCCCGCCTGGACGCTGGCGCGTCCCGGCCATTGACCACTCCTCCTCCGATTGTGCAGCCCAGGGCTCCAGCGGGCCATAGAGGTAGCTGGGAGGTTTGTGGGGATCTGTTTACCCGGGCGGCCCGGCGCCGACCGCCCGGGGCGGGCGGCGTGGCTGTTTCGCCAGGTCACCGGGCGTATGATCGCACCTGCCGGGAGCGGCTCGCCGGGCACTTTCTCTTACCCGGTGGCCTGGCCCCCGCGAGGGAGTAGCGTCATGGTCGTCGGGTCCCGCCATTACCCGCGGCGTCTGCGAAGTGAAGGCCGATGAGCTATCTGGTTGATCACTGGTCCTTCGACCCGTTCCTGATCGTGGTCGTGGTGCTGGTGATCTGGCACGAGATCGGGCTGGCCCGGCTCGCCCGGCGGTCGCGGCCGGAGCGGACCCGCCAGCGCCGCCGCCGCTCGTGGCTGTTCTACGGCGGGCTGGCGGTGCTGCTGCTGGCCGTCCAGTCGCCGATCGACTACTGGGCCGACGACTACTTCTTCGTGCACATGTTCCAGCACCTGCTGCTGATGTTCGCCGCGCCGACCCTGGTGGTCGCCGGCGCTCCCTGGCAGCCGCTGCTGGACGGGCTGCCCGGGCGATCGGGCCAGGCGGTCACCCGGGGCACGCTGCGCGGCGGGTGGTCGCGCCCGCTGCGGGCGGTGGGCGGCTTCGTGCTCCGGCCCTGGGTCTCGGTGACGCTGTTCTGCGTGGCGATGGTCGTCTGGCACCTGCCGGTGCTGTTCGACCTGGCCGCGCGCAACCAGGCGGTGCACATCTGGCTGATGCACGGGACCTTCTTCACCGTGGGGGTGCTGTTCTGGCTGCAGTTCATCCCCTCTCCGCCGTTCCGCCGCCGGATGCCGCTCCCGTCGCAGGCCCTCGCACTGATCGTGACCAACGTGGTGATGTGGGTGCTGGCCATGTCGATGAGCATCCTCACCCGGGTGTCCTGGTACCCGGTGTACGACCACATCCGGGGGGTGACCCTGCCGCCGTTCGCCGATCAGCAGATCGGTGCCGCGATCTTGTGGGTGTGCGGGGATCTCTGGGCCGTCCCGGCCCTGATCTGGGTGGTGCACCGCATGATCCAGGAGGACGGCAGCTTCGGCGCGGCCATGGACAAGATCCTCTCCCGGGGACCGAGGAAGACCGGCTGGGCCGGGGCCGGCACCGGCTGGGCCGGCGGCGCCCGCCGCCCGCCGGAGCCGCCCACGGAGGCCTGACCCCCCAGCAGCGTCGCCCGCCGAAGCCCTAACCCCAGCGCCGCCCGCGGCGGCCCTGACCCAGGCGCCTACCGCCGCCATCCCCAGGACTGCTGGCCGTACTGCCGTCCGGATCGCTGATCCTGCTGCCCGCCGGGCCACTGGCCACGCCAGCCCTGCTGCTGGGTTTGCTGCCCGGCGGGCTGGCCCGGCCCGGCTGGCTGGCCCGGCTGGCTGGGCTGACCCGGCCCGCTGGGCTGGCCTGACTGCCCGTACGGACCGTCCCACTGCCCCTGGTCCTGGATCGCGCAGGCAGCGCCGTTGAACGTGCACCCGGTGGGCGAGGTCGCGTCGCCCCGGCCCTGGATGCTCAGGTTCAGCGGCGCGCCGGGCCCGAGCGTCTCACTGTCGGTGTCGGCACTGATCGTCAGCGTGTCCCCGCTGAACTGCCAGTGCTCGAACGGGCCCCCCTGCCAGTTGCCCTGGCTGTCCACCGAGTCGACCCCGTCCCCGGGCAGGGTCAGCTGGACGGTCCAGCCGGAGACCGGGCTGCCGCCCTGGTTCACCAGGGTCATCTGGTCCCGGAAATGGCCGAAGTTGTGCCGGTCCCGGCCGGGCGTGAACGACACGGTGACGTTCGTGGGAGCGGGTGCTGCGGGCGTGGGAACGGGCGCCGCGGAGGTGGGGGCGGGCGCCGCGGAGGTAGGGGCGGGTGCTCCAGAGGTGGGGGCCTGCGAAGGCATCAGTGACGGCGACGGGGGTGCCGGCTGCTTCGGGCCCGCCTTGGCGGGTGACGGGCTGGTGTGCGGCTTGCCGGTCTGGCTCTGCGTGGAAGCGGTGACGTTTGGGCTGGGCAGATCGGCACCGCAGTTGATCAGCCCGCAGCCGGAGGCCAGCTGCCGCTTTGGCGCCCCGTGGCCCGCCACCAGCAATGCTGCGCCACCCCCGGCGAGCCCGAGCACGGTAACGGCCGCGATCGCCAGGTACCAGCCTCGCCTGCCCGCTGGCCCCGGCCGGCGGCCGGTTCCGGGTGGCCTATGTGTTCCATACGGCCCGCCCCGTGGATCGGCGTTCATGAATCACCCCCGTGAACGGCTGCCACAATTGTGCTGCCCGACCCCGCCGGCATCTCCTCCTCCTCCGCTCCCGGTAGGCTCAAAATAGCAAGCGAACACTGGTTTTAGGGGGCAAAGCGCCGTAATGCCCTTTCAGGCCGGCTAAACCCGGCGATTACGGAATGTGCGGTGGCGCTCGCCGCCGCGTCCTCCATCCGCGGTGACCGCCGCGACCTCGCATGATTACCGGCGGCGCGCCATCCGGCCGCCCTTCCGCCGGGCGGCCCGGCCAGGCAGAGTCGATGCCATGAAGCAGCACCTGGAAACCCGCGCCATCCATGCCGCCGTCCCCGAGCTGAACGGTTCCCGCCCGGTCAGCGTTCCGATCTACCAGACGTCGACCTTCGCCTTCGCCGACCCCGGCATGTGCGCGGACGCGCTCAACGACCCGGACGCCGGGTTCGCCTACAGCCGGTACCGGAATCCGACCACCCAGGCCCTGGAGGACACCGTCGCCGACCTGGAGGGCGGTGCGGCGGCGATCGCGACCAGTTCCGGCATGGGCGCCATCAACGCGGTGCTGCTGGCCCTGCTCCGCCCCGGCGACCATGTCATCGCGCAGCGGTGCCTGTACGGCGGCACGTTCTCGGTCTTCGCCGGCCTGGCGGCCCGCCACGAGATCGGCATCACCTACATCGACGGCCGGGACCCGGCGGAGCTGGCCGGCGCGCTCCAGCCGCGGTCCCGGCTGCTCTTCCTGGAGACGATCGCCAACCCGACGGTCGCCGTCACCGACCAGCCCGCCCTGCTCGCGGCCGGCCGTGCCGCCGGCCTGACCTGCGTTGTTGACAACACCTTCGCCACCCCGGTGCTCTTCCGGCCGATCGAGCACGGTGCCGACATCGTCGTCCATTCCGCCACCAAGTACCTGGGCGGCCACGACGACGTCACCCTTGGGCTGATCGTTTCCGCCCGCCCCGAGGTGCACCTCGCGCTCTGGAAGAGCTCGGTGGACCTGGGGGTCGCCGCCGACCCGTTCGCAGCCTGGCTCACCGTCCGCGGCCTGAAGACCCTCTCGCTGCGGATGGGCCGCCACTGCGCGAACGCCGCCTTCCTGGCCGAACACCTGGCGGCCCACCCGGCGGTGGCCACGGTGCTGTGGCCCGGCCTGGCCAGTCACCCCGATCACGCGGTCGCCCGGCGGCTGCTGTCCGGGTACGGCGGCATGGTGGCCTTCGACGTGACCGGCGGGCGCGAGGCGGGCCTGCGGTTCATCACCGCCCTGCGGCTGGCCGCGATGGCCCCCTCTCTGGGCGGCGTGGAAACCCTGGTGCTGCACCCCGCCTCCACCTCGCACCGGCAGATGGACGCGGCCGGGCTGAAGGCGGCGGGCATCGGCGAGGGCAGCATCCGGGTGTCGGTCGGGCTGGAACACCCCGCGGACCTCTGGGCGGATTTCGAGCAGGCCCTGGCCGCGGCCTCCGGGCGCGATCACGATGACCGTTAAGCCGGCCGGGCGGCAATCGGGAAAAGAGGACATCCATGGCGGCGGGCCGACGGGCAATAACGGGCCTGCCACCCGCGGCCGCGGATGACATTACTGGTCACTGCCGCGATCGGTTACGGCGGCGGCGCGGATTGCCGATTCCACAATGGGCACCAGGCGCTTGCTGCGCGCGCCGCGCCAATAGATACGGCCGCAGGTTCCGCAGCTGGCCCATCTCCGGCCGCCCGTCAACTTGCCCGCCACAGCATCGAGATATATCGTCTTAATGCAGCACGGCAGACCTGGCGGGGATGCGGGAGGACAATGTGGCAGACGGATCCAGCTTGCGCATCTCAGACGCCGACCGCGAGGCCGCGGCCACTCATCTGCGCGAGCACTACGCCCAGGGCAGGCTGACCCTGGAGGAGTTCAACCAGCGTCTCGACGGCGTGTTCACGGCAACCACGCAGGGCCAGCTGCGGGCGCTCATCCGCGACCTGCCACCCGCCGCGGCCCCGGCGCCACTGCCGGCCACCGCCGCCGGGGCCGGCCGGGAGCGAGCGGGGCGAGAGCGCCGGACGCGCCTGGGCGCGATCCCAGTGGTCATCGCCGCGCTGGCGGCCCTGCTGCTGCTGTTCGTTGTGCACCTGCCGATGTTCCTGCTGCCGGGCAAGCTCGCCATCCTCCTGGTGATCTTCGCCGCCGCCCGCTGGCTGGTACGCCTGCTGTGGGGCCTCGGCCGGGGCGGCCGGTAGCCAGCACCCGGCCGGCCGCCTAGCGTCGTTACCAGGTCCCTCCGGGTCCCGGCCCGGTGCGGCGCCATCCCCCTATGGGCTTGCTGCCCGCACGTGCGGGGGCGATCGTAGGGATTAGTGGTCCAGCGCGCGCGGTAGGCAGCGACGCGGGTGGAGGTGAGGACCGGTGACATTCCGTATCCAGCCGCATGTGCGGCTCCAGGAATGGGTGGCCGAGGAGCACGGGTACTTCCGCGAGGCGGGGCTTGACTACGGGTTCGAGCCGAAGGGCCTGGCTGGCTCGACCGTCGCCACGTCGCCGGTCAGGACGACGGACGAGGCGCCCATCGAGGTCACCAGCGGCGCCTTCGAGGACATGCACAAGGGGCGCACCTGTGACGTCTCCGCCGCATGCCACTGGGCGGTCAACGCTGCCGCCTCGGTTAGTGGCGGCAGGATGTGGGGAAAGGCGTACTCCATCTGCCCATCCGGGATCTTTGTGGCCCCGGAGTCCGGCTACGGCCGGCCCGAAGACCTGGCGGGAGTGGCAGTGGGCGTCGGCTACCACTCCGGCAGCCACTACTCGGCCATCCAGGGGCTGGAGCCATACCTGGAACGCCCGCAGATCGAGCTGAGCTTCATCGGGCTTCCATACGACCGGCTGCGGCTGGCGCTTGACCGCCGGGTGCCGGCGGTAAACGTATTCGGACCCCAGTACTACACGCTCGAACAGCATGGGTTCCGCAAGCTCGTGGACACCACCTTCATGATGGGGTTCCTCGTGAGCGAGGACGCCGATGTGGCGGACGTGGAGAAGTACTTCACCGGGCTGCGGCGCGCGCAACGGGACATCGACTTCGAGCCCGAGCGGTACAAGCATTACTGGCTGCGCGAGATGCCGGATGACATCCAGCGCATCGTGGATGTCCGGCGGTTCGGTCCCGGTGAGCGGATCGTGCCCGAGCCGTACACGCGCGAGATGTTCGACCGGACCCACCGCTGGATGCGTACCTGGGATTTGTTCGATCCCGGCACCGCCGCCCGGTCCGCCTACGAGAAGGCCGTCCTCACCTAGTCAGTCACGGCCGGCCCGGGCGCTGCGGCGCTCCAGCAGCACCACGTCGCGCCAGCGGCCGTGGTGGCGGCCGAGCCGCACCCGGGTGCCGACGACCCGGAACCCGGCCCGCTCGTGCAGACGCAGGCTGGCGCCGTTCCCGGGGAAGATCCCGGACTGGATGGTCCATATCCCGGCCGCCTCGGTGGAGCTGATCAGGGCGCTGAGCAGCGCCGCCCCGATCCCGCGTCCGCGGGCCGCCGCGGCGACGTACACCGAGTGCTCGACCACGCCCTGGTACACGCACCGGTCCGACACGGCCGAAACCGCGGCCCAGCCCAGCACGTCGCCGCTGGTGCCGTCGACGGCGACGTGGCGGTGCGACGGGAGCCGTGCGGCATCGAACGCCTCCCAGGTGGGTGCCTGGATCTCGAAGCTGGCCTCGCCGCTGTCCAGGCCGGCCTGGTAGATGGCGAGCACCGGGGCGGCGTCGGCGCCTGTCATGGGCCGGATGGCGACTCCGGCCGGGAACCCGGCCGGAGGCAAATCCGCGGCGGCCGCCTCCGGGGCGGGGCCGGCCGGGACCCCGGCCCGCCCGGCCCGCCCGGCCGGGCCGGGGGGCTTGCTGCCGGCGACGAGGTCGGCCGCGGTCGGGAAGCCCGCCACGCAGGCATCGTTCAGCCGGTAGTAGTTGGCGGTGCCGCGGCGCTCGGCGGAAGCGAAGCCGGCCTCGGCCAGCACCTTCAGATGCTGGGACACGGTGGACTGGCTGACGTTGGTGGCGCGCACGATCTCGCCGACGCTGAGTGGGCCACCGGCGCGGGCGAGCAGCGACACGATCTGCACCCTGGTCGGGTCGGCGAGTGTGCGGAACCAGGCCGCGTACTGACGCGCATCGCCGCGGTCGAGCGGCCGCGGTAACGGCGCCCGGCGTTTCCTCGCCTTCATCGTTGACCGACGATAGACGATCACGTCAGCATCTCACCAGCGGTGGCGGGTGCGGATGCGCCGGCCCGGCTCAGCGGCTGGCCGGCTCGGCCGAGGCGACGGGCACCTCGGGCGCGCCGGCGCAGGCATCGCCTTCGTCGCAGGGCGGCGGGCTGCCGACGGCGGCATGGACGGCGCCGGTGATCTCCCGCAGCTGGTCCACTTGCCCGGGGGTAAGCGGGTCGAACAGGGTCCGGCGGACCTGCTCCACGTGCCCGGGGGCGGCGGCCACCAGCACCGCGTACCCCTCGTCGGTCAGTTCCGCGAGCTGGCCACGCCGGTCGGTCGGGCAGTCCCTCCGGCGGACCCAGCCGCGCTCTTCCAGCCGGGCGACGGCGTGTGAGATCCGGCTCTTGCTCGCCGAGGTGGCCTCGGCCAGCTGGGTCATCCGCAGGGTACGGCCGGGGGTCTCGGAGAGCTGCACCAGGATCTCGTAGTAGGCAAGCGGCATCCCGGTGTCGCGCTGCAGCTGGGCGTCGACGGCCGCGAAGAAGGCGTGGCAGGCGCCCACGAAGGAGCGCCACGTCGCCTGTTCGTCGGCTGACAGCCACCGGGTGCCGGATGTGTCCACGGGCTCAGTATACCCCGGAATAGTTGAGCGTTTGACATAGTTCTAGGAGAGGTGATAGTGGTTGAGAGGTCAATCAAATCAGAGAACGGGAGAGTCATGACTGCCACCGACACCCTGACCGGCATCCCCGGTTACATCGCAGGCACCTGGACCATCGACCCAGTGCACTCGGAGGTCGGTTTCACCGTCCGGCACATGATGGTCAGCAAGGTCCGGGGAAGGTTCACCAGCTTCTCGGGCGAGATCGTCACCGGCGCGGACTCGCTGGACTCCTCGGTGACCGCGGAGATCGCCCTGGACTCGATCGTCACCGGTCAGGAGCAGCGTGACGCGCACATCAGGTCCGCCGACTTCTTCGACGTCGAGAACCACCCCACGATGACCTACCGCTCCACCAGCGTGCGGCCGCACGGCGACGGCTACACCGTGGACGGCCAGCTCAGCCTGAAGGGCGTGACCAGGGACGTCCCGCTCACGCTGGAGCTGAACGGGTTCGGGCCCGACGCTTACGGCGGCACCCGGGCCGGCTTCACCGCCACCGCGGAGATCAACCGGAGCGACTTCGGCGTCAGCTGGAACGCCGCCATCGAGGGCGGCGGCGTCGTGGTCAGCGACAAGGTCACCATCCAGCTCGAGATCGAGGCCGTGCTCAAGGCCTGATGCACTGAACATCACCCTGCGGCATCCACCGAACATCCACCTGCGGCATGCCCGGCTCCCGTTCGGCCCGGGAGGCGCCCGGCGGATCGCGGTGAGGCAGGGGCTGGCGGCGATCCGCGGGGACGGGCGGTGAAAGGATGCGTCCGTAACCGCCGCGAGATCCGAGGAGGCCGGGCATGAAGGCAGCGCTGTTTGAAAGGCACGGGCCGGCTGCCGAGGTGCTGCGGGCCGGCGAGGTGGAGCGGCCGGAGCCCGGGCCCGGCGAGGTCCGGGTCAAGGTGGCGGTGTCCGCCATCAACCCGACCGACTACAAGAGCCGCAGCGGCGCCACCCCGCGCCCCATCGACGGATTCCAGATCCCGCACCTGGACGGCGCCGGGGTGATCGACGCCGTCGGCGACGGTGTCGACCCGGCCCGGCTCGGCCAGCGGGTCTGGCTCTGGATGGCGGCCGCCGGCCGCCGCTGGGGGACCGCGGCGGAGTGGACCGTCGTGCCCGAGCGCCAGGCCGTGCCCCTGCCGGACGGCGCGTCCTTCGAGCTCGGCGCCAGCCTCGGCGTCCCGGCCATGACCGCCCACTACTGCCTGTTCGTGGACGGCCCGATCGAAGGCCAGACCGTGCTGGTCGCCGGCGGGGCGGGCGCGGTCGGCCATTTCGCCATCCAGCTGGGACGCTGGGCCGGCGCCCGCGTGATCACCACCGTCAGCGGCCCGGAAAAGGCGGAGCTGGCCAGGCAGGCCGGTGCGGAACACGTGGTGAACTACCGCGACCCCGACGCGGCCGACCAGATCAGGGCGGTGGCCGGGCAGGTCGACCGGGTGGTGGAGGTCGCGCTCGGCGCGAACCTGGGCCTGGACCTGGCCCTGGCCCATCCGGGCACCGTGATCGTCACCTACGCCGCGGAACCGGCCGACCCGGTGCTGCCCGTGCGGGCCTGCATGACCGCGAACGTGGTGCTCCGCTTCATCCTGCTGTACGGGGTTCCGGCGGCCGCCCTGGACCGCGCGGCCGCCGACGTCTCCGCCGCGCTCGCCGGCGGGGTGCTGACGGAACTGCCCGGCCAGCGCTTCACGCTGCCCGACATCGTCAAGGCCCACGAGGCGGCCGAGGCGGGCCCGGTAGGAAAGGTGTTCGTCATCCCCTGAGACCCGCTGATCGCCTGGGGCGCGGACGCGCTCCGCGTGCGCGTCGAGGCTGAGGACGCTGGCCTGCGGTAACTGGCCGCGCCAGCAAACGATGCGACGCGGCGCGGCGCGCCGGCTACGGATTGTCCTGCGACTCGGTCATCATGTGGCTGGTCGGCCGTCGCGGTGTCCGGGACGGCGAGGCGCTCCACGATCGGGGCGGGGCGATGAGGCTGATCCACACGTCCGACTGGCATCTGGGCCGGACCCTGCACGGTGAGAGCCTGCTGGAGCACCAGGGCGCCTTCCTGCGCTGGCTCCTGGATGAGGCGGTCACCCGGCAGGCAGATGCCGTGCTGGTCGCGGGCGACATCTACGACCGCGCCGTGCCGCCCACCGACGCCGTCCGGCTGCTGGACGAGACCCTGGTCGCGTTCTCACGCGCGCACATACCGGTCGTTCTCACCAGCGGCAACCACGACTCGTGGGTCAGGCTCGGGTTCGCGTCCCGGCTGAGCGAGGCGGCGGGCATCCACCTGCGCACCCGGGTGGAGGACATCGCGCACCCGGTCGTCCTGCGCGACGCCCACGGCGAGGTGGGCATCTACGGCATCCCCTACCTGCTGCCCGACGCGGTCATGGCCGACCTGGGCGCGGAGCGCTCACACGCCTCGGTGCTGGCCGCCGCCTGCGGGCGGATCCGCGAGGACGCCGCGGCCCGGGGCCTGCCCCGCACCGTGGTCATCGCGCACGCCCTCGTCACCGGGGGCCACACCTCAGATTCAGAACGCGACATCCGGGTCGGTGGCATTGCCGACGCGCCAGCCCACATTCTGGCCGGATGCTCCTACCTGGCTCTCGGCCATCTGCACGGCCAGCAGCGGGTGGACACCGGCGGTGCCACCATCGCCGGGTACTCGGGCTCGCCGCTCGCGTTCTCCTTCTCCGAGCGCCACCACCACAAGTCGGTCACGCTGGCCGAGATCCGCGGCGACGGGACGGTGGAGACGCAGCTGCTGCCCACGCCGGTGCCCAGGCCGCTCCGGGAGGTGCGCGGCCACCTCGATGACCTGCTGGCCCGGGCCGGTACCGACCTGGCCGGCCTGGCCGGCGCGTGGGTCAAGGCGGTGCTGACCGACCAGGCCAGGCCGGTCGCGCCGATGGAGCGGCTGCGGGAGAAATGGCCGCACACCATCGCCCTGGAATTCCAGCCCGAGGGCGGGCTGGCCGACCCCGGCGCCGACCTGGTGCGGCTGGCCGAGGCGGCCGACCCGGTCGAGATCTGCGGGCTGTTCGTGGACTACGTGGCGGGAGCCCCGCCGGACGAGGCCCAGCTGGCGGTCCTCCGGCAGGCCGTGGAGGCGGCGCAGCACGGCGAGGCGGCCGCCTGATGCGGCTGCACACCCTGCAGATCCAGGCGTTCGGCCCGTACGCCACGCCGCAGCGGATCGACTTCGACCTGCTGGCCAGCAGCGGCCTGTTCCTGCTCGAAGGCCCCACCGGGGCGGGCAAGAGCACGATCCTGGATGCGATCACGTTCGCGCTCTACGGCGGGCTGGCCGGGGATGAGTCCGGGGAGGACCGGCTCCGGTCCCACTTCGCCGGCCCGGCCGCCGAGCCCTCGGCCATGCTCGAGTTCTCCCTGCACGGCACCCGCTACCGCATCACCCGGGTGCCTGAGCACCAGCGGCCCAAGAAGCGCGGCGAGGGGTTCACCACCGAGGCCAGCCGGGTCCACCTGGAACGGCTGGAGGCGCGCGGCTGGTGCAGCCTGTCCTCGAACAAGGCCGAGGCAGGCGAGATGATCACCGAGGCGGTCGGGCTCAACCGCGAGCAGTTCACCCAGGTGATGCTGCTCCCGCAGGGCGAGTTTGCCCGGTTCCTGCGGGCCCGTGACGACGACCGGCGGAAGCTGCTCACCAAGCTGTTCGGCACCCAGCTCTATGACAAGATCACCGCCGACCTTGACCGGCGGCGCATGGAGGCCAACCGGGAGCGGGAAGAGGCGAAGAGGGCGGTCCTGGCGGCGGTGTCGGCCGCGGCCGAGGCGGCCGGGCTCGGCGCCGCCGAGCGCACCGAGGTGCTGTCGCTGCCTCGCGCCGACCGCGAGATCCGGCTGAAGGAGGAAAGCGAGAGCCTGGCCGAGGCCATGGCCGTCACCGGTGAGGGTCTGGAGGTGGCCATTGCCCGGGTGACGGCCACCCGGGCGGCAGCCGGGCAGGCAGCGCAGAAGGCCGCGCTGATGGCCCGGCTGATCGAGGCCCGGGCGGCGCTGGACGAGCACGGGCGTACCCGGCCGGAGCACGACCTGCGGGCCGGGCGGCTGGCCGCCGCCCGGCGGGCTGAACCGGTGCGGCCGCTGCTGTCGGAGGTGGCCGAGGCCGAGATGGCCGCCGGGGCGGCCCGGGATGCGCTGCGGGAACTGGTGCCCGAGCCCGGCGAGGACTCACTGGCCGGCCGGGGCGGCCAGGAGGCGGCGCACCGGGCCGAGGCTGCCGACAACACGGCATGGGAGCTCCAGCACCTGGCCGACCGGGAAGAGGGCCTGGCCGGCCAGCAGGAAGCCCTGGCCGTGCTGGAGCAGGCGGCCGGCGAGGCTTTCTCCCGGGTCGCGGCCCTGGAGGAGGCGCAAGGCGCCCTGCCGGACCGGATCGCCCGGCTGGAAGCGGGATGCCAGGAAGCCCGGTCGGCAGCGGCCGGACTGGACGGTGCCCTGGCCCGCCGGGAAGCGGCCACGACCCAGCACTCGGCTGCCTGCCGGGCCGATGCTCTGCGGGCGCAGGTGGCAACGGCCCTGTCCGCACTGCAGGCGGCGGTGGCCGGCTACCAGGCCCGGGTGGACGCCCACCAGGCCCTGATGGAGGCGCGGCTGAAGGGGATGGCCGCCGAGCTGGCGGGCACGCTGCGGGAAGGAGATCCGTGCCCAGTCTGCGGCGCCATCTCTCACCCGGCGCCGGCGCAGGCGGCGGAAGGGGCGGTGTCTGAGAGCGACATCGAGGCGGCGGCGCTCCGGCGCGGCGAGGCCGACTCCGAGCGGGCCCGGCTCGATGCCGAGTACGCGGACCTGGCGCGGGAGGAGGCGGCCTGTGCCGCCGTGGCCGGGGGCCGAACGGCCGGGGAACTGGCCGCCGAGGTGGCCGCGCTCGGCAGCGTCATCGAGGCCGCGGAGCGGGCGGCCGGAGAGGCCGCCCGGCTGGAGGCCGATCTGGCCGGTTCACGCGGCGAGCAGGAGAGCATCGCCAGTGACCTGACCGATGCCGTGAAGCGGGCGGCTGACGCCGGCGGCCAGCGGGACGCGGCCAGGGAGCGGCTGGCCGGCCTGCGGGCGGAGCTGGCCGACGCCGCGCAGGGGTACCCGTCGGTGACGGCCCGGCAGGCGGGCCTGCGGGAGGCGGCCGCCCGGGACCGGGCCGTGGCGCGGGCTCTGGACCAGCTGGCCGCCGCGCAGGCGGTCTGGGATAGCGCCACCAGGCGGGCGCAGCGAGAGGCCGCGGCGCAGGGGTTCGCCTCGCTGGACGAGGCGCGGGCGGCGGTAGCCGAGCCCGCCGGGCAGGCGGCTCTCGCCGCCGAAGTGGAGACATGGACCAGCACCCTGGCCCGTCTGGAGGCGGCGGTGCAGGCCGGCGACCTGGCCGGCCTCGACTCCGGTCAGGCAGCGGAGACCCGCGCCCGCGCCGAGGCGGCGGAAGCGGCGCTCATGCACGCCCAGGAGGCCGAACGCGAGGTCCGGGGGGCCCACGAAGCCAAGAAGACGAAAGCGGCGCGGCTGCGTGACCGGCTCGCAGATGTGCTCGCCGCCGAGGAAACCCTGGACCGGCTGGTGGAGCAGACCGAGCCGGTGATACGGCTGGCGGCCCTGGTCAAGGGGACCGAGGGGCACCGGCGGGTGAGCCTGACCACCTACGTCCTGCGGCACTGGTTCGACCAGGTCGTGGCGGCGGCGAACGTCCGGCTGTCGGCCATGTCGTCGGGGCGTTACGAGCTGATACGGACCGACGAGGCCGATAGCAGGCGGGAACGCGCCGGGCTCACGCTGGCGGTGATCGACCGGCACACCGGGACGCAGCGCAGCCCGGCGTCGCTGTCGGGCGGCGAGACATTCTACACCTCCCTCGCGCTGGCCCTCGGCCTGGCCGACGTGGTCAAGGCGGAGGCCGGGGGAGTGGACCTGGACACCCTGTTCATCGACGAGGGGTTCGGCTCACTGGACGCCGGCACCCTCGACGAGGTGATGGCGGTCATCGACGATCTGCGTGACCGCGGCCGGGTGGTCGGCATCGTCAGCCACGTGGCCGATCTCAAGGACCGGGTGCCCGAGCGGCTGGAGGTCCGCCGCCTGCCCGACGGCTCCTCGGCCATGAAGGTCGTGGCCTAGCGCCGGGCCAGGGGCTGCCGCGCCCGCCGTTAGCGCAGGGTGGTCGCCAGCGCGCCCTAAGCTGGGTGGGCACGCCACGGAGGGGGCGCCGTGAAGAGGAATGTCGCCATCGCGCTGACCGCAGCCGTGCTCGCGGTCGGCGCCGGGGTGGCCGCCGCCGTGCTCACGTTCAGGTCGGCGAGCGCCGCGCCCACGTCCACGCCGCTGCCGGTCGCGTACAGCGGCGCGAACGGCTGGCACCAGGGCCGGGCCCGGCCGCCGGTGATCTACATCGGCGAGTCGGCCGTGTTCGTCCGGACCCCGCACTGGCCGGCGTGGTCAGGCTCGTCCGCGCACACCAGCGGGGTGCTATGGGTGAACACGTGCACGCCGAACTGCTCCGCGGGACATTACCGGACCTACCGCGCCCAGGTCAGCCTCTGGCGGGTGGCCGTCCGTCACGGCGTCCGGTACTTCACCCGGATGAGGCTGCGTTACTGGCACGGCTACCAGCGGGACTACGTGTACCGCTGGAACGTGCTGCCGGGGGCGACCATCCCGGGCTGGAACGGCGGTCCCGGCTAGCCGCCCAGCGGCGGCCCTGCGGCTCAGCCCGCGGAACCCGCCTCCGGTGCGATATCCCGGCCCACGGTGAGGGCGGACCGCAACTGATCCGGCAAGCCGTGCAGGGCAGCGTCCGGCAGCGTGCCCGTCGCGTCGAGCACCTTGCTGAAGAAGCACCGGGCCGCGGCGGCCAGAACGATGTTGAACACGTCGGTGTCGGAGAACCCGAGATCGCGGAGTTCGCCGACATCGTCCTCCGTGATCCGGTCGGCCTCCGCCGCGACCTTCCGCGCGAACCGGACGACCGCCGCATCGGCCGCATCCAGCCCGTCGCCCGTGCCGCCCGCTGCGATGCTTACGACCGCGCCGGGCTCGTAGTAGCTGGTCGCGAGGATGTTCCCGTGCACGAGGCTGCAGTAGCTCGATCTGATCGCCGTCGCCACCGCGACCGTCGCCAGTTCGTACAGCCGGGGATCCATGCCCGCGGTGATCGCGTCCTTCAGCGCCAGCCAGCCCTGCTGCACCTCGGGCCGGAGGCTGAACGTCCGGGTGTAGTTGGCCACGTACCCCTGCGTCGCCAGGTCCTTGTCGTACATCGCCTTGACCTCGCCGGCCGCTTCCCCGGCCGGGACGGTCTGAAGATATGCCACGGTCTGCCCCCTCCTGGTTCCGATGCTATGCACGGTACTGGAACGAAGGGGACGTCCTGCCGGGAGCGCCCATCCCGGGCTGGAACGGCGGCCCCGGCTAGCCGCGGCCCGCGGGCACGGGCGTGCGCCGCCCGGTTACCGAGACCGGCCGGATCCTGATCCAGAACGGATGTTCCACGCTGGTCGCCCAGGGGTGCAGGTTGAGCCGGTTGAGCGCGCTGACCTCGGCCTCGTCGTACACCACCGTGGCGCGGCCGGTGACCAGGATGCTCCACCCCGACCGGGTCTGCACGTCATAGCTGTCGGCCTCGAACGCGACCAGGTTCTGCTCCTGGGCAGCGGTGAGCTTGGACCCGCCGGCCGTGCGGAAGACCACGTCCTGGCCGTCCACGGCGTGGTTCACCGGCAGCATCACCACCTCGCCGTCCGCGCAGAAGCCGACGCGCCCGATCGGGACCGATGCGAGCAGCCGCAGGCATACCTCGAAGGGCAGTGTCTCGAGCCCAGCATGATCAGTCGGCTGATCGGGCATATCGCACCCCCCTGCCGGTTCCGCGGGCGGCCACCGGGGCATGTCCGCCTGCCCGGCGGCTGCCTTCTGCCCGCAGTGTCCACCTGCCGCCGCGCCGGTGGCAGAGACCAACCGTCCCGGCCCGGCCGCCGAAGGTCCCGGGTCGCCGCCGGGCCCTGCTGGGGACCTGCATCCACCCTCTCCACGCCCGCAGACCAGTAAAGGGCCGTCGGCGTAATTGACCTTGCTTCCCTCCAAAGCGCGTGCATACCATCATCCCGATGAGGTGGGCCCACCATGTGGGCCTGCTTATCACAGGGGGGCCGGCATTGGGAAAGAGCTGGATCTGGGCAATAGTGGCCCTGGCCTTGGCGATTGGGCTGGGTGCGTGCAGTTCCAGCGGCGGGCGTATGGCAACCGCGGCAGTATCCCCTACCTCGGCTGCTACCTCGGCCGCCTCTCTTGCCTCGGTCGTGCGGCTCAACGGCATCGCGGGCTCGCTGCCGGTATACGAGCCATCGAAGGTTGTCAGCAAAGCCGATGGGTTCATCCGCCTCAGATCGGCCGACCCGATGAGCAAGGTGATCAGCTTTTACGACAAGGCCCTCAAAAGCGGGCGCTGGAGGATTATCACCGCCAGTAAGACCGCTGCGAGGGCCAGCATCGTGGCCATGCACGGAGATACCGGTGCTGGCATCACCATCGGCTCAGCCGGTCCGGCCGGCACATCGATCTCCGTTTTGCTGTGCCAGTGTTAGCCACCCGCCCAGCACGCCGGGCCCGGCGCTTCGGCAGGTGCCGGTAGTGACGCGAAGCAGCGGCGTTCCGCTGGGCTGCTGACAGACGGCCCCAGCCTGGTGCTGCCGTCAGCCCGATGACCCGAACTGGACGGGGACATTGATGGTCTGGGTAGCGGCCCACGAGCTGCCGCCGGGCGCGAGCCGCCAGATGGCCAGCTTGCTGCCGTGGACGGCCAGGGCGTCCCACCCGCCCGCCGGGCCCGGCGCGAGCGTCGCCGTGCCCGGCGGCAGCTTGGGCAGCGGCCGCCATGAGCCCCCGGCAGCGACGGTCGCCGCGTAGCTCTCGTTCTGCACTACCGCCATGGTGCCGCCGGGCCCGGGCGATGCCGACGTGAGTTTCGCGCCGTGCAGCGGCAGCGGCGGCGACAGGGCCCAGCGGGCGCCGCCGTCGGTGGACCAGGCGGCCAGCAGGCGCGCCGCCGGCCCGGTGCCCGCCGCCAGCAGCGCCGTGGTGGTGCCGCCCGCGGTGGTGAGCCGGAGTACGGTGACGATCTGGTGCGCGTACGGGGACGGCAGCGCGGGCCCGGCGAGGTGCCACGTGCCGCCGGCGTGGGCGAAGATCCCGGCGGTGCCGGGACGGGTGCAGTCGGCGGCCAGCAGCGGGACCCCGGCGGCGGTGAACGCCGCCGCGGTAAGGCGGCCGAGGCCGCACCGGCGGCCCGCGGCGGCGGCGGCCAGCGCCCGGTGGGTGGCCAGCCTCGTCCAGGCCGTTCCGCTGGGGCCGGATAGCTCGGCCTGGCCGTCGGCGAGCAGCGCGAGCAGGTGGCCGCCGCCGGGGGTGGCGGCCAGCGCGTCGGGGACATTGGCCAGTCCCGCGTCGAGCAGGCCGGGGGTCCAGGCGCTGCCATTGTTGTGGGTGGTGGCGAGCGGGGAGTAGGACAGATCCTGGCTGGGCCGGAAGGCGGCCACCACTGATCCCGCGCCGAGGCTGGCCATCACCAGGCCGCCGTTGCTGGCCACCCCGGGCGGGGTGGCCAGCCGCCAGGTGCCGGTCGCGGCGGGCCGGACGAACAGCTGCCAGAAGTTGTTGTGCTGTGCGGCCGACCCGCCCAGCACCGCCACCGCCCACGTGCCGGTGGCGGTGACCAGCGAGGTGGACAGGGACGGCGGCTGCGGCGCGCTGGCCGAGGTCCCGGCCTGCGGGGCCGTGGAGCCGCAGCCGGCGGCCAGCGCCGCCGCCGCCAGCAGCAGCGACGCCCGTCCGGCGCGGCGGCTCACGACCGGCCCATCGCGCTGCGGGCGGCGTTGGCCAGCAGGACCGCGAACGACGACTTCGTGGCGGTGGTTCCCGGCCCGGGATCGGTGTCGAGCTCCTCGCGGACGCGCCCGGCCGGGGTGATGACAAAGGCGATGTCAGGGTGGCCGATCATGGAGCCGGCGGGCAGGATCTCAGCGGCTATCCCGTAGTTCTTCCACACCTGCTGGAGCTGGGGCACGCTGCCGGTCAGGTACAGCCAGTTCGGCACCTTGGTCAGGTACTCCTGGCGGTCGAAGGCCTGGGTGTAGGCGATCTGGTGGTAGATGGGGTTGGCGACGATCGCGACCAGTTCCACGTTGCGTGAGTTGGTGCCGAGCAGCTGCCCGGCCTGGCGGAACTCCTGCGCGATCAGCGGGCAGTCGGTCGTGCACACCGGGTCCAGGAAGGTCAGCAGCACCACCTTGCCGCGCAGGCTGGCCAGGCTGACCGTGCGTCCGTGCTGGTCGGTGAGGGTGAAGGGCTGGGCGGGGAAGTTCAGCGGCGCGGCCGACCCGGAGATGGCCTCGGCGAGGATCGGGTCGGCGTTGGGGCTGGCCTGGGCGGCGGCCATCGGCGCCGCGCCGAGGATGATCAGCCCAAGCGCGCTGACCGAGACGACCGTGCTGAAGCTCGCCGTCGCCACCGACCGGCGCACCGACGCCGGCTTGACCCGGTCCCGCCAGGCTGGCGCGGTCGCGGCGGCGGCCGCGAGTCCGGGCGTCGCCGCCGGGGCGGGTCCGGTCGCCGGTTCGGGTGCCGTGGCCTGGGCAGGTGCGGTGGCCGGGGCGGGCGACAGGGCGAGGTAGCCGGCCAGGGCGAGCAGGATGAACGGGATCATGCTGTTGGGGTCGGTGCCCAGGCCGCCGAAAAACCCGAAGTCCTCGATCAGTACCCAGTCCGCCAGGCAGAGCACTGTGAACGCGATGAGCGCCGGGCGGATCAGCCGCCGCCGGCCGCTCAGGAAGGCGCCGCCGATCAGGACGAGCGCTACCACGACGAACAGGTTCACCGCGAACCCGTGCGCCTCATCGAAGCTGGTGAAGGCCCTGACCCAGCCGGCCAGCGAGCCCGGCTGCGGTGTCTGCGCCATGTCACTGGTCATGCCGGCCAGGGTGCCCGGCTGCCTGTGCGATCCCCCCTGCCAGAACCCGCGCCCCGGCCACGCCTGCAGCACCGCCATGCCGAGCAGGAAGAGGCCCGTTCCGCCGAGGATGCCCCGCCCGATCAGCGGGCTGTGCCACCAGCGTTCCGGGAGCGCGATCAGCCCGCCCGCCACGCAGTAGATGAGAACGGCGCCGGGGGCGCCGAACAGCCAGGTCAGGCCGGGGGCGAAAATCCCGCCGAAGGACTCGCCGAACGCCCAGACCACCAGGCCCCAGGCCACGCTGGCCAGGCCGGCCAGCTGCGACCAGCGGCCCCGTACCGCGGTCAGCATCCAGAGGCCGATCCCGACCTGGATCCACACCGCCGCCGCCCCCGCCTGCATGGGGTGGTAGGACCAGTTGGTACCGGCCCAGTTCACCACGTCTTGCACCCAGCGCGGTGAGCTCGCGGCCGTGGGCTCGATGACCTGCGACGGAAGGCCGATCGCCATCTTCGGCTGGGCCTGCAGGACCCCGTCGAACACCCAGATGAGGCCGAAGCCGACCCTCAGCAGCTGGCGCCAGGTGGGCTCGGCCGGGGCGGCCGCGGGCTGGACGCCCGGTCCTGTCTGCTCACCGGTCTCCGCTGCGGGCCACCATGCCCGCACGGTGAGCCAGGCCAGCCCGAGCACCGCGAAGATCAGCAGTGCGATGATCCCCTGGTGGAACAGCGCCGATTTGAACGCCGCGATCACGGTGGGGTCGTTGACATTGACCCCTGAGTTCATCCCAGGCATTACGCCACCCGTTCCTCTACTTCGGCTGGTCCGGTGCCGCCAGCGGCACTTCTGTCGCACCCCGGCCCGGCGCGCTCCGGCCGCGGGCTGCGGCGGTGGGCCGTGGGCGGGGTCCCGAATTTCCGCAGCCGGACGCTGTTGGCCACGACGAAGGCCGACGATGCGGCCATCGCCGCGCCCGCGATAAGCGGGTTGAGGAACCCGGCGGCGGCCAGCGGGATCGCGGCGATGTTATAGCCGAACGCCCAGGCCAGGTTGCCCCGGATCGTGGCCAGCGTGGCCCGGGCAAGGCCGATCGCGTCCGCCACCGCGCCGAGATCGTCCCGCAACACGATCAGGTCCGCCGCGGTGATCGCCACATCGGTGCCAGTGCCAAGCGCCAGCCCCAGGCCGGCGGTGGCCAGGGCAGGCCCGTCGTTGACGCCGTCGCCAACCATGGCCACCCGGTGGCCCTCCGCTTGCAGGCGCCTGATCACGGCGACCTTATGATCAGGCAGCGCGTCGGCGATCACCTCATCGACACCGGCCTCGGCGGCTACCGCCTGCGCGGTGGCCTGGCTGTCCCCGGTCAGCAGCACGGTGCACAGGCCCAGGCGCCGCAGCCCGGCGACCGCGGCAGCAGCCGACGGTTTGAGGGCGTCGGCGACCGCGACTGCCCCCCGTACCTGGCCGTCCCACCCAGCCAGCACCGCCGTGCGGCCGACCTGCTCCCATTGATGGCACTGCTCAGCCAACCGCGCCGGGATCGTGGCCCCCAGCTCGCGGAACAAGCTTTCGCGCCCGACGGCCACCTCATGGCCATCAACCGACCCGCGCGCTCCCAGCCCGGGCAGGGCCATGAACCCGGCCACCGATGGCAGCGGCCCCAGCTCCGCGCGAGCCGCCTCGGCGATGGCCGCGGCCAGCGGATGCTCCGACGCCTGCTCCACCGCCCCGGCATACCGGAGCAGAACCTCCCGGCTGACGCCAGCCGCGGGCTGGACGCCGGTCACCGCCATCACCCCGGTGGTCACGGTCCCGGTCTTGTCCAGCAGCACGGTGTCGACCGCGCGGGAGGACTCCAGCGCCTCGTACCGCTTGATGAAGATCCCCAGCTGCGCGCCCCGCCCGCAGGCCACCATCAGCGCCGCCGGAGTCGCCAGCCCCAGCGCGCACGGGCACGCGATGATCAGCACCGCCAGCGCCGCGCTGAACGCCTGCTCCGCGCTGCTGCCCGCCGCCAGCCAGCCGGCCAGCGTCAGGCCCGACGCCACCAGCACCGTGGGAACGAACACACCGCAGATCCGGTCCGCCAGCCGCTGGATGGCTGCCTTCTGCGACTGCGCCTGCTCCACCAGCGCGACTAGGTGCGCAAGCTGGGTGTCGCTGCCCACCTTGACCGCCCGCACCACCAGCCGGCCAGTCACCACCACGGTGCCCGCAGTAACCGTGTCGCCTTCGGCCACATCGGTGGGGACCGACTCCCCGGTCATCATGGACCGGTCCACCGCCGAATCGCCGAACTCCACCTGCCCGTCGGCGGCGATCCGCTCCCCCGGCCGCACTACAAACCGCTGACCGGCCGCCAGGTCCGCGACCGGGATCCGGTACTCGGTCCCGTCGCCGGCCAGCACACACGCATCCCGGGCACCCGCAGCGGCCAGCTCCCTCATCGCGTCCCCGGCGTCTCGCCGTGCCTTGGCCTCGTACACCCGCCCCGCCAGCAAGAACGTCGTTACCGACGCGGCGACCTCCAGATAGATCCCACCCCCGGAGGCATGAAGCAGCAGATACCAGGCGCTCACCCTCGCCTGGCCGCGGTCCAGCACAAACATCGCGTACACCGACCAGCCGCACGCAGCGGTGATGCCCAACGACACCAAGGTGTCCATCGAGACCGACCCATGCCGGGCGTTTTTCAGCGCCGCCTGGTGAAACGGCCACGCCGCCCAGCCCACCACCGGCGCCGCCAGCACCACCAGCACCCACTGCCAGCCCGGGAACCGGAACGAAGGGAACAGCGACAGCAACACCGACAGGTCACTGAGCGGGACGAAGAACACCAGCGCCACGATCAGCCGTTTTTTCAGGTACCTAACCCGGGCCGCATCCGGCCCATCGTGCCCGGCCGGGGCAGGGTCATCACGGGCTGCGGTGGGCGCGCTGAGGTCGGGCGTTGCAGCGCTGTAACCAGCCTGCTCAACTGCTTCGATGAGCCGCCGTACAGAAACTGCCGCGGGCACCGTGACCGTGGCCCTCCCGGTGGCGAAATTCACCGTCGCGGAGACACCGTCAATCGCGTTGAGTTTCTTCTCAACCCGGGCGGCGCATGCCGCGCACGTCATCCCCTGGACCGAGAGGCCGATCTCTCGAGGCGCGGATGACGACTCATTAGTGACGACCGCCGACGACACCTAATGCCTGCCCTCCAGCCCCGGCCAGTCGACCGTCCCGCGGGGTGCTGCTGGCCCGCGGAAGTTCCTGTTGGCAACGACGGCGGACCGGCAGGTGCCGCCGCACGGGAATCTGCACGTGACGGAATACCGCCTGTGATGAGAAGTGGCCGAGCGCGGTTCAGGGACCGCGCGCACAGGACCATGTATAGAGGTAGCCCATATATTAGTACCGTTCTCAGGCTCACGCCGCTGTGCCGGTGCTCGCCCCGGCAATTCACCTGCTGGCCTACCCGGCATCACTGGGCTGATCGGAAACACCCCACTGCTACGGGCTGGTGAGCGACGAAGTGACCGTCGCATCGATGCGGACCGTACCTGCATGCCGGAAGACGAGAGTCAGCGGGACTACCTCGCCCGAGTGCAGCTCGGCGGGATGGAGCAGCACGATGTCGGTACCGAACGGGTTAAGGCTGGTGGTCCCTCCCGCCGGGATGGCTAGTCCAGGCAGCACGCTGCCGGGGGCGGAGGGCGTCCGGCCGTCGCGGACCAGCACGGCCTGGCGGGCGATGGGGGTTCGCGCCGCGAGAAGTTCATCCGGACCAGCCAAGTTCTTGATCACGATATATGTCGTCGTCGTGGCGTGGGCTGCGTGGGGGGCAAAGGACAGTGGGATGGCGGCCAGCCCCACCTGTACATAGACCCGCCGCAGACTGCCGGCTCCGCCCGTCATAACCCAGGCCGAGAGCAGGCCGACCAGGATCGCCGCGGACAGGGCTGGGGCGATCGCTGCCCTGGCCAGCCCGGCCAGCATTACCTGCGGCCGGGGGGGAGTTGGTGGCCCACCTCCAGGCCCACGGCCGTGTGGCATCGGCGCGGCTGCCGCTTGCTGGCTCATCAGGAGGCCTGTCCGGCCGGGGCGAGTGTGGGCGCGCCTGTCGGCAGGCCTGTCGCGTCCGCGGGGTGACTTGTGTGGAATCTCCGCAGCCGGAGCCCGTTCGTGACCACGATCAGCGAGCTCATGGACATCGCTAGGCCTGCGAAGAGCGGGTTGAGGTAGCCGAGTGCCGCGATCGGGAGCGCGATGATGTTGTACGCGAAAGCCCAGGCGAGATTCTGGCGGATCGTCCGCAGCGTGGCCCGTGCGAGCAGCAGCGCGTCTGCGATGGCGCGCGGATCGCCGCCAACGAGCGTGATATCGGCGGCCCCGATCGCGGCGTCGGTGCCGGTCCCTACCGCAATCCCGAGATCTGCCTGGGCAAGGGCGGCCGCGTCGTTGATCCCATCGCCCACCGCGGCGACCGCAGCACCGGCGGCTTGGAGGCTGCGGATTACCTCCACCTTGCCGTCCGGTGTAACCCCGGCGAAGACGTCCTCGGCGGCGATCCCGAGCTGGGCCGCAACCAAAAGGGCAGTCCGCCGGTTATCCCCCGTCAGCAGGACGGCCCGGAGGCCTAGCTCGTGGAGGCGGGCCAGCCCACCGACGCTACCTGGCTTGAGCGCATCGGCGACACAGAGTGCACCGCGGGCAACGCCGTCCCAGGCTACGAGGACCGCTGTCCCACCGCTTTCCTCCGCATGATCGGTGGCACGGGCGATGCTGGGCGGGACATCCAGCGAACGCTCGCCGAAGAGCCTGGGGCTGCCGACGACCACGTCGTGACCGTCCACGGTGCCCTGGACTCCAGCTCCGGCGAGGCTGGTGAACCTGGTCACGCGGGGCAACACGCCCAGCTTGGCCGATGCCTCGCGTGCGATCGCCTGGCCGAGGGGATGCTCTGATGCGTCCTCCACAGCACCCGCCAGCCGGAGTATCTCGTTCTCGTCGGAGCCTGGGATCCCGGTGATGGCCCGCAGCGACATGGCCCCTGTCGTGACCGTGCCGGTCTTGTCAAGGACCACCACCCGTATGGCGTGAGCCGACTCGAGCGCGTGTGCGCCGCGGATGAGGATGCCGAGCTCAGCTCCCCGGCCCACGCCAGCGAGCAGTGCGGTGCTTGTCGCCAGGCCCATCGCGCAGGGGCACGCCACCACCAGGACGGCGAATGCCGCGCTCAAGGCTGACTGCGCCGGTACGCCGGCCCCGAGCCAGAAGCCTGCGGTGGCGATCGCCAGCGCGATCACGCAGGGAACGAAGACGCCCGCCACCCGGTCAGCATGGAGCTGAGCACCCGATTTCGTGGCCTGGGCCTCGGTCACTAGCCGGATGATCTGGCTGAGTTGGGTGTCCCTGCCGATCCGGGTGGCACGGACCACCAGCCTGCCGCTCATGTTCATGGTGGCACCGGTGACCGTGTCACCGGGGCCGACCTCGACCGGCTGCGACTCGCCGGTGAGCAGTGACCCGTCCACGGCCGAGTTGCCCTCGATGACCAGCCCGTCCGTCGCGATCTTCTCGCCCGGGCGGGTCACGAAGTGATCACCGACGGCGAGCCTGGTCACGCTTTCCCGGCGCTCAACCCCGTCACGCAAGACCGAGACTGTCCGTGCGGCAAGATGCGCCAGTGCCGTCAGCGCAGATCCCGACTGCCGTTTGGCGCGGGACTCCAGGTAGCGACCGGCTAGGACGGAGGCAGTCACGCCCGCGGTCACGTCGAAATAGATCGTGCCCTGGCCGACCGGGCCAAAGGTCAGCGCGAACGGCATACGCATCCCGAGAAGGCCTGCCGTGCCGATGAACATGGCCTGGACCGACCACACCAACGACGCGGCAATGCCGAGGCTTACCAGCGTGTCCATGGTCGCGGTGCCATGCTGTAGGCCACGCCACGCAGCGCGGTGCAACGGCCATGCGCCCCAGATGGCTACCGGGAGCGTCAGGACTAGGCTTACCCACTGCCAGCCGGTGAACTGAGCAGTCGGCACCATGGCCAGCACGATGACCACGACCGCAAGCGGGCAGCAGATGATAAGGCGCACGGCGAGGAGCCGGGTGGCCTTTCTCGCCTCCTCATCCACCTCGCCACTGGCGGGTGCCGACGCCGACGCCGCGTAACCCGCGGCCTCGATTGCGCTGACAAGCTCGCTGACGTCGCGCCCTCCGGTCTGGGTGATATAGGCCGTCTCGGTGGCGTAATTGACCGAAGCCTCTACGCCGTCCAGCAGGTTGAGCCGGCGCTCGATCCGCGCCGCGCATGAGGCACAAGTCATGCCGCCCACCGCCAGTTCGATGGGCTGGTGCGTTGCTGTCTCCGGGCCCATCACGGCCGGGTCGGGCCTGTGTTCATCGAGTGGCCCAAGCCCATGTTCATGCCACCAGTGTTCACCGAGCCGGAGCTACCACCGGGGGGTGCGTCAACGGACGTGACCGGGCCAACCAGCGAACCTGCCGCGTGCGCCCCCAGGAAGATGGCCACGGCAAGGACCAAGAACGCGACCAGTTTGATATCCGGTGCCATCAGATCCTCCAAGCGAACGCCTGCATCCCTTCCGGTCGGCCGCCGTGCGATGCCCCCATCAACCGGGCGCAGCCTACCACTGCCAGCCGGGCGACGCCTGGAGCCAGAACCGCCTGTGGCGGCGGCGAGATCTCCGCAATCGCGTCTGCGCCGCCCGCGTTGCAGCAAGCAGCCGCCGCAAGGCGCCTGGAAGGCGATGGCCACCCGGCCAGCCAGAGCCCAGATCAAATGGCGAGGCGACTCCCGCCATACCTCCCGGGGGTTTCTCTCATACCCAGGATGGGTTTGTAAATCTCTCGATCGGGCTCGCCCGAATACCCTGATGGGGTTTATCAGTCTCATCCAGGGAGTAGTGATCATTTGCGTTTTAGCAGGTCAGATCCATGGCAAGGCTACTTTGTCGATTCCTCTTGCGATCCCAACATAGGCGCAATATTCTTTCGCCGTCGTTCCCGGGCATCCTGATGGGATCCTTTCCCGCCTGGCAAGCTGGGTCGGCATGCGGCATGCGGCAGGGTCCCCGGTGGCCGCTGTGGTATCCGGGCCCACCGCACACCAAGTGACCGCGGATGCAGTCAAGAATGGAGACGTGGCTGATGAGCGAGAGTGTGGTGGCCGGGACTCCGCTGACGTCCGCCGCTGTTGGCTGGGGGCGGCCCGATGCCCGGCGGCTGCTCCAGTTGGCCCTGGCGGCTATCTGGCTGCTTGATGCCGTTCTCCAGTATCAGGCGTTTATGTTCACCAAGGCCTTCGGCCAGATGCTCGGCGAGACCGCATCTGGGAACCCTGGCCTCATCGCAGGACCGATCACGTGGGATGCCACCCTGGTGGAACACAACGCGGTTGTGCTGAACACGATCTTCGCGACGATCCAGCTCGTCATCGCGATCGGCATCGCCTGGCGGCCCACAGTCAAGATCGCTCTCGCGGGCTCGATCGCCTGGTCGCTCGGCGTCTGGTGGTTCGGCGAAGGGCTCGGCGGGATACTCACAGGTGGCGCCAGCCCGGTCAACGGCGCTCCAGGAGCGGTACTGATCTACGCCCTGATCGCGGTGCTGTTGTGGCCTGCCGACCGTGACGCCGCCGCCCCGTACCTGGCCGCCCGGGCGGTCGGCACTACGGCGGCGAAGGTGGTCTGGCTCGTGTTCTGGGGCAGCATGATCTTCTTCACCGTCCAATCGGCGAACCTCACGGCGCAGGGATTGCATGACATGATCTCTGGCATGGCATCCGGCGAGCCGGGCTGGCTCGCTTCGGCCGAAAGCCACGCCGCGTCCCTGGTAGCACACAACGGGGTCGGTGTTTCGATCATCCTGGCGATCGCGTTCGCAGTGATAGCGGCGAGGGTTTTCCTGCCCATACGGGCCGCCGAGGCCGTGATCGTGCTTGCGCTCATAGTATCGGCGTTCATCTGGGTCTTCGGTGAAGCCCTCGGTGGAGTCTTCACCGGTGGCGGTACCGACCCCAACTCCGGCCCTCTGCTTGCGCTCCTTGCGCTCCTCTACTGGCCAGGCCTGGGTGCCGCCACATCCGGGCGGGTGGCTGCTGCGGCGCCGACCGCCAGGGAGCCGATGTCATAGGCGCCATCTCGGGCCTTCGTGCCCAGGGGCATCACAGGTAAATGAGGGAAAGATGGTGAGGTAATGGGACCCAGCTGGCTCGCGGGCATCCTGGCCGCAGTCATGATCTTGACGGCCATCTACTGCGTCGCCCGGATAGTGATCTCCCGAACCCAGGACCGCCAAGCAGAGAACGATGTCGACGGCGTGCATGCGGCCATGGGCGTCGCGATGGCAGGCATGCTGGTTGCGCGACTCCAGCTGCTCCCGAACGTCGTGTGGGCGGTTGTGTTCAGCCTTGCCGCGGCCTGGTTCGCCTGGCGGATTGGCCGCGCCTATCTTCCCACTGCGACCAGTGCCGCCACCGGAATCGAGGATCCGCTGCCGACCGGCCGCAATCACCTCGTGCCGCATCTGGTCATGTGCGGCGCGATGGTCTATATGCTTCTTGCCGCATCGGCTCTGGGGCCCGGTTCGGGCGGCGGCGCGATGAACATGGGCGGGTCGGCCAGCGGTGGCCACCTCCCGGTCCTTGCCCTGATCCTGTCGGTGTACCTCTTCGGCTATGCGGTGTGGGAGACCGACCGCATCCACGGCCTGCCGCGGGTGAGTGCCCAATTGATTACCGGAGGGGTTGCGTCAGCGGTCCCCGCGGTTGCTCTTCCCGGGGGCGGGACCGTCGCCGAAGCCGTGGGCTCTGCTGAGGTAGCCACAACAGGAACGACGAGCACGGCTCAGGCCGCCATGACGGCGCCATCAGGAGATCTTGCAGAGGCGGCAGCCGCCAGGAAGCCGGTCTCTCCCCGGCTGGAAGGCTGTTGCCAGGTTGTGATGGCGGTCACGATGGCGTACATGCTCGTGCTGATGCTGTAAGGGCAGCAGAGGTGGGAGGACTCAGATCGCGATCTCGTACCCCGCCGTATCCACCGCGCGCTTGAGCGCGGCAGCGTCTGGAGCGGGATTCGCGACGATCGTCACCCCGCCGGTCTTGAGGTCGACAGTGACCCGGGAAACCCCCGGTAGCTTACCGATCTCGTCCCGCACGGCGCCCACGCAATGCTCGCAGGTCATACCTGTCACCGTGATGACAGTTGCGTTTGCGTCCACCATTGTGTCCTTAACTAGAGACCTTCAGCCTGGGAAACTAAGACTCAGTCACAACTGAACCAGCTGGCCTGAGCGGCGCAGCCCGAATCACGTGGGCCAGTTTATCGGGGCCGTGCTGGCCGGCAGGCATCTTCCGGGCACCGATGGTGATCTTCGGCATTGGCGCATCCGGCAGCCCGGCGGGCAGCATTCCGCATCTCCTACCGGCGGGCCGCCCGAGCTGGACAGCCTCGTGCGAGCCCGTCCGGCTCAGGCGGGGGATTCGGCGTCCGGTGTAGGTGACTGGGCCGGCATTGGCCCGCATGGTGCGAGCGCCTCCCGGGAAGGCGTTGACAGGGAAGCTTCCGCCGCGGAAGACCCTGGCGGGACGGCCGGCAGAAGCAGCTCGAACACCGAGCCCTTGCCGAGCGTGCTGCTCACCCGGGCCGAGCCGTGGTGGGCTTCCGCGATCGCCTGCACGATGGCCAGGCCCAGCCCGAACCCCCCGGTCTCGCGGGTCCGGTGCGGGTCGGTCCGGGCGAACCGGAGGAAGATCCGGTCGAGGTCCGCCGCCGGGATGCCGCAGCCCGAGTCCGCGACCGACAAGATGACGTGCCCGTTTTCCCGGCGGGCGCCAAGCTCGATGAGATCGTCGGCCGCGGTGTGCGCGATGGCGTTCTCGAGCAGGGCGTCGAGCGCGAGCGCGAGCCGGTCGCGGTCGACCAGGCCGGCCGCCTCGGCGGTGGCGCTCAGCCGCCACCGGCGGGGAGTGTGCCCCCACCGGTCGAGCGCGTCGACCGCCACCGACTCCAGCGCGACCGGTTCGAGGTGCAGGAAGTCCGGGCTGCCCGCCGAGGCCAGCAGCAGCATCCGGGTGGCCAGCCGCCGCAGCCGCATCAGCTCGTCGGTGACCACGTGCGCGTCCTGGGCCACCTCCGTGTTGGTGACCGCGCGCTCGATGAGCTCCGCGTGCCCGAGCGCCACCGTGATCGGCGTGCCGAGCTCATGGGAGGCGTCCTGCAGGAACCGCCGCTGCTGTTTCAGCAGGCGCAGGTTCTCCTGCGAGACCCGCTGCACCTCCTCCATCGCCGCCAGTCGTTCCTCCGTCGCGGCCAGCCGGCGGCGTCCGTGCCAGACCATGACCAGGAACATCAGCGCGATCAGCGGGACTTCGGCGAGGTAGTCGGTGTCCTGCTGGCCCTTGAGGACCTGGACGCCGATGAGGCCGCCGGTCGCGACCGTCACGGCGGCCAGGGTCAGGATCGTGGGCTGGAGCCGCCACAGCCGGAAACCATAGATCGCGGTCAGGCTCACCCAGATGGCCAGGAACGGGACCGTCTGCCACGCGGGGAACAGCCGCATCGCGGCCAGGTTGAGCGCGACGAACCCGACCCAGGCGATATCCACCCAGGACAGGTGCGGCCACTGGAGGATCCGGCGCCGGAGCGGGACCGCAGCTGGGGGAGGGGCCTCGGCCGGGTCGGCGGCAGGGGCCCCGGCCGCATCGGGGGAAGATGCCGCGGCCGCACTGGAGGGAGGGCCCGCGGCTACACCGGTGGAAGGTGCCCCGGCCGCGTCGGGGGAAGGTGCTCCGGCCACGCCGGCGTCGGCGGAACCGGCACCGGGAGAGACGGCAGGTGCCGCCGACCGGCTCAGCGGCACACGCCTCATCAGGCGTTGCGTCTGCAACAATCACTCCCCACCTGAACGCGACGGCGCGGGCTCGCGCCCACCAAGCGCTAACCCCGCGTCGCGTTACCTTTGTGCGGCCTGCTCAGGCCGCTTCAAGCCTGCCGCTCCGGCTGATGCGAGTCAACGCGAAACGGATCCCCATCCGGCACTTTGTCCTCAGCAGGTGACCGGTGTGTGCCTCACGTGCCCGCGGGCGCCGGGGTGGCCGGCGCCGCGCTGGGTGGAGCCGGGGGCAGAGCGCTGCTGACCTTGCGGGTCAGCCGGGCCATATCAAGCTTGCTGGTGCTGCCCTGCATCTGCTTGAGCATGAAGTCGTGGTTGATGTCGAGGATCGCCCGGGTCTCGGCGGCGATCACCGCGTTCCGGCTGAGCGTGAGCTCGTTGTCCTGCTGTTGCTCACCCGACAGCGACCAGTTAGTGGAGCCCTTCACCGTGTAGACACCGTCGACGATCACGATCTTCAGATGGGAAATCGCGTTATGCACCGAACTGGTGCCGATCGCGATGCTGTTGCCGAAGGCCTCGTTGCTCCATTTGGCCAGGATGTCCTTCTCGTGCACGCCGGCCGCCTGACTGCGGTCCAGGCTCATCTGCACAAAGATGTGCTCGTCGTCGAGCTTGCCCTGGATGATGTTGTTCAGCTCATCGTCGTCGTAGCCGAACATGTTGACCACGATGGAGTGCTGTGCGCTGCCCAGCAGCGCTACCAGCAGGTCGTGGATCTTGTCCCGCGGGGAAAAGAACGTTCTCTGGTCGTCGGGGTAGCCGTCCAGAAAGCGGCCTTCGGCCTTGTACTGCGCGAGACCGTCCCACTCGAATGGCGTGTCGGGCATCTCAGTTCCCCCTGGTTGCTTGGATGCTCACATGTCTTTATATGTCCCGGCTGCGCGCGTGCCAATGAACCTCCAGGTTTTTCACCAGCGCCGGGCTCAGGTGGCAGTTTGCCTGCTCGCGGGCGTAGGTCGCCATGTACTCGCGGAACAGATCCAGCGGCTCCTGGCCGGCCCGCAAGGTGCGCCGGTTGGCGGTCGCGTTCACCAGTCCCGAGCTGGTCAGGGCCGCGACCCGGGTCTCGATGGCCCGGTCCATCTCCCCGGGCTCGACCACCTCGTCACACAGGAGCGCCGCGTCCTGGTCGCCCGCGGTCCACTCCCGGCCGGACAGGATCGCCTGCCGGGCCGCGCGGTCGCCGACGAACCGCGGCAGGCGCAGGTTGGACGCCCCGGGGATGATCCCTTCCTTGCGGGCGGGCAGGAACAGGCGCGATCCCCGGGTGGCGATCACGTGGTCGACGACGTGCAGCAGCTGGCAGGCGCCGCCGATCGCGAAGCATTCCACCGCGGCCACCCATAGCTTCTCGGCCGTGCCGCCCTGCCCCGCGCCCCCCA
>Ga0187765_10000075_pt1 | contig 32551 bp, 33 predicted proteins | sample 0216_QUI02_MP05__3_FD_133018 | JGI IMG/M metagenome (GOLD analysis project Ga0187765, IMG submission 133018) | Tropical peat soil microbial communities from peatlands in Department of Meta, Colombia - 0216_QUI02_MP05_10_MG | ecosystem: Environmental > Terrestrial > Soil > Wetlands > Peat ...
CCGTGTCAAGCTTGTCACCGCGATCGCGAAGGGGCGACACTAGCTCGATGAGTTGATCGCGGGAACGGTGACGAATGTTGAGCAAATTGCAGCGCGCGAGAAATGTAGTATCAGGCAGGTCAATCGAACGATAACTCTGGCCTTTATCGCGCCGACACTCGTGCAGGCCGCGGTTGATGGACGGCTACCCCGTGGCATTGGAGTAGCGACCCTGCGCGATTTCCCCGCTGAATGGACCCGCCAATATGAGAGACTTGGCCTGTCGTCATAAAATTTCCGGTTTCAGAACGGTCCGCGCCGGGACCAGAATTTTTCCGGCCGGAGACTAAGCCTCGAATTCGGCCAGCCTTGCCTAGCAGAGACCGGATATCAAAAATCCCATGTTAGATATGGCCCGCCAACGCGGGCTTTTCCGGCAAAGTCTCTGTGATCAGAGATTCGGTGAACTGCGTGGTGGGCCCGGGAGGACTCGAACCTCCAACCAGACCGTTATGAGCGGTCGGCTCTAACCAGTTGAGCTACGGGCCCTGTACAATCCTTCTATCAATGCGCACGGGCGATGCGCAACGCCCTATCCAGTCCTACAGATGATTGGGTTAGCCTGCACACTTCATTTTGCCGGAGTGCATTGCCATGCACGTTTTCAGCCTCGATCGCGAGCAGCAATGGGATCCAAAACATCATGTCGAGAAGATTCTCGGCAAAGTGTCCGAAGGTGATTTTACAGTGGCGTGCTGGGAGCCCGGCCAGATCAGCCCCTATCACTGCCACCCGCTTGCGACTGAAATCTATTTCTGCTTTTCCGGCGGGGGCACCATGCGAACGCCGACCGAAACAGTCGGTGTGACTCCCGGCGCCTTCGTCGTCCACCCTCCCGGCGAAGTGCACGAATACGAAAATGGACCGGCACGCACGTTGCTGTTCCGCGTACGTTACGGCAGCGATATGCGGGCACACCATTGCGATTGGCGCGGCAACAAGGAGTGGAAGCAGTCGCAGGCCGATGCCGACTATTACCGGCACCACCCAATTCGCAGTGCCTGATCACATCTTCAAGAGGCGCCTTGCGTTGCCGCTCAGGATCTTGACCTTGTCCGAATCTGAGATCGACACGCTTTCCATCCACTTGACCGCCGGCGGGTTCATCACGAACGGCCAATCGACCGCGAACAGGATGTGGTCTACGCCCATCTCAAGCATGCAGCAGATCAACGCGGGGTCGGAAAAGAAACCACTCGTGGTGACGTAGAAGTTCTTGCAGAAGATATCGCGGAAGCTCATCGACTTCTGCCCCGGCCGCTTGAGCGAGGTATCGATGCGCCAGACCAGGAACGGCAAAGTCTCGCCGAAATGACCGAGAATGACCTTTAGATTAGGGTGCGCGTCGAACACGCCCGAGAGCACCAGCCGGATTGCCTGAGTTGCCGTTTCCACCGTGTAGCCCCAGGCCGGCCGCACCACCAAAGGGAAGTCCTTGGCATAGTCCTGATAGTAAATTTCCGTCACCTTTGGATGCGGCAGCGAAGGATGGAAATAAACCGGCACGTCGAGCTTTTCGGCGCGCTCATAGATCGGCCAGAATTTCTTAAGGTCGAGGAACTCACCATTCGACATCCCGTGCAGCATCGCACCCTTGAAGCCGAGCTTGGTGACCGCACGCTCAAGCTCGTCGGCGGCCGCTTTCGGGTCCGCAGTCGGAAGGGCCGCAAAAGCTGCAAAACGTTTAGGATTGGCCGCGCACACTTTTGCGAGGCGGTCGTTAACCTGCCGGGTCAGATCGGCGGCAATAACTGCGCCCAGCTTCTGCGTGGACGGCGCGCCATGCGAGAGAACCTGGATGTCGATCCCGGCTTCGTCCATCTCCTTGATGCGCAGACTGCCCAGATCATAAAGCCGCTCGTCCGTCTCATTACCGCGGCCGGCTTCGGGACCGATAAAATGTTTGGCCAATTCCGGGTCCCAGTAATGCTCCTCGATGGCGATGATTGGGCAATTCGGCTTTTTCATCATGACGCTACCCCGCAACACAAATGGAGCCGCTTCGTAGCAACCGTCAGGGGGGCTGTCACGACCCTTCCATGACCGTCCCATCAAAGCGCCCGTGATAAAAAAGGCGCACACCTTCGGTTGCCGAATGAGCTGTTTGCAAGCCGGGCTTTGGGATTAAGACCGACTCAGTTATGCACAGGTGTCATGTTGCCGATTCTCCGGATTCTTCCCGTGGGCGGCGTACTTCTCGCCATTTTTATTCTGGTCCTGGCGCTGAGCCCGCCGGACGGATCTCGCGCACCCTTGAATTCGGCGATTGTGCCGGCGCGTGGCGCGCTGCTCGACCGCGACCGCCACCCTGAAGTGCGGCAACTCCTGATTTATTCCGCGCTCAAGCGGGCCGATGAACTTAATCGTCTGCGCGACCTGCCCGACTCGCCGATGCCCGCGAACAAGGCCCCGCCCAGGATCGCGGGCCTGCCCAGCGACCGGAGCGAGTCCGACCCGGACGATACCGGATCGGTCAAGGCTACGCCGGGCGTCGGCATACCGGTCGAAAAAGGCGAACCGTCATCGGCCGGACCACCTGTGACCACGCCAGACGCTGCCAATCCGGAGGCCAAAGCGCAGCGGGAAGCCCGCCGCCGGGTCCACCGGGTCCACACCGCCAAGGCGACGACAAAAACCGGACAGCAGTTTAATTTCTTCGAAATACTGTTCGGCGGTCAGCAGTACCAAAGACCGGCCTACAGTCCTCCGCGGTATCCGCAGCCCGCCTACGGCACTCAGCAGCCCGGGCGGTACCCGCAGCCTCCGTATAACTACAGCACTCAGCAATATCAGCAGCAGCCATACGCATCCGACGAGTCACTTCAGCAGTCGGCATTTTCCCAGGTGCCGCGCACTAATCCTTATTAGCGCGGTCCGGGATTTTTCAAACACGACAGGAGAACGCCCGCTCGCAATGCCGCGAGCGGCGATCCATGCGGTTACGCATCAATCAATGGTAGTCGAGACGACCACTATACAGACTGGATGACGATGCCGCGCCTTCGCTTAACGCGTATGCGCGACCCAGCTTCTGATTGCTGCTTGGCGCCACGTAAGCGAATGAATCAAGAGCCTGACTGTTGGGCGTCACAACCATGCCCTTGTTCTTGGCGGCGTAGTAATAGCCGGCAGCATAATAATGTACCGCCTGACTGGAATTGCCGTTGGCAACACGGTAGGCGCCGGCAAGATATTTTACCGCATAGGTCATATTCGTATCGGCATCGAGCAGACCAGCGGCATCGCCGGTGTATCCCATGGAACGGGCGGTCGCGAGCTTGATTTGCATCAGCCCGTAATTGCCCGCGCTGACGACGCGCGGATTTCCACCACTCTCACGCTTGATCACACGGCGCACCAGATCCTCAGGCACATTGTTCGCCGCGGCATGGCGGGCGATCAATGCATCGAGATTGCCGTTGGCATCGAGACTCGCGTAACGCATTTGCGCGAGCGCCGGGGTGGCGGCGAGCGCAACCAGCATCGTTGTGAATGCGAGTTTGCGAATCATAGCGGCTCCAGAGTTGTGGGGGGAGTGCGGCTTTTCATGTGAAACTCAGGCAACTTTGTGACGCAACGGGGTTAATCCCCTACGGTTCCATCACGAATTGGTGCGATTCGCCGCTAGAATCCATATGCCGTGCCGCAATAATCCCAATCATTCTCATGAAAGCGCATGTTGGTCAGCTCGGCTTCGCGTCGGTTGTGGAGCAAAATTGATTGGCGGAGGCCCCCGCCGGCCCCTGTCGCGGCATGTGAAATGTGTGTGTAGGCTCCCGGCGCAATCTCGGGGAGAGCACGATGAACACGCCACAGAACATGCTGGAGGACCGTCTGCGCGCGGTCGAGGATACGCTCGCGATCTACCAGCTTATCGCAAGTCATCCACCCGCGGCCGATACCGGTACCGACCGCTACTACCGGGATGCATTCGCTATCGATGGCGAGATCGATCTCGGCGGCGGCAAAGGCGCGGCCGGCAATGAGGCGATCGCGGCAATCGTGAAGACGCAGGAACATCAGGCCGCCATTGCCGGCGGCCTTTGCCATTTCGCCAGCCTTCCGCGCGTCGAGCTCAATGGCGACACCGCCGTCGCAACGTCGTATTTGCAGATCATCACGCCCGACCGGCAGGCGGCGCCGCGCGAAGTGTCCGGCCACGGCACGACAACAGGTTTTCGCATTCACCGCGCAGGCGCCAACCGCTGGGAGCTCAAACGCGGCAAGGACGGCTGGAAGGTGACGCGGCGCACGCTGCGTCCGCTTGACGGCAGCGACGATGCGCGGGCCTTGCTGCGCAAGGCCATTGCGCCTTAGGTTTTACCGAACGGAAAACAGGGAGTGCGTAATATGCCGAAGGCTTACTGGGTCGTGACTTATCGTTCGGTGAAGAGTCCTGAAGCTTGGAAGGCCTATGCCAAGCTCGCCGTGCCCGCGATTGAGGGTGCGGGTGGCCGCTTTCTCGCCCGCAGCAATCCGGCAAAAATCTATGAGGCCGGAATGAACGAACGCGTGGTGTTGGTCGAATTCGACAGCCTCGATAAGGCTGTCGCTTGCCACGACACTCCCGCCTACAAGGAAGCGCTCAAGGCGCTTGGCACCGGCAATGTCGAGCGCGATATGCGCGTGGTCGAAGGGGCCGCCTGAGATTCCTTACCACTCGGCGAAAGGATAGCGCTTGTGCGCGGCCGCGGCCTGGCGCTGCGCGTCGGCGATCACCTCGAAAAACGCGGTGAGGAACGCAATGAGGCGTCTGAAACCGACAACCGACAGCGGGATGGACGCAAAGAGAGGTAGAGCAGTCATTGAATCAGTTCTCCTTTGACATCCCTAGAAGCGCGGCGGCGTCGACAGGAAAAGGCGCTCGATCTCGCGCTCGGCTTCATCGGTAAATTTGCTGTTGTTGAGATAGCGCGCAATCTCGCGATCAGCCTGGCGCTGACGCGACAACATCAATGCATCGAAGAATCGCCGGAAAATTCCGGGACGAGTCGGTGCGGATGTGTCGGCAATAAAGTCCCGTTGTGCGGCGGTGTATGGGGCGTAAGCCATGGATCATCTCCCTTGTTGGGCTCGACGACTCCAAGGCGTTTCCCGTTTCTTATTGTTGTTGCACGCAACATAAGTGCAATCCGCCACCACCGCCACACTTGGCGGAACATACGTTCCATGCGCGTGACTCATGCGCGGTGTCGCGTGCATGTCGCATTTGCGTGCATTTGATTCCAAATGCGGCGCGCGTTGCCTATGACGACAGCAACACGGCGTTCTCGCCACATCTCTGCCGCAAAATCGCAAGCATTCGTTAAGGAATGAACAGCCGCGGATGTCTTCCCGCACGCGCGCCGCGCAGCTTTGTGACAACCCGATTGGCCATTGATCGTCCAGGCGCCAGACGAATCAAATCGAATCGAACGGCCTCAAGACGTACTAAAGTAGGCCGTCATTGCCGGCCTCACTTAACGTTCGGGCTGGAGGCAATGTTTGTCACGAACGCCGCGAGGGAGAATTGCCATGGTCGCCGTTCGAGAACCAATACTCACACCGGTTGCGATTGCCGACCTGCGTCCGACCCAGATCACGGTGGGCATGCGAGAGGTCAAAGCCAAGCGCAAGCGATGGCGGGAAATAAATGACGAAAAAGGTTCGAAGTTTCTCGGCACTCATATGATCCCGGTCGTTCTCGGCCCCAAGAAACGCCATTACGTCATCGATCATCATCACCTGGCTCGCGCGCTCCACGAAGAGGGAGTGAATAAGGTGACAGTCACGGTGATTTCGAACCTCAGCATGCTCGAGAACGACACATTCTGGTTCGTGCTCGACAATCGCAACCTGATGCACCCCTTTGACGATGCCGGCCGCCGACGCCACCACAAGGATATTCCGAAATCGATCAGTGAATTGGTTGATGATCCATTCCGCTCGCTTGCCGGAGAACTCAGGCGGGCCGGCGGCTTCGCCAAGGATACGACGCCATTTAGCGAATTCTTATGGGCGGATTTTCTCCGCAACCGGATCAAGCGCAAGCTTGTCGAAAGCGATTTTGACCGCGCGCTGGAAACCGCGTTGAAGCTGGCCAAAAGTCAGGACGCGATATACCTGCCTGGATGGTGCGGCCCGGCCCCGGAGGACCCGACCTAGAAGCAAAGACTGGTCACGAACTTCCCGTTCTTGTCCTTGATCACGTAGGGACACTCCGCGCGTTTGAGCGCGGCCTTGGCGTCTTCATTGCCGAGCGCGGCGGCCTTCTCGTAGTACGCCTTGGCGGCGCTTGAATCCTGTGGGCCGCCCCGCCCGCTTTGCGAAAACGCGCCCATTCGTTCGAGTGCGCCAGGATGATTTTGCGCGGCCGCCTTTTCGAACAACGCCCGTGCTGCGGCATCGTCCTTCGGACCGCCGACGCCGTCGGCCGTCATCAATCCAAGCTGATATTCTGCTTCCGCCGAATCCGCTTCCACGGCCTTTGACAGCAAGGCACGCGCCTTGACGGGGTCCGACGGCGCTCCCCCGGATAGCGCCGCGAGGTTACTGACGCCGCGCGGGTTGCCAGCCTCGGCCGCACGCTCGAACAGTCTGCGCGCCTCGGCCGGATCCTTGGCCACGCCGGTGCCCGTTCCCAGCATCACTCCGAGTTCGACCATGGCCGACGTGCTGCCCTTGTCGGCTGCCTTGCGCCAGGCGCTCATCGCTTCCGGCATTTGCTTGTTGGCGGCATAGGCACGGCCGAGTTCGTAAAGCGCGCGGCGCGACGACGTTGAGGCAATTTTGCAGAACTTGATCGCTGTCGCGATATCCGATGGCGCGATTTCGGCAGTGCCTTTGACATCCGCCGGCTTATCCGGGTCGGCGGGATCGGCGGCGATCCGGTCGCAAAGCACGAGATCGGCAGATTGACCGAAAACCGGGGAATGAAACGAGGTGACGGCCAGCACCAGCAGAACGGTCCGGAAACTGCAGCCTACCGAGTCCGTGTCAGGCCGTTTCATGATGATCCCAGCACCCTGCTCACAAGGATTTTTCTCCGAGCCAATTTTAAAACCGCAGCGCCAGACCAGCAAGCGTTGCGATTGACCCGCAAGCCGCGCGAAGCAGCCCGCGCGCGGATCGGCTAACGTTGTCACAATGAACCCACCCGCCTCGACCAGCGATTTCTATGGACGCCTTGCGGTCTTCCGCGATTTCACCCAGGTGGCCGATGAAGCGTGCTTCCGGCCGCTTCCAGGCGACTGGGTGGTCGGCGTCGCCGACGTGAAACAGTCCACCAAGGCGATCCGCGAAAACCGCTACAAGGCGGTGAACATGGCTGGCGCAGCGGTGATTGCCTCGGTCGCCAACGCGCTCAAGGGCCGGGACTTCCCCTTCGTCTTCGGCGGCGATGGCGCAAGCTTCGCGGTGCCGTCGGAAGATGCCGCGCTGGCGCGGCAGGCGCTGGCCGAGACAGCCACCTGGGTCGCGGAAGACCTCGATCTCGCCTTGCGCGTCGGAATGGTTTCGGTGGCGGACATCCGCGTGCACGGGCGCGATGTTCGCGTTGCCCGCTACATGCCGTCGGACAACGTCAGCATTGCGATGTTCTCCGGCGGCGGCATGGCCTGGGCGGACGCGGCGATGAAGCGGGGCGAAATCGGGGTGCCTCAGGCTCCATCCGGATCGCATCCCGACCTGTCCGGCCTGTCTTGCCGTTATGAATTGATCCCGTCGCAACGCGGGCAGGTGTTGTCGCTCGTGGTCACACCGGGACCACGCGCCAGCCCCGACGATTTCCGCGCCGTGGTCGAGGCCGTCACCCGCATTGTTGAGAAAACGCCCGATGCCTCGCGTCCTCTTCCCGGACAAGGGCTGCGCCTCAAGTGGCCCCCGCAAGGCTATGACCTCGAGGCGCGCGCCTCCCGCCGCGCCGGTGAATCGGTCCGCGCCCGCAAGGCCAAGGTCCTGGCGATGACGCTGCTTTATTTTCTCATCATGCGCAGCGGTTTACGCATCGGCCGCTTCATCCCGGCGAAGTACACGCAGGAGCTGATCGAAAATTCCGACTTCCGCAAGTTCGACGATTCGCTGCGCATGGTCCTCGATTGCACGCCCGAACTGGCGGCCGAGATCGAGGACTACTTAAAAGAGGCGTCGGCCAGGGGCCTGGTTCGTTACGGCGTGCATCGGCAGGATGCGGCGATGATGACTTGCTTCACGCCGTCGCCGGTCAATCCTAACCACGTGCATTTTATTGACGGCGCGCAGGGCGGATACGCGCTTGCGGCTGCCGCGCTCAAGGAAGGTTAGCCGGTGACCCGGGCGCGCGCGGCGTTTTCCACCAGGGTTTTTCCCAGCGACCAGATCGCGCCGGGAACCCGGTGCGCATCTGAAATGACTGCCTCGAAGGACTGTTCGATCCAATCGCAGTCTTTATCCACAATGATAAGCGGCGGCAGGAGCTTGATCGTATGATTGCCGTGTCCCGCGACCTGAGACAGGATTTTGTGCTCCTTGAGCAGCGGAATGACGATCAGCTGGCAAAAGAGTCCGCTGTTCGCGGTTTCGAGCAGATTCCAGGATGCCTTGAGAGCCAGCGAGCGCGGTGTGCCGAATTCGATACCGATCATCAGGCCTTTTCCGCGAACCTCTTTGACGAGTTCGTGACGTTTGATCATTGCCTCGAACGTCGCGCACAAACGCGCTCCGGTTCGTTCCGCGTTCTGTATCAGCCCTTCGGATTCGATCACCTCAAGCGTGGCAAGCCCGGCCGCCATGGCCAGATCGTTCTTCGCGAAGGTCGACCCGTGCACGACGGCGCGGTCCATGCGATCGAAAACCTTGTCGAAAATCCATTTGCGGGTCAGCACTGCGCCCACTGGAACCTGTCCGCCGGATAACGATTTGGCCAGCAGAACGATGTCGGGCTCGATGCCCCAATGTTCGCAAGCAAGGAAGCGGCCTGTTCGCCCCAGTCCGGTTTGCACCTCATCGGCGATAAACAATGTGCCGTGCTTGCGGCAGAGCTCAAGCGCCGACCGCAGATAGTCGTCGGAAGGAACGGTGACGCCTTTTCCCTGGATGGGCTCGACGATGAAGGCTGCGATCCTGTTCGAAGCCAGCGCTCGTTCGAGCGCGGCGATGTCATTGAACGGTACTTCGAAGCATTCGGGCAAAAGCGGGCCGAAGCCGGCGCGGAAAGTCTCGTCGCCGTTTACCGATAGCGAACCATAGGTCAGGCCATGAAACGCATGGTTACAGTACACAATCCCGCCGCGGCCGGTCGCGCCGCGGGCAAATTTCAGGGAAGCCTCGACCGCTTCGGTCCCTGAATTGGTAAAAAATGCTTTCTCCAAGTACGGCACGTAGCGCAGCAGTCGCTCCGCCAGAACTCCGGCAAGCGCGGACACGTCCATCTGAACGAGATTTGGAAAGTCGCTGTCGAGAACTTTTTTCAGGACATCGCGCACCACCGGGTGGTTGCGGCCGAGCGCGAATACACCCCACCCGCTGAGCAGATCGAGATACTGATTGCCTTCCCGATCGTAGAGATACTGGCCTTTGCCTCGCTGGTATGCGCGATCGAATCCGATCGTCTTCAACACGCGAACCATCTGTTCGTTGAGATGGCGGGTGTGGAGCGTGTAACGCTCGGCCTCTGCTTCAGCGAAGAGGTCCTCGATTTCGATACTCATAACCCCGGCTCCGCAGGCGATGGTATCTCCTGGACGCAGGTGTGTCATGCCGACCGGAAAATTTTGACCATTTGGGTTCTAAGCGTAGAATCTTCCCGAGGAAGTTCGTGATTCGGCCCAATAGTGTGCGTTTTTCAGCGGGTTGTGGCGTTGACCATCGCGGCAGCCTCTGTGATAAATGCCGCTGGCGGAGCGGGGTGGGATGTCGGAAAAAGAGGGCGTCGTTGCCGTTACCTGTCTACAGCTTGAGGCCGGCATCGCGCGCGGTCCTGGGGTATCGGTCATCTGCAATCAGAGTTTTGGGCTGCGCGCGGCTCTTGGCGCAGCGATTACGCGTGGCGCGACAGGCATTATCAGTTTTGGCATTGCCGGTGGGCTGGCACCCGATCTCGTGGCAGGCGATTGGGTCGTGGCGTCTGGCGTCAAAAACGGCAAAAAACTGATCGCCACCGATCGCGCATGGGCGCGAAGGCTTCTCCATATCCTGCCGAATGCCGTGCATGCGCACGTTGTCGGAGCCGACACCGTTGTCTCAGGCCCGAAGGAAAAGTTCAGGCTGCATGACGAGACCGGCGCCGTGGCCGTTGACATGGAGTCGCACATCGCGGCCGAAATCGCTGCCGAACATCACATTCCTTTCGCGGCCTGCCGGGTCATCATTGATGCCGCCCATAGAACGCTGCCGCATGCGGCGACGCTGGGGTTGCGGCCCGATGGCACGCCGGATCTAGGCGCGATCCTCGGCTCGGTGCGAATGTTCCCAGGCCAGATTCCGGATCTCGTTCGTACGGCCTTCGATCTCCAGATCGCGAAACACGCGCTCCGGTCGGGACGCCGGCAGCTCGGTGTCGGGCTGGGCTTTCCTTATTACAGCAGCTTCGAAACCGATCTGGACGTGGCGGAATCGTCGCCGAGCTTTATCGGATAGAGCGCATCGGCGATATGCCGCGCGCGGTTGCTGAGGGGCTGTCCGCTATCCGCCAGCCGACCCTGTCTGTCAGGCTTGCCTCACGGAACGAGATTTCCGGCTCATCGCATTGGCGGTCTGCCTTCGCACACGAGCGGAAGGACCATCGCTATTATGAGCTTCTCGAAGACACGCTGAAGGACGGCTTCAGATACGGCTACCTGGTCATCGAGAGTGATGATGGCATCCGCGCAATCCAGCCCTGTTTCCAGATCGATCAGGATCTCCTGGCGGGCCTCGGCGAACGCGTCAAAAAAATCGTCGCGGGCATGCGCCGTCTTTGGCCTCGTTTCATGTTCGCGCGGACGCTGATGGTGGGATGCGTCGCCGGCGAAGGTCATCTCGATGGCGATGCAGAATCCCAATTCGCGATTGCTGCGTCGCTCGCCCGGTCGCTCCCGCAATTAGCACGTCAATTGAACTGCGCGATGGTCGTTCTCAAGGAATTCCCCGCAAAATACCGTCCCCCGCTGCATTTCCTGCGTGATGCCGGATTTGCCATCGTGCCCAGCATGCCGATGACCACACTCGGCATCGACTACAGGGATTTCGACGACTACCTCTCCAGCATGCTCAGCCCACGCACGCGCGGAAAAGTCCGGCGCAAATTGCGCGCGGCCGAGCGGGCACAGCCGGCAATCACCATGAGTGTCGTGAAGGATGTGACCCCGGTCATCGACAACATCTACCCGCTCTACGAAAGGGTCTACGAACGTTCCCCGCTTCAATTCGAGAAGCTCACCAAAGAATTTTTGTGCGAAATCGGGCGCCGGATGCCGGACAAGGTCCGGTTCTTCATCTGGCGCCAGGACAGCCAGGTCATCGCGTTCGGCCTGTGCATGGTACAGGGTGATATGTTCTCGCACGATTATGTCGGCTTTGATTACACCGTCGCGTTCGAGCTCAATCTCTATTATCGCGTGTTTCACGATGTCATCGCGTGGGCCATCGCCAATGGCTACAAGCGCTTCTACAGCGGCAGCCTCAACTACGATCCGAAATGGCATTTGCGGCAATCGCTCTACCCGGTCGATCTTTACGTGCGGCACACCTCCGGCCCTATCAACGGTGTGTTGAGACGGCTGCTTCCGTTGATGGAGCCGACGCGGTCGGACCCGATCCTTCCGAATTTCCACAACTACAGCGAGCTTTGGGAGTGAAAGCTTTCCGCGCGCATTGAGTCGTTTTCGATGCATCCGGAACAAGAACTCGCAACCGCCGTTATCCTCCTGGCGGCATCATGCCGTTACGGGGAGAATGGAAATGGTAGCGAGTGCGGCATCCGGTGAAGCGGAGAGCCGACGGAGCGTTGTGCGCGCCAAAGCCAAGGATAAAGGAGTGGTAGACCTCGCTGGCGACGCCTTCAAAGAGGTCGCGATTCTGCTGCAAACCGAACTGCAGCTGCTGCGCGCGGAAATTTCCGAAAAGCTGACGTTTACGGCCTTGTCAGCCGCGCTGATCGGCGCCGGTGCGCTGCTTCTGATGGCCACGATCGTCCTGCTGCTGCAGGCGGCAATCGCTGGCCTGATCGCCTACGGCTTTTCCGTGCCGATTGCGATTCTCATCGTTGCCGTCGCCACCCTTCTGGTCGGGACGGGCCTCATCTGGTTCGGCGTCAACCGCTTGAGCCTGGACCGTCTCGCGCCGTCAAAAACCCTCGACCAACTGCAAAAAGATTCAACCATCGCAAACATGAGGTGAAACTATGGCATCGTCAGCACAACTGGAACGCAAGGCCGAACGGGCGCGCGAGCGTCTTTCGGACCGGATCGCCGATCTCCGCTATCACGTCTCTCCGTCGACCGTGGTGAGCGACCTGTTCGGCGTCAATCCCCGCACGTTGGGAGATGACATCCTGCCGCTACTGGCGAAACAGGCAAAACATAATCCGATCGCCTCCGCCCTTATCGCGGCGGGAGTCGGATGGCTGATCTTTTCCGAGGTGCGTGGCCCGCTCTCCAAGTTCGCCTTTGGTCCGGCGACCTCGCCGCGGGCGAAGCGCGGGCGGACAAAAAGACGCGGTGCCCGCAACGGCAAGGCAGCGGCCGCCGGCCGGAGAAAATAGCGCCGGCGGTCGTGCCCGTCAGCGCCAACGGTGGTGGAGCGCGTGCAATTCGGCGCGCGCTCGTGTTGAAGCATCAATCGCGCGCTTCGCGCCGATAAGGACGATTGCCGAAGGCCGACAGGGCAATGATCGTTCCGATCAGCAGGAAAACCATGATGAGCTTGGAGTTTTCAGCAATGAAAGCCGTCATGAGTCACTCTTCCCAAGGCCAACTCTTTCAATTTTCGGGCAGAAAGTAACAGTTGGCCTGCCGGACGAATGTGAGCTGCCTCACAAACGCTTCTGGCTGATTCGGTCAGCCTGTGGGGGTGAAGCGTTCCTCCCTCCTCTTCACCCCCGCCGGGCTTCTGGCGGGGTTTTTTTATTCCGGATATGGGGCTGCGACGCTGCCGCGACGGGCTCGCGAGGCTCGGGCCGTCAAGGCTCCCTGAGCCGCTCCGCGAAAAGCACCATGGTCTTGCGATAGACCTCGGAGCGATTCCACTCGCGCATCACCTGGAAATTCTCCGTGCCCTCGCCGAACGGCGCGCCCGCGCGCCAGCCATTGGTCTTCAGCAGATTGGCGGTGGAGGCGAGCACATCCGGCACGCTGTGGCGGAGATCGACGTGGCCGTTGCCGTCATAGTCGACGCCGTACTTGATGTAAGACGACGGCAGGAACTGCGTCTGCCCGATTTCGCCGGCGTAGGCGCCGATGAGATCGCGCAACGGCAGGTCGCCGCGCTGAAGGATTTTGAGCGCGGCGATGAGTTCGGTCTGAAACAGTTCGGAGCGGCGGCAATCATGCGCCAGCGTCGCGAGCGTACGCACCACCGGCAACTTGCCCATGTCACCGGTGCCGTTGTCGGTTTCCAGCGTCCAGATCGCCATGATCAATTCTTTTGGCACGCCGAATTGCTGCTGGATGCGCGCCAGCAGTTGTGCGTGTTTCTGCATCAGGCCTTTTGCACGCTTGATGCGGGCCGGAATGACGCGGGTGGATGCGTATTCCTCGAAGCTCTTGCTGTGGAACATGCCGCGTTGGCGGCGGTCGAACGAGAGCACGGCCTGGTCCTGCGTCACCCCAGCAAACGCGCTGGATATGACATCGCGCGAAATGCCCGCGGCGGCGGCCTCGCGTCCCATGGCGGACAGGAAGGTGTTGAAATCGCCGCCACATTGGGCGGCATGGGCCGGCGCGGCGAGGGCTAACGCGACAACCAGGGCTGCGAACGAACGTCCGAACATAGGCACACCCCACCACGTCCGCTCATTCCCGCGCAAGCGGGAATCCGGCTTTCACAAGCTGCTGCGCAGGCTAGGATTGGGCATCAAGACAGGGAGATACAAATGCCCAAAGGCTACTGGATCACCACCTATCGCGAGATCAAGGACCCCGCCAAGCTTGCCGCCTACGCCAAGCTTGCCCCCGTTGCGCTGGCGCCCTTTGGCGTGCGCTATCTCTGCCGCGGCACCCCCGACGCGACCTACGAGGCCGGGCTGAAAGAGCGGCTGGTCGTCTCGGAATTTCCCAGTCTCGAAAAGGCGATCGCCGGACACGACAGTCCCGGCTATCAGGAAGCGCTGCGGGCGCTCGGCGATGGCGCCGTTCGCGACATCCGGATCATCAGCGGGCTGGAGTAAGGCCCAGCCCTGACGCTGCGCCGCTCCACGTTATCCCGCGAGCTTGTCGAACTCTTCAATCGTGACCGCCGGCGCCGTGGTGAAAGCGATTCCAGTCGCTTTCGCAAGCGCCGTGGATGCCGCCATCGCGCGCGTATTATCCGGCAGGTCGGCAACCATCACGAGATCGACGCCGCCAAGCGTCGCGTAGGCGGCCTTGAGCTCACCGCCATGCTTCTTGATCAGCGCTTTCGCTTCATCCGATCGTCTGGCGCTGATGCCTTTGAGAGCCTCGACCGAATATTTCCCGAACAACAGGTAAGTGGCCATGACGACATCTCCGTTTTTTCAGGAGGAACGTGGCCATGAAATTATACACCCCATCACGCAGACGTGTAACGTCGTGTGAAGCTATTGTCCGGTTTCGTTCGTATATGAATGCAAAATCACTCTCGGGGAACTTGCGCCATGAAACGCCCTGCTCTTCTTATCGCCGCCGCCCTTGCGTTTGCGCCCTTCGCGGCAAACGCCGAACCCGCCGTCATAATCCCGCCGCCCGCGGCGGAGCAGCCTTTGCAGGACACCGGTCTCGAAACCGCGGTGCTTGCGGGCGGATGCTTCTGGGGCATCCAGGCCGTCTACCAGCACGTTAAGGGCGTCACCAATGCGGTGTCCGGCTATGCCGGCGGCGCCCAGAAAGACGCGCTCTACGAGACCGTGGGCTCAGGCCGCACCGGCCACGCCGAAAGCGTGAAGGTGACGTTCAACCCGCGCGAAGTTTCCTACGGCAAGATCCTGCAGATCTATTTCTCGGTCGCGCACGACCCGACACAGCTCAACCGTCAAGGCCCGGATTCCGGCCCGCAATATCGCTCGGAGATTTTCCCGCAGAGCGACACGCAGCAGAAGGTCGCGAAGGACTACATCGCGCAGCTCGACGCGGCCCACGTTTTCAAACGTCCGATCGTGACGAAAACCGACTCGATGAAGACGCCGTTTTTCACGGCAGAGGCCTATCACCAGGACTACGCGATCCAGCATCCCTATCAGCCCTACATCGTGTTCAACGATGCGCCTAAGGTCGAAAACTTGAAGAAGCTGTTCCCGGACGCCTGGCGCGACACACCGGTGACTGTGGCGGAGGCGAGTAAGGGGAATTGATGCGCTTCAAGCGGCGGGAAGCAGATAAATGAAACGGCGGGCTTGAGGCCCGCCGTTTTTATTTAGGTCATTGCGTAAGGTTCAATTGTCCAAAAAGCTCCTGAGCTTCCGGCTCCGGCTCGGATGCTTCAACTTCCTGAGCGCCTTTGCCTCGATCTGGCGGATACGTTCGCGGGTGACCGAGAACTGCTGGCCGACTTCCTCCAGCGTGTGGTCGGTGTTCATGCCGATGCCAAAGCGCATGCGCAGCACGCGCTCCTCGCGCGGGGTGAGCGAGGCAAGCACGCGGGTCGTGGTCTCGCGCAGGTTCGACTGGATCGCCGCGTCGATCGGCAGGATCGCGTTCTTGTCCTCGATGAAATCGCCGAGATGCGAATCCTCCTCGTCGCCGATGGGCGTCTCGAGCGAAAGCGGTTCCTTGGCGATCTTGAGGACCTTGCGCACCTTCTCCAGCGGCATTCCCAGTTTCTCGGCCAGCTCTTCCGGCGTCGGCTCGCGCCCGATCTCGTTCAGCATCTGTCTTGAAGTGCGCACGATCTTGTTGATCGTCTCGATCATGTGCACGGGGATACGGATGGTGCGCGCCTGGTCGGCGATCGAACGGGTGATCGCCTGCCGGATCCACCATGTCGCGTAGGTCGAGAACTTGTAACCGCGGCGGTATTCGAACTTGTCGACCGCTTTCATCAGGCCGATGTTGCCTTCCTGGATCAGGTCGAGGAATTGCAGGCCGCGGTTGGTGTATTTCTTGGCGATGGAAATGACGAGGCGCAGGTTCGCCTCCACCATTTCCTTCTTGGCCTGGCGCGCTTCGCGCTCGCCCTTTTGCACCATGTGCACGATCTTGCGGAATTCAGAGATCTCCACGCCGGTCTGCGCGGCAAGGTCGTGCACCAGCGAGCGGATCTCCTTGATGCGATCCTTTTCCTTGGCGACGAGGTTCTTCCAGCCCTTGGCCGAAAGCTTCGAGACACGGTTGAGCCAGCGCGGGTCGAGCTCGCCGCCCATGTATTGCTTGAGAAAATCCTCGCGGATGACGCCGTAGCTTTCGGCGAGCCGCATCAGGCGGCCCTCGTTGGAAACGAGGCGCTTGTTGATGTCGTAGAGCTGTTCGACAAGTGAATCGATGCGCGCCTGGTTGAGGCGCAGCGATTTCACCTCGGAGATGATCTCTTCCTTCAGTTTCTTGTACTTGCGCTCCTGCGCAGGCGACAGCGAGGAGTTCTTCAGGCGGAATTCGATATCCTGCTCCTGCAGGCGGCGCAGGCGCTTGAACGAATCGGCGATGGTGTCGAAAGTCTCGACTACCTTCGGCTTGAGCTCGGCCTCGATGGCGGCGAGCGAAAGCGAATTTTCCATATCGTCTTCGTCGTAGTCGCTCTCGGCCGCGGCTTCGCCCGGATCCTTCTCCTCGCCGCCCTCGCCGTCGCCGCTGGGCGGCGCCTTGAATGGCGTGGCACCAGGCGGCGCTGCCGGCGGCGCCGGTGTCTGCACGACCTGAAGATGCGGCGCGCCGGGAACGGGCGTGCCAACCGCGGGAATGATCGGCTTGCCGTCCGGGCCAATCACCGGCGGCTGCATTTGCTTGGCGTCCGGGCCGGCGTAGGTCGCTTCGAGATCGATGATATCGCGAAGAAAGACTTTTCCCTCGTTGAGCTCGTCGCGCCAGATGATGATGGCCTGGAAGGTCAGCGGGCTTTCGCACAGGCCGGCGATCATCGCTTCGCGGCCGGCCTCGATGCGCTTGGCAATCGCGATTTCGCCCTCGCGCGAGAGCAGCTCGACCGAACCCATTTCGCGCAGATACATGCGCACGGGATCGTCGGTGCGCTCGGACGGCTCTTTCTTCTCGGTTGTCGCCAGCGACTTGGTCTTTGCCTCGACAACTTCCGTGCCGGTATCATCATCGTCGTCGTCGGCTTCCTCGGACGCTTTTTCATCGGCGTCGGCTTCTTCGGTCTCGACGACGTTGATGCCCATTTCATTGAGCATCGCGTAGATGTCCTCGATCTGGTCGGAGGACACTTCGCCCGAGGGCATCACTTCGTTGATCTGGTCGATGGTGACATAGCCGCGCTTCTTGGCGGCCTTGATCATCTTCTTGACGCCGGCATCCGAGAGATCGAGAAGCGGCAGCGGCGTATCGGGCGCGCCTTCTTCCTTTTCCGGGGCTTCTTCTTTTTCTTTCGCCTGCGTCGCCTTGGACTTGCTCGCCATTCCGCCTCTCCTGGACCGTCCTGGCCGTCCCACGCCCGGTTCGCCGCGCCCTGTCGGCGCATGGCCAAAAAGGGCCGCGCCGGCGAGGCGCCGCCCCGAATCAGGTCGCTCAAGTGTCTTCGGAACCCGCTAAGCTCCGATTAACCTAATAAATACCGCGGGAATCGACCCTTATTCCCGCCGTCCCGGCCACTTCCCGATCGCCCTTCGCGGGGCGGCGGGTCCTGCTCATAAGCTACGAACGCCTCGACCGGAAGAGGCTCCAAAGCCCTCAATTAGGGCCTCGGTGCCTTCCACCCGGGACAGGCGGGCTTTGACGTCGCGCAACCGCAAATAATTGGCTTCGCTCGCGTCCTGGCCCAGGGCCTGCTCAGCGTCTTTGAGCTCCTTAGTTAGTGAATGCCATTGCCGATGCAAGGCAACAAGCTGCGTCCAGGTCACCAAAACATCGTCTGGGGCGGCCTCCGGCCGGGCCCCCCAGACCGAGGGGGTGGTGATCGATGACGCGATTCGCTCCATCACTTCGGTCAGATTGCGGGTGGCCAGCTCCGCCTTCAGCCCATCCGCGTCGGGCGCGGAGGCATGGGCGGCAACGTCGATCAGGGCGCCCTTGAGCCGCTCGGTGTCGCCGTGGCGGAACTCAAGCGAGGCCAGTTCTTCGAGATGATCGTGCAGCAGCCAGGGATAGTTGAGAGCGGCTTGCAGGATCAGCGCTTCACGGCGCGGGATCGCGCTGCGATGTCCCCGATGCACCGGGCTCGATGCCATTTGCTGGCTAGCGACCACATAGGGCATCGCCCGCCCCGGGGTTCGTGGTGCAACGGGCCGTTGCCAATCGGCATTGCGGCGGTCACGCCAGCTTCCGCCCGTGCGCGGCTCGCGCCAATCGCGGCCGCGCGCTTCGCGCTGTGGCGATTGGGCGGGCGCAAAGAAATTCGACAGCCGCGTCGTGAAATCCTGCCGGTAGTATTTGCGCACCGCGTCGTCGCCTATTGCCGCCGTCACCTCGTTGACACGCGCCTCCAGCGCCGCGCGCCGCTCCGGCGTATCGAACGAATGGCCTTCCGTCTCGCGCGCCCACAACATGTCGGCAAGCGGACGCGCCGCGCCGATGACATCACTCACGGCCTCGCGACCGCCCGCTCGCGCCAGATCGTCCGGGTCTTGTCCCTGCGGGAGCAGTGCGAACTTCAGGCTCTTGCCGGGTTTTAGCCGCGGCATCGCCAGATCGACTGCGCGATAGGCCGCGCGCAAGCCGGCGCTGTCCCCGTCGAAACAAAGCACGGGCTCGTCCGCCATTTTCCAGAGCAGTGCGAGTTGGTCTTCGGTCAGCGCCGTACCTAACGGAGCGACGGTCGCGGGAAAGCCCGACATCACCATCGCAATCACGTCGACATAGCCTTCGACAGCGACGAGGAGTGCGCCATCATGCGCGGCCTGGCGCGCGGCGGCGATGTTGTAGAGCGTGGCGCCCTTGTGAAAGAGCGGCGTCTCCGGCGAATTGAGATATTTCGCCTGCGCGTCCTTTTCGAGTGCCCGGCCGCCAAAGGCAATGACGCGGCCGCGCAGGTCGCTGATCGGGAACATCACGCGGTCGCGAAAGCGATCGAACGGCACCGGAATGTCGTCGCCGGAAATCAGCAACCCCGCCTCGACCATGTCCTCGACGGGAATTGCATGCGAGCCAAGGTGCTCTTTCAGGGCGAAACGCTCCGCCGGCGCATAGCCGAGCCGGAACTTGAGCTGCGTTGCCGGGTCGAGCCCACGGTCGGCGAGGTAGCCGCGCGCCCTGGCGCCGGCGCGCGAGGCCAACGTGTCCTGGAAAAACTTCGCGGCCAGTTCGACGACGTCATGCAGTGTCTTGCGCCGTGCATCGCGGGCTTCCTCCTCGCGCGAGACTTTCGGCAGTGGCACGCCGGCCATTTGCGCGAGGCGTTCCACGGCTTCCGGGAAGCTGACGCCTTCGCTTTCCATGACGAAATCGAAGATGCTGCCGTTCTTGCCGGACGAAAAATCGAACCAGGCCTGTTTCTGGTCGTTCACGAAGAACGACGGCGTCTTTTCTTTATTGAAGGGTGACAAACCCTTGAGTTCACGCCCCGACCGCACGAGCTTGATACGCTTGCCGACGACTTCCGAAACCGGAAGCCGGGCTTTCAGCTCATCAAGGAACTGGGGCGAGAAGCGCATGGGTTTTGGGCCGAATCGGCGGCTAACCGCTGATTCTTCCCCATATCGACTATTTACGGCGCGTCCAGGGGCAATTTTTCCCCGCTAGTCACAGGAGCTCCTGATATCAGTGAGGCCCGGAAAAGCCGGAATAGCCCCGGCTATCGCGTGTTTTAGCTGGTACAAAAAGTCCCGGCGGAAAGCCGCCCGTGGGGAGGAAACAATAGTGACAGTTCTTGCCACGCCTGTGGTCGCTTCACTGCTTAGCCTTGCTACCATGGATCTTTTCGCCGGCAGCGCCCAGGCGCAATCGCTCAAGCAGCAGGCGGTCGGCACCTGGACGCTCGTTTCGGTCAAGGTCGGCGATGGCGAGCCCTATGGACCGACCCCGCACGGTCTCATGTTCCTGGATGTCGGCGGTAGGTTCTCGGTCGCGATCGTGCGCGCCGGCATTCCGAAATTCGCGTCGAACAACCGCACGACCGGCACCGATGCGGAGAATGCCGCTGCGGTCCATGGCAGCCTGAATTATTTCGGCACCTACAGCGTCGACGAGACCGACAAGTCGATCACCGTGAAGATCGAAGCCAGTAACTATCCGAACTTCGAAGGCGTGAGCCAGAAACGCTCTCTCGCCGTCAATGGCGACGAAATGACGGTCACCAATGCCGCGCCGTCCGGCGGAGGCGGCGTGGCCACGCAGATCTGGAAGCGCGCCAGGTGAGTGTGAATACCTACGTTCTTATCCACGGCGCCTGGCATGGCGGTTGGTGCTGGCAGCGTGTCGCCGACCGGCTGAGGGCGCGCGGACACGCCGTGTTCACGCCGACGCTCACCGGCCTCGGCGAGCGGGCGCACCTCCTTCACCCCGACATCGATCTTTCGCTGCACGTCGCCGACGTCCTGGGCGCGATCGGATGCGAGCGGCTCAGCGACATCGTGCTGGTCGGGCATTCCTACGGGGGATGCGTTATCTCCGGCGTGGCCGAAGCGGTGCCGGATAAAATCCGTTCGATCGTCTTTCTCGACGCCTTCATTCCCAACAACGGTGAATCCTTGTTCGATGTCGTCCAGCCGACTGTGAAAGAGGTGATCCAGGGCGTGCTCGATCGCGGCGAAACGACAGTGCCCGTGCGCGATGCCGCGGCTTTCAAAGTCAACGAGAAGGACCGTGCCTGGGTTGATTCACTCGCCACGCCGCAGCCGGTCCGCACGATGACGGAGAAAATAAAACTCACCGGCGCGCGCGAGCGGATCGCCGGGAAAATCTATATCCGCGCGGCGGGCTACCCGAACGTATCTTTCGACAAGGCCTATACGCACGTGAAAGCCGATCGCGGCTGGCGCACCTACGAGGTGCCATGCGGCCACGACGTGATGATCGATGCGCCCGATCGTCTGACGGAAATCCTGCTCGAAGTGGCGTAAACGGCCACCCCTTATCGCGCTTTGGCCGCGATCAGCCCGTTGAGCTCCTGATATTCACGACATGTCGTTCCGCCACAAATCGCTTTAACGCGCTCAAGATCCCGACGCGCCTTTTCAATATCTCCCTGCGCAACAAAAAGCGCACCGGAATATCCCCAGGTGCTCAGGTGATTGGGATCGGCGGCAAGCGCTTTGCTGTACCAAGTTCGCGCCTCGCCTAGTTTGCCGAGCTTGGCATAAGCGAAGCCGATCGAGCTGGCGACATCCGGGTGATCGTCGTAGCCGAGCGCCTTCATGGCCGCGATACCGGCTTCGTATTTTCCCGAGAAGATGAGATCGCGCCCAGCCTGGAAACTGCTGGTGGGCTGCTGCGCCACCGGCGCAGGCGCAGCCGGCGGCGGCTGGACGGTCACGGGAGCCGGCTGCGCAGCGGCGGCCGGCGACGCGGGTTTCGCCGCGGGCGCCGCTTGTTCCTTTTCTTTTTCTTTGCGCTTCGGCGCTTCAACGTCCTTGCTCTTCGACGTCTCTGTCTTGCGCTCCTTGCGCGGGGATTTCTCCGGGTCGCCGTCGATGTAGTTGCGGTTACAAAAACCGCCGTTGCCAGCGATCGTGTCCATGCACTGCTGATAAGTGTAGAAGCCACAATTGGTGCTGCCATTGCGATAGGCGGCACACCAGGGCGGCCCGGCAGCCGCGGGAGGCGCGGCAAGCGCGAACGCAGTCGCAAGTGTCAGACCGCGAACAGCAAGAAATCGCATCGCATACTCCTGCGGTCGAAGCCTCAACGATTAGCCTGGGCTTCGGTTAAGGCCGCCACCGCTCGGTGGTTTTCCTCCGCCCGGCTTTCCGCCACCTGGACGGCCGCCACCCGGGAAGCCCGGGCCGATCTGAATCTGAATATTCGGCCCCGATTGGACGGGCGGATTATCCGATGGCTTCGACTTTTTTTTCCTCGTCGTTTCCTTCTTCGGTATGTGGCAGTCGTCGCCGACCCCACGCAGGCAGACGCATTTACCGTCGCGCAGCACCTTATCGAACGAGCAAGTCGTCTGCGACGTCGGACAATTACCGTCACTGTTCCGCGGCTGGCCATTGGCGCAGGCGCCGGCCACCGGCGGGCGACCGCACGTGCCGGCTTGATAGGACCTAGCGTCGCAGCACATTCCATTCACCAGGAATGTCGGGCTCGGACAGGATGTCGTCGTTGGCGTCGGGCAATTTCCGTCGCTGTTGGGCGCGCTGCCGTCGCCGCAAACGGCCGTCGTGGGAGGAGGCAGTGGCGGTGGCAGCGGCCGCACCAGCGATGGTGGCGGCGGGCATGTGGTCATGCATTCGTCGGCGCGGCAAAGAGGCTTTCTATTGTCGCCCTCGCCAACCAGCGGTCCCCCGCAATCGCACTGCCCGGCGTGGCAAAGAGGCTTTCTATTGTCGCCCTCGCCAACCAGCGGTCCCGAACAAGCCGGCATACGCGTCGGGGTACATGTGGCGGTGACCGGCGGAGTCGTTTGAGGCGGCGGCGCAATCTGCACAGTCTTGCAATCAACCTTTCTTTGCCTTCCCGCCAGATCGCTCAGATCCTGACCGGCCGGCGTGTTCGGATTGAAAGAAGGATTGGCGCCGAGATCAGAAGTCGCCGGCTGCCCCTGATTGAGCGCCGGTGTGTCGCCAACAGCGGCGCAGTTTCCAATGGTGCCGGTGTTTGCCGAGACCAGCGTCGCTGTCGCAACGACAACCTGAACACTTTCTCCCGCTGGTATGTCGCTGCCAGCTTGGCGCTTGCACGTCAGGGGAGCATTCGTCGGATCGCTGCACTGCCAGGCGGTGGAATTGATATCGGGCTGCCCGTTGCTGTCGAGTGGAGCAAAGTCGACGATTCGTGCGGGCGGCGTTGCAGTGTCGGTGAAAGTGGCCCCGCTTGCGGGCGTTGTGCCGTTATTTGTCACCGTGATTGTAAACTTGCACAAATAGACGGGACCGCCCAATGCGTTGACCAGCGATCCGGTCGTCAAGAGGTGACAGCTTTTCGGCGCATCCTTCCGGATTGTCAGGTCGGGCGGTGGCAGCGGCCGCCAATGGCACGTGCCATTGAGGAGATCCTGACGCGTGCAGCAAACTCCATCAATCAGAATTGTTTGCGGGGGACAGGTGGACTTTATGCACTTACCGTCCTCGCTGACCTGGGTGCCGTCCGGACACTTACAATAAGTGTTGCCACCGCACATTTTCGGTTGGTTACGGACAGGCTGACATTGGTCACTGTTCAGAACTGTCCCGGCGGGACACCCGCCATTGGCCCTTTGCAGCGCGCCTTCCAGCTGGTTGAGCGCACCAGAATTGGTTGCGCTGCTGTTTGCCACGTTCGCCCCATTGGGCCCAGCACCACCGCCCGATTGGCTCTTCACCGGCACCAGACCCGCCGGACACTTCGGCGCTTCACAACGTCCATTGGCATAGGTTTCTTCGGACTTGCAGTTCGCAGGCGGCGGCACACACTTTCCATTGATGCGGACATAGCTCGCCGGACAGCCTCGATAGGCGCAGCAGCCGTTGGAAAATTCCGTGCCCGATGGACAGGCCAGCGGGAACTGGCAAATCCCGTCGATATCGAACAATCCCGGCGGACACACCACCGGCACAAGCGGCAGTGCCGCCTGCCCGCATGTCCGCCAGATCACGACGTCACCGAGGTATCCCCGTGTCCCCTCGTCGTCGAAACGATCGTCGTAGTCGATATAGTAGGCTTCAAACGGCGGTTCGTTCAGCGGGCGCAGCAACCGGGTCGAATTGCCCTGCAGTCCATCGACAATGAGCGGGCCGCCGGCCTGCAAACGGCGAATGATTTCGGGATCGCGCGCATTGCGCAGCTGCTCGCCAGTGCTCCAGAGCGTACCGCCGCACACAGCACGGTTGATGTTCCCTGCCTGATCGTAACCGTAACCGATGGCGATGCCGCCATTGTCATTGCGGTAATTGGGCGGAAAGCCGATTGCATATTCCCTGGGGATCGGAAACCAGAGATCGCGGCTCGGCGGATCATCCGGCGTCTTTGGGCGGAAACGCAGCACGCGGTTTTCGCGCGCCGCGGCAAGTGTTTTGTAATCATAAGCTCCCGTCGGCGTACCACGCTCAGCGACAAGCATGTCGCCGTTATCGTCAAAAAGAATCTCGGAAACTTCCGACCCCGACAGGGCGCCGGGTGGCACGGCAACTTCGACGCGCGCGTCGGGACCGAACGAACCGTCAGGCAATAGCGAGACCGACCAGATGCGCAGGCCCGCGGCAACCGCGTAATAAAGCCGGCCACCGTTGACCGCCATGCCGAAAACGCGGCGCGCCGGTGGCGCGTAGGCCCAGGTCGTGGGATCGCCGCTGTCAAAATTCGGGCTTTCGATATTCAAACGCTTGCGGGGATCGAAGGCGATCGGCGGCAGGCCTGCCGCGCCCAGCGCTTGCGTGCCATGATCGAACCGTCCGCGCTCGGCACCATCGAGCGTGAAGCGATGAATCATTCCGGTGTCGCGATCTGCAACGAAGAGCTGGCGCGACGCACGATCAAACGCGAGACCGCCGAGTGCCGAACCGGAATTCGGTACGCCGCCGAGAACGACATTGGCAAAGAGAGTCACGGCCCCGGTCTGGCCATTGATTTTCCAGATCGATCCCGGTCCGCCATTCAACTGCACCGGACCAAACAAGCCCGGCATGAACGCTGCGTTGGGTGCGCCGCGGTGCGAGCGATCCGGAAACCCGTCGCCGTCGGCATCGGGCACGACGATCGGCAACCCATAGGCGGACGTCGCGGCGGCATAGATATTGGGCGGATCTGCATCGTCGAGCGCAAGCGCAAACACTTGTCCGATCTGACCAGCCGTTGCAGTGAACGGCCTGGGCGCGGCAACCAACTGGGCCCGCGGCGGCCCGCCCATACGAGCAAGACCGATGACCTGCAACGACGGACCATCGAGATTGATATAAGTCTTGTCGATGCGCCTGGGTTCAGGCGGTGAGGCGAGGACGATCGTCCCGGAAAAGCCCGCGACAGCAGCATCGCCCGCCGGCAAAACGGGATTTGCGCTCTGCGCGAAAGCGGCTGCAGAAAGCAGCAAAACACAAAGCGTCTGCGCGCATATAAGCGCGTAGCGTCGGACCACGGTCGCCCCCCGAAGGTCGTGCTCGCAGCTTGCAGCTGGGGGTACTCTAGGATGGTATGCGGGTGAGGAGCAAACCAATCCCGAGGCCCGTAATGTCGGTCTTTTCGATACGAAAGTCGCTCGTTATCGTGCCCTTCATCTGCGGCGAAACAGCATGCCCCTCCTGACCGCCAATCTGTTCCTCACCGCAACGCCGCTGTGGATTGCCGCAGTCATCCTCCTCGTCCCGACGACGATTTTTGCAATGTGCGGACCCGTTATCGTTCGCCGCTATGTCGCGCTCGATCGCTTGAAAGCCAACAACGAAGTGGCCGGCTTTAAATTTGCGGCCGTCGCCGTGATCTATGCGGTGCTGCTTGCTTTCGCGATTGTCGTCGTATGGGAACGGTTCAATCAGGCCGATAACGATGTCGCCGCCGAGGCGGCCGCGGCTGCGACTGTCTTTCGACTGACGCAGGGTCTGGACGCGCCGCACGCGGCTGCGATCCGCAAAACGACGACCGACTATTTGAATAACGCGGTCGCAAAGGACTGGCCGGCGATGGATCGCGGGACGTGGAGCGTCGACGTTACAGATTCGCTGAGCGCGATTTACACCGCGGTGCTTAAATTTCACACGTTCGATGCGTTTGAGGCCCTGATCGTGGCCGAAATTCTGCGCGACGTCGACCGCATCAGCGAAATGCGCCGCCAGAGACTGGTGGCCGCAAGCGGCATTGTGCCCGGTATCATCTGGGTAGTGCTGTTCACCGGCGCATTCGTCACCATAGGATTCACGTTCTTTTTCGGCACCTCCAATTTGCGCGCGCAGTCCGTGATGTCGGGTGCGCTTTCAATCCTGATCTTCCTGGGCCTTTTTACCATTATCGCCATCGACCACCCATTTGCCGGTGCGGTGAAGGTCGGCCCCCAGGCCTTGATCGCTGTGATCAATGATTTCGGCGAGAAGGCACCGCGTTAAAAGCCGACCGCTACTGCGGCTCCAGCCCCGAGAGCTTCACGATCTCCCTCGCAGCGTCGCGGTCGATTTTGATTTCATCGGCAAACTGCTCCGGCGTGTTGATCGCGGGCACCTGGCCGCGGCTGATGATGTATTTGTCGCGGAATTCGGTATCGCTGACTATGCGTGCGACCTCGCGCGCAATCTTGTCGACGATCGGTTTCGGCGTGGCGGGTGGCGCGAACAGACCGTACCAGGTCTGCGAGGGCGCGCCTTTGTAGCCAAGATCGGCCAGCGTCGGCACGTTCGGCAAAAGCGGCGTGCGGATGTTATTGACCAAGGCCAGCGCCGTCATCTTGCCGGCACTGATTTGCGAGATGACATTGCCAAGCCCGATCAGACCGATCGGCGTCGAGCCCCCGAGAATGGCATTGGTCGCCTCGCCGCCGCCTTTGAAGGGCACGCGCACCCAGTCGCCGCCTTTCTCCTGCCTGAGGCTGTCCATATAGACGACGCAGGGGATCGAGGCAGTGAGATATGACAGCGTGCCGGGCTTTCGTTTCGACACCGCGATCAGCTCGTCCACCGACTTCGCCCCGAGATCGGAATTGATCACCAGCACCTGGATCAGGTGAAACAGATTGATGACGGGCGTGAGCTTTTCAGGATCGAACGGCAGATTTTTAAAAAGGAACTGGTTGTAGATCATTGGATCGGCATTGATGATGCAGATCGTGTAGCCGTCCGGCTGCGCATCCTGGCAGGCCCGCGCGCCGATGTTGCCGGCGCCGCCGGGGCGGTTCTCGATGATGAGCGGCTGGCCGAGGCTCTTGTGCAGCTCCTCACCAAGCACGCGCATGAAGATATCGCTGATGCCGCCGGCACTCGAGGTGGTGAGCACATGGATCGGGCGGCTTGGATAGTCCTGGGCGAGAGCGGGTATGGCTAGAGCCGAAAAAAATGCCGCCGCCAAAATTGCGATACGAGTCATTGCTTACTCCGCGAGATCTTTTTTCCGTTCGTTGCGTTCATCGTCATGGCCGGCACAAGCCCGGCCATGACCTTTCAAGTCAACCTCGCCTTCACCATCCCGCTTGCCTTGGCCATATCCATCTGGCCGGCATATTTACCGCGCAAGACACCGATCACCTTCCCCATGTCTTTCATGCCGGCGGCACCGGTCTCCTTTACCGCTGCTTCGATCGCGGCCTTCATGTCGTCGTCAGACATTTGCTTGGGCAAATAAGCGGAGATAATGGCGATCTCCTCCTGCTCCTGCTTCACGAGGTCGGCGCGGCCGCCCTTCTGGTAAAGCTCCACCGATTCCTGACGCTGCTTGATCATTTTTTGCAAAAGACCGAGCACTTCGGCATCGCCGAGCGGCGGTTTGCTGGCGCCGCGCGCCTCGATATCTGCATTCTTGAGCGAGGAGTTGACCATACGCAGGGTAGAAACCGCCCGCTCATTTTTGGCCTTCATCGCCTCGGTCAAAGCCTTGTTAATGTCGTCGCGCAGCACGGGGGAGCCCCTTTCTCAGTACCTTTATATCTGCCTGGGGGCGGCCGTCGGCGGCCCCTTGCCTCGCACACTATAATACGCAACTAAGTGGCCATGACCCAGACGAAAGCCGCTCCAGCCGGGACTTCCGGCGAGGCTTGGGCTGAGCCCAAGCCGACAGCGCTTTTGGTACTGGCCGATGGAACCGTCCTCGAAGGCTTCGGGCTCGGCGCGACCGGACATGCGGTCGGCGAGGTCTGCTTCAACACTGCGATGACGGGCTACGAGGAAATCCTCACCGACCCCTCCTATGCCGGGCAGATCATTACTTTCACTTTCCCGCATATAGGAAATGTCGGCACCAACGAAGACGACATCGAGACCGTCAATATGGCCGCCACGCCGGGTGCGCGCGGTGTCATTCTGCACAGCGCGATCACCGCGCCGTCGAATTATCGGGCAACCCGCAATCTTGGCGACTGGCTCAAGGCCCGCGGCATCATCGGGCTGGCCGGTATCGATACACGTGCGCTCACCGCGCTGATCCGCGTCCACGGCATGCCGAACGCAGTGATCGCGCACTCACCCAACGGCAAGTTTGATCTCGCCGCGCTCAAGAAGGAGGCGAAGGAATGGCCCGGCCTCGTCGGCATGGATCTTGTTCCGATGGTGACGAGCGGTCAGCGCTTCACATGGGACGAGACGCCGTGGGCATGGGACAAGGGCTATGCGCGCCAGACCAATCCGCAATTTCACGTGGTCGCGGTCGATTACGGCATCAAGCGTAACATTCTGCGCCTTCTGGCCGGCTCCGGCTGCAAGGTGACGGTGGTTCCGGCCACGACATCGGCCGAAGACATCATGGCACTTAAGCCTGACGGAGTCTTTCTGTCGAACGGGCCCGGCGATCCGGCGGCCACCGGCGAGTATGCGGTTCCTGTCATCAAGAAGCTGATCGACTCAGGCACGCCGACATTCGGCATTTGCCTCGGCCACCAGATGCTTGGCATCGCGGTCGGTGGCAAAACGATGAAGATGCATCAGGGCCACCATGGCGCCAATCATCCGGTAAAGGATCTCACCACCGGCAAGGTCGAGATCACGTCGATGAACCACGGTTTCGCGGTGGACAAGGAAACCTTGCCAAAAAATGTCGAACAAACGCATGTGTCGTTATTCGACGGCTCGAATTGCGGCATCGCGCTGAAAGACAAACCGGTGTTTTCGGTGCAGTACCATCCCGAAGCATCACCCGGCCCGCGCGACAGTCACTATCTGTTTACGCGCTTCGTCGAGATGATGCGGCAGGCAAAGCGCAAGATTGCCTAACATTCCCATCTGATCGGGCACGCAACCGCGCGGGCCGAGGCTGGTTGTATCGGAATGACATCTCCAAAGCCTCTCACTGTCATGTTCAAGGACGACGGCAAGGTGCCGAACAATCCGGTACTGCCAGCACTCGTTTACAAAGGCGCCATCGACCCCGGCAGCAAACGCGACGCGGCCAGCGCCATCGAAAAACTTTTTTCCGTCAACGGCTGGGGCCATGGCCAATGGCGCGACGGTATCTATCCCTTCGTGCACTATCACGCGATGATTCATGAATCGCTGGGCATCGCGCGCGGCCACGCCAAAGTCCAGCTGGGTGGGCATACCGGTGAAATTTTCGAACTCGGGGCCGGCGATGTCGTCGTGTTGCCGGCAGGAACCGGGCATCAGAAGCTTTCCGGAAGTGACGATTTTCTTGTCGTCGGCGCCTATCCGCCGGATGGCACATATAACCTCTGCCGTGGCGACAATCCGGCGGAGCGCAGCAAAGCGCTGACGACGATCCCGAAGGTGCCGGTGCCGGAAAACGATCCCGTGCTGGGCAAGGATGGGCCCCTGCCGCGTCTCTGGCGCCGCTAGCGCATCGCCGCAACGCGCGATAGAAGCCACCCATGAGCGACTGGATCGACTTCTACGATTTCAAGCACTCAGTCATCTACGTGAATGCGCGCCATCGCGACGTGCATTACCGCACCATCGCCGAAGACATCCGCGCCTATGTGCCGTCGCAAAAGGCGCAAGTGCTCGACTATGGTTGTGGCGAGGCGACCTCGGCCGATTTGATCGCGGCGGCTTGCGCGAAACTGACCCTGGCGGAAGCTGCGCCCAATGTGCGCGCTTCGCTCACGATGCGCTACGCCAATCATCCGAAGATCGCGGTTGTCACTGCGGAGCGGGTGGCAGCGCTTCCCGAAGCTTCATTCGATCTCATCGTCATGCATTCGGTCGCACAATATCTGGGCACAACCGAACTCGACCGGCTGCTCACGATGTTCCGCACACTGCTCAAGCCGGGCGGGCTCTTCATTATCGGCGATATCGTGCCGCCGCGCCTTGGAGCGCCGGCGGCGGCACTTGCGTTACTGCGTTTCGGTGCGGCCAATGGTTTCTTCTGGGCGGCGGCATTTGGGCTGGTGCGCATCTCAGTCTCGGATTATCTACGGCTCAAAAAGACAGTCGGATTGTCGCACTACACGGAAGTCGCGATGCTCGAGAAGCTCAAGCGAGCGGGCTTCACGCCCCAACGCGCGCCGCGCAATATCGGCCATAATCAGGGCCGCATGACCTTCCTCGCACGCACGACGTAAGCTTTTCGTCCACCGCTTATGCGCTCATGACCCTTCCCTGCCCGCCGATTCTGGTCTAAGCACCACTCGCGCGGGGCCAGCCCCGCAGGGGCAAGGAGGACGCGCGACAAGCGCGCCCTTTTTTTGTGCCCGGAATTCTCAAGCGGATGCCCAAACGAACTGACATCAAATCGATCCTGATCGTCGGCGCCGGGCCGATCGTGATCGGCCAGGCTTGCGAGTTCGACTATTCCGGCACGCAGGCCTGCAAGGCGCTGAAAGACGAGGGCTATCGCATCGTCCTGGTGAATTCCAATCCGGCGACGATCATGACCGACCCGGATCTCGCCGATGCCACATATATCGAGCCGATCACGCCGGAGATCGTCGCAAAGATCATCGAGCGCGAGCGGCCGGATGCTCTGCTGCCGACCATGGGCGGGCAGACCGCGCTGAATTGCGCACTGAGCCTGCGCAAGATGGGGGTGCTGGAAAAGTTCAACGTCAAGATGATCGGCGCTACCGCGGACGCCATCGACAAGGCGGAAGACCGCGAATTGTTTCGCGAAGCCATGACTCGGATCGGACTGCCGACGCCACGCTCGCATCAGATCAAGACCCTGCCGCAGGCGCTCGAAGCGCTCGAAGATATCGGGCTGCCCGCGATCATTCGTCCGTCCTTCACGCTGGGCGGTACCGGCGGCGGCATCGCCTACAACAAGGCCGAGTTCATCGAGATCGTCGAACGCGGCATCGACGCCTCGCCCACCAACGAAGTGCTGATCGAGGAGTCGGTTCTGGGCTGGAAAGAGTTCGAGATGGAGGTGGTGCGCGACAAGAAAGACAACTGCATCATCATCTGCTCCATCGAGAACGTCGATCCGATGGGCGTGCACACGGGCGACTCGATCACGATTGCGCCAGCGCTGACGCTGACGGACAAGGAATACCAGATCCTGCGCGATGCCTCGATCGCGGTGCTGCGTGAAATCGGCGTCGAGACCGGCGGATCGAACGTGCAGTTTGCCGTCAATCCGGCTGATGGCCGGCTCGTGGTCATCGAGATGAATCCGCGCGTGTCGCGCTCGTCCGCGCTGGCCTCCAAGGCCACCGGCTTTCCGATCGCCAAAGTCGCAGCCAAGCTCGCGGTCGGCTATACGCTCGACGAGATCGCCAATGATATCACCGGTGGCGCGACTCCGGCGTCGTTCGAGCCGACTATCGACTACGTCGTTACCAAAATCCCCCGTTTTGCCTTCGAGAAATTCCCGGGTGCATCGCCGGTGCTCACCACCTCGATGAAATCGGTGGGCGAAGCAATGGCAATCGGACGCACGTTTCAGGAAAGTTTGCAGAAAGCGCTGCGCTCGCTGGAAACGGGTTTGACCGGCCTCGACGAAATGACGATCGAAGGCTTCGACGCCGCCAAGGGTATAGACGACACCGACAACAAAGCCGCGATCCGCGCTGCGCTTGGTACTCCGACGCCGGATCGTCTGCTCAAGGTCGCGCAGGCCATGCGACTTGGCGCAACCGATGAGCTCATTCACAACGCGTGCCGCATCGATCCCTGGTTCCTTGCGGAGATCCGCGGATTGGTGGAGATGGAAGCCGAAATCAGGGCCAAGGGCTTGCCGACAACGACCGGCCCGTTCCGCCGTCTCAAGGCTATGGGTTTCTCCGACAAGCGCCTGGCGAAGTTGACCGATTCCGACGTGGACACCGTTACGGCCCGACGCCGCAAGCTCGGCGTGCGGCCGGTGTTCAAACGCATCGATACCTGCGCCGCCGAATTCGCTTCGCCCACGGCCTACATGTATTCGACCTACGCGACACCATTCGCCGGAACCGTGGCAGATGAGGCGGTGCCCTCGGACAAGAAGAAAGTCATCATTCTCGGCGGCGGGCCAAACCGGATCGGCCAAGGCATCGAATTCGACTATTGCTGCTGCCACGCGGCCTTCGCGCTGAAGGAGGTCGGCTTCGAGACCATCATGATCAACTGCAATCCGGAAACTGTGTCGACCGACTATGA
>Ga0187765_10000076_pt1 | contig 32425 bp, 28 predicted proteins | sample 0216_QUI02_MP05__3_FD_133018 | JGI IMG/M metagenome (GOLD analysis project Ga0187765, IMG submission 133018) | Tropical peat soil microbial communities from peatlands in Department of Meta, Colombia - 0216_QUI02_MP05_10_MG | ecosystem: Environmental > Terrestrial > Soil > Wetlands > Peat ...
CGAAGAGGGCAGTCCTGTCACTGCTGGACAAGTCGTTGCGCGCATGGATACGCGCGACCTGCAAGCATCGCTGCAAAAAGCTCTGGCTCAGGTCAAGCAGGCACAACGCGCTGTCGACGAAGCGCGCGCCAATGTCGAGCAGCAGCGAGCGCAGCTCACATTGGCACAACAGGAATTGACGCGCACGCAAAGCCTTCTAAACAATGGATATGCAACACGCGAGCTTTTTGATCAGCGCCAGCAACAGGTCACCAGCGCGACGGCCGCGCTCAACGCAGCGAATGCACGCGCGGAACAGGCCGGGCATGCGCTTGATGCCGCAAACCACGATGTCGATCTGCTGCAGGTCAACATTGCGGACAACACTCTCGTTGCCCCGCGTGATGGTCGCATCCAATATCGCATTGCCAACATCGGCGAAGTGTTGCCGTCTGGCGGCAAGGTCTTCACCATGCTGGATCTGGCGAGCGTCTATATGGACATCTATCTGCCGACGGCGGACACGGGGAAGACCAAGATCGGCGACAGTGCCCGTATCGTTCTCGATGCGTATCCGAATATCGCCATACCGGCCAAGGTTTCCTTTATCTCCGACCAGGCGCAGTTTACGCCGAAGGCGGTTGAGACAAAAAGCGAGCGCGACAAACTGATGTTTCGTGTCCGCGTCCGGGTCGACCCTAAAGTGTTGAGCGCGCATCGCGATGCGGTGAAGAGCGGAGTCCCGGGTGTCGCCTATGTGCAGCTTGATCCCGAGGTCGCCTGGCCCGACTGGCTGAAAGCCCCAACCGCACGATGAAGGGCTACGAGAATCCTGTCGTGCGTTTTGCCGGGGTGTCTCACCGCTATGGCACTGTATTCGCCCTCGACAATGTGACTGCCGATATCCCGGCCGGCGCCATGGTTGGCTTCATCGGCCCGGATGGCGTCGGCAAATCGACGCTGCTTGGCCTTATCGCGGGCGCACGACGCCTCCAGAGCGGTCGGGTTTCAGTCCTTGGTGGCGATATGGCGGACGGCGTGCACCGCCGGGCCGTGTGCCCGCGCATCGCCTACATGCCGCAGGGCCTTGGACGCAACCTCTATGCCGACCTCACCGTGCGCGAGAATATTGAATTCTTTGCGCGTTTGTTCGAGCAATCGCGTGAAGAACGCAACCGGCGTATCGCGGAACTTCTCGACAGAACGGGCCTGAGCCCCTTTCCCGACCGCCAGGCAAAAAATCTATCCGGTGGAATGCGGCAAAAGCTTGGACTTTGCTGCGCGCTGATCCACGATCCGGATTTTCTCATTCTCGATGAGCCGACCACCGGCATCGACCCGCTCTCACGTCGCCAATTTTGGGACCTGATCGATCGCATGCGAGCGCGTCGCCCGGGAATGAGCGTTTTGGTTGCGACAGCCTATATGGAGGAAGCCGAACGCTTCGACTGGCTTCTCGCCATGAATGCCGGGCACATTCTTGCCGTCGGATCGCCGGACGATCTCAAGAAGCAAACTCATTCGACGAGCATCGAAGAGGCATTCATCGCACTGCTGCCGGAAGAACTACGTGCAGGCCATCAGAGGCTACGAGTTTCTCCACGCATGATCGACGACCGCGAGCCGGTCATCGTGGCGCACAATCTGACGCGTCATTTCGGCGATTTTATCGCCGTGAATGGGGTGAACTTCACGATCGAGCGCGGCGAAATATTCGGCTTTGTCGGCTCGAATGGTTGCGGGAAGACAACGACCATGAAAATGCTGACCGGCTTGTTGCCGGCCAGCGCAGGCGAAGCCTTGTTATTTGGACGGCCTATAGATGCCGCCAACATGCATTCCCGCTATCGCGTCGGCTACATGTCGCAATCGTTCTCCCTCTATACCGAACTGACTGTGCGACAGAATCTCAAATTGCATGCTCAGCTTTTTCACTTGCCTAAAGCGAAGATCGACCAGCGCATCGCCCACCTCGCCAAGCAGTTCGGGTTGCAACCCTATCTCAATGATGAGGCGGCAGCGCTTCCCCTGGGCATCCGGCAACGGCTCTCCCTTGCCGTGGCCATCGTGCATGAGCCCGAATTGCTGATCTTGGATGAACCGACTTCGGGTGTCGATCCGTTGGCACGCGATCGCTTCTGGGAGTTGCTGATCGATCTATCGCGCAATCAGGGCGTCACCATCTTCGTATCGACCCATTTCATGAACGAGGCCGAGCGCTGCGACCGGATTTCGCTGATGGACTCCGGCCGCGTGTTGGCAACGGACGCGCCAGCGGCGCTGATAAAGAGTTGCAACGCGCAAAATCTCGAGGAAGCTTTCATCAAGTATCTTGAGAAGGAGCGCGGCGAAGAACAGCGAACCGTCGGGCCGCCTGTCGAGGCACAAATTTCAACTGTGTCGGCAGAGGCTCGCACGATCGCCCGCTTCAGCGGGCGCCGCCTGCTTGCCTACGCCATCCGCGAGTCGCTCGAGCTTTTGCGCGATCCCATCCGCCTCGGATTTGCGCTCGGCGGTTCGGCATTGCTCATGCTGATCTTTGGTTTCGGCATTTCCACCGACGTCAACAGCCTGTCGTTCGCCGTGCTCGACCACGACCGCTCGCCGGAAAGCCGTGCCTATATCGCGGAGTTCACCGGATCGCCCTACTTTATCGAGAAAACTCCGGTCGCCACTTACGATGAAGTGGAGCGCCGGCTCAAAGCCGGCGAGGTCAGGGCAATCATCGAAATTCCGCCGAACTTTGGCCGCGACATGAAAAGCGGCCGTTCTGCCACGGTCGGCGCATGGATCGACGGCGCCATGCCATTCCGAGCGGAAACCATACGCGGCTACATCGAGGGCACCCACGGCCAGTTCGTTGCCGAGCGCGAGGCGCTCGGGCAAATCAAGGCCGCCGCTCTGCCTGCCGCGACGATCGAAACCCGGTTCCGCTACAATCAGGACTTCGAGAGCATCTATGCGATGGTGCCCTCCTCCATTTCGATCCTGCTCGCATTGATTCCGGCGATCCTGATGGCGCTTGCGGTGGTGCGCGAAAAGGAGCTCGGCTCGATTACGAATCTGTATGTAACCCCGGTAACGCGAATCGAGTTTCTCCTGGGAAAGCAGTTTCCGTACATCGCGTTAGCAATGGCCAACTTTGCCTTGATGTTTCTGATGTCGATTTTCATTTTCCGCGTGCCGCTCAAAGGAAGCTTCGTCGCGCTCGCTCTCGGCACCCTCCTCTATGTCACCACGACAACCGCCTACGGCATGGTGATATCCGCGTTCACGCGCACGCAAATCGCCGCTTTGTTCGGCACGGCTATTCTCACCATGCTGCCGGCGACCCAGTTTTCCGGCCTGATGACGCCGGTATCGTCGCTGTCGGGCGCCGCCATCCTCATGGGCCGCGGCTTCCCGATGAGCTACTACCTGCCGATCAGTGTCGGCACATTTACCAAGGGACTCGGCTTTCCGGAGCTCGGTGGATATTTGATCGGGCTTTGCATCTTCATTCCCGCACTGATCCTCTTGAATCTCGTCTTTCTACGGAAGCAGGAACGCTGAAGGACGACGCATGCCCTCGTTGCGCAACATCCTATGGTTAGGGGTCAAGGAGCTGCACAGCTTTGCCCACGACTTCGTGCTGGTCGGTCTTGTGATCTGGGGTTTCTCGTTTGCGGTTTACAGCCAGGCGCAAAGCAGCTCACAGGAACTGCACAACGCGTCGATCGGCTATGTCGATGAGGACAATTCTGAACTGTCGCGGCGAATCCTGCATGCCTTTCTGCCGCCCTACTACAAGCTGCCGCAACCGGTGGCGGCAGGCGACGTCGACCAACTGATGAACAACGGAAAATTCACATTCATCATCGATATCCCGCCCAACTTCCAGCGTGAGGTCCTAGGCGGCCGACGCCCCGCAATACAAGTCAATGTCGACGCCACCGCCATGGTGCAGGCCGGGCTCGGCTCCGCCTACGCGCAGCAAATCATCACGACAGAAGTCAGCGACTTCATCGCGCGATCGCAAGCCTCGACGACTGCTCCTCTCAATCTCAACATTCAGATCGCATTCAATCCAAATGTCATTACGGCATGGTTCACCAGCGTGATGGGAATCATCGGCAACGTCACCATGCTCGCCATCATCATGGCGGGGGCCGCCGTGGTGCGCGAGCGCGAGCACGGCACCATGGATCATCTGCTGGTAATGCCGATAAGCCCGTTCGAGATTGCCATGTCGAAAGTGTGGGCTAATGCGCTGGTGATTACGCTAGCCGTGGGACTATCGCTGGCGATCGTTGTTCGCACGTTGCTCGGCATTCCGATCGCGGGATCGGTGCTGTTATTCATGGCCGGCACGGCCATTTATCTGTTCTTTGCAACGGCAGTCGGCATCTTTCTTGGCACCGTCGCCCGCTCGATGCCACAACTCGGTTTGCTGATGATGCTGATCGTGTTGCCGATGAACATGCTGTCCGGCAGCAATACGCCGCTGGAAAGCATGCCAAAATGGTTGGCGACGATCATGTTGGCGTCCCCGTCAACCCACTTCGTATCTTTCGCGCAAGCCATTCTATACCGTGGCGCCGGATTCGACGTCGTCTGGCCGCAATTTCTCGCCGTCGCGCTCATCGGCGCAATATTTTTTGGACTGTCGCTCCTGCGATTCCGTCAAGCCTCGACGCAATTGACTTAAGACACCAGCGCTCGAACGCGTGATCGCGTATGGCTCCGGAACAGCACTCAGCGGTCAGCGGGTCACGATCGTCCCTGCCGTATGGTTCAGAATCGCCTCGGCATCGTCGATGCAACCAATGCCGGCGAAATGCCCGGTGCGCTCAACGAAACGGCAGGCTGCTTCCACCTTCGGTCCCATGGAGCCGGGCTCGAAGCTCAAACGGCGCAGATCGGCGGGGGTTGTGCGGCGAATTGGTTCGCCGCCGGACATCGGCCATTTGGTCCATACCGCAGAGACGTCGGTCAGCAGGAGCAAAGCCTCGGCGCCGATCTCCTCGGCCAGTAGTGCCGCCGACAAATCCTTGTCGATGACCGCCTCGACGCCCCGTAACGTACCATCCGCGGCTGCGACGACCGGAATGCCGCCGCCTCCCGCACAAATCACGATCATTCCCGATTGAACCAGCAGCTTGATGGCATTGATTTCACGAATGCGAACCGGCTGCGGTGAAGGTACGGCGCGTCGAAATCCGCCGGCGTCCGGCACAAGGGTCCAGGATGTCCGTTCCGCAAGTCGCTGTGCCTCGCTCTGACCGTAGATTGGGCCGATTGGCTTGCTCGGACGCGAAAACGCTGGATCGGCCGCCTCGACTTCGACCTGGGTCAGCAAGGTCGCAACTGACCGGCCGGGCAGCTCGTTCATCAGCGATTGTTCGATCAGATAGCCGATCATTCCCTCGCTCTCGGCCCCGAGAACATCGAGCGGGTAGGGTTTCACATCGCGATAGGCCGCCGCTTGAAGCGCCAGCAATCCGACTTGCGGACCATTGCCGTGCGTGACGACTGTTTGGTGCTTGCGCGCGACGGGCGCGAGCGCCTTGGCCACGGCATGCACGAGGTTACGCTGCTGTACGTCGGCTTCGAGCAGTTCGCCACGGCGGAGCAGCGCATTGCCGCCGAGCGCCATAACGACCAGCATCAGCTAGCGCTCCAAGCATGCGCGATGCGTGCAACAAAACCGTCGATGATTGAGGAAAGCTTGGGCTCGCCAACTTCGGCAAATTCGTAACGCGCGCGTACGACCCTTTTGTTGAGGCGAAGCAGCCGCGCGAGATCAACAGGCGTTGCCGATATGATCACATCGGCGCTCGAATTGTTGATCGTCGCTTCCAGCGCAGCCAATTGCGCACGGTTGTAGCCGACCGCCGGCAACACTTTTCCAATGTGCGGATATTTTTGAAACACTTCGCTTATTTCCGGCGTCGCGGACAGCCTGGGATCGACAACATCCGCTTCTGCGGCAACTGCAGCCAAGTAGCCCGCTCCGTAGGCCATTCCTCCATGCGTGATCGTTGGGCCGTCATCGACGACGATCGCACGCTTTCCCTTGATGGCTGCCGAATCCTCCAAGCGGATGGGCGACGCGCCCCGCACGATGACCGCGCCTCGATTGACCATGCGCAGCCCTTCCTCGGCAAGGCGAATATCCGAAGGCGCGGCTGAATCAACTTTGTTGATCACAAACACGTCGGCCATGCGGGCGACGGTTTCTCCCGGATGGTGGGTTGCGATTTGTCGCGGACGCAGTGCGTCGACAATCGTTATGTGAAGATTCGGTTTTATGAACGGAAAATCGTTGTTGCCGCCGTCCCAGACGACAATGTCGGCCTCACCCTCTGCGGCTCTCAAGATATCGGCGTAATCGACGCCGGCAAATACGACGTTTCCGGCCGCGATATGTGGCTCATACTCCTCCCGTTCCTCTGCCGTGCATTGGGCGGCATCAAGATCGGCAGCCGAGGCAAAGCGCTGAACGTGCTCTTTTTCAAGATCGCCATAGGGCATCGGATGCCTTAGGACCGCCACGCGCAATCCGCGCTGCCGGAGTCGCTGCGAAAGCCAGCGGGCAACGGCAGATTTTCCGCATCCCGTCCGCACGGCCGTGATGGCGATCACCGGTCGCACCGAATTCAGCATGGTGCGGTGCGGACCGAGCAAGGCAAAATCCGCTCCGGCGGCCAGTGCCCGCGACGCAATATGCATGACATGCTCGTGGGGCACATCGCTGTAGGCAAAGATCACTTCGTCGATGGATTTCGTTCGGCAGAGGGTATCGAGTTCTGCTTCCTCAATGATTGGAATGCCGTTGGGATAGAGCGAACCGGCAAGCGACGCCGGATAACGCCTGCGGGCGATCCCGGGAATCTGCGCAGCCGTGAAAGCGATGACCTCGACGCTCGAATCGTTGCGATAGACCACGTTGAAATTATGAAAATCTCGTCCGGCCGCGCCGACAATGACCACACGCCGCCGGCCGGCTTCGTTCCTGGCGCGCGCGCTCGGCATGTCTTCAGAGGGGTTGGCCCGTAAGTTCTGTACCATCATGATGACTTCGCTCGCTGCGTATCTGTCCGCATGACTCAGTTGCTCAGCAACACGCAACATTTTTGCTGCTTGAGCAGACTGCGGGTAACGCCACCGAATATCCACTCCTGAACCCGGGTGTGACCATAGGCTCCCGCGACAATGATCTCGGCACCCTCATCCTGGGCGATAACGACGAGTTGGTCAGGAACGCCGATAAGCGCTTTGGTGGCAATTGTTGCTGCGTTGATCCCACGCCGCACGAGCCACTCGGCCACATCATTGATCCGTGATTTGGCGGCCGGCTGGTCAGACTCTCGCTCCACGAGCTCGACCACAGTGACTTCCTTGGCCTGATGTAGAAGCGGCAGCGCGTCGCTGACCGCGCGCCTGGCCTCTCGCGTGTCCGTCCAGGCCACAACCATGTTGCCAAACTTGAGCCACTCGATGGCTGGCGGCACGACCAGGACCGGGCGTCCGGCGCTTAACACAAGCTCGCCCGCATCGATCCGCCGTAAACCTCCGTTGCCGCCGCCAGGGGCCCTGACAATCAGAAGATCGGCGGCGCGGGCTTCGCGCGCAACGAAATCTGCTGGCCAAGCAAGCTCGCTTCGCCATTCGATCTTGGTTGAGCGGCGCTTGAGCGTTTCGCGAAAGTGCCACTCCTTCGCGGACATTTCTGACAGCAGATTGGCGCGATCCTTTTCCAGAATGTCCTGCGCCGCTGCACCTTCAATGAAATAAAGTGGCTGAATGTCGCCTGCGGTAATGCCGATCAGTCTTGCATCGAAGCGTTCGGCCAAGTCACCCGCGATCCGCAGCAGCGCTTCGCCGGAATCGACAAGATCGACATGGACCATCATAGTGGAAAAGCTCATCTTCGCCTCCTGCTGCCGCATTGACGACCACTGCCATACGACCACAGTCGTTTCATGAGGAGCTGTTGATGCAAGTCGGTATCCCTAAAGAAATCAAGGACAATGAGTATCGCGTCGGACTCGTCCCCTCGACAGTAAGCGAACTGACGGCGCGCGGCCATAATGTGATAGTTGAGACGCAGGCCGGAAACGGCGCCGGCATTTCCGACGATGACTATGTCAAATCCGGCGCGAAAATCGTACCAAGTGCCGACGTCATCTTCGAGCGCGCCGAACTGATCGTGAAGGTCAAGGAGCCGTTGGCCGTCGAGCGGCGGCGGCTGAGACGTGGTCAAGTTTTGTTCACCTATCTTCATCTCGCGCCGGACCCGGAGCAAACCAAGGATCTACTGGCTTCGGGCGTCACCGCTATCGCATACGAGACGATCACCGACGATAAAGGTGGGTTGCCGCTGTTGAAGCCCATGTCGGAAGTAGCGGGACGCATGGCGGCTCAGGTTGGGGCGCAATACCTCGAACGGCCGCATGGCGGGCGCGGCATATTGCTTGGCGGCGTTGCGGGGGTCGCGCCGGGGAAGGTTTTCATCATCGGTTCGGGCGTGGTCGGCACCAACGCGGCGCTCATTGCCATCGGGATGAAAGCCGATGTGACCGTGACCACTTCGAGGCCGGCTTCGCTGCAGGCTATGACGGAACGCTTCGGGCCAGCTGTGCACACCGTTTTGTCCACCGCGCAGGCGATCGAGCAACAATGCCGGCAGGCCGATCTCGTCATTGCGACGGCACTGGTTCCCGGCGCCGCCGCGCCAAAACTGGTCTCGAGAGCCACCATCAAGGCGATGAAACCGGGCTCGGTCATTGTCGACGTAGCGATCGACCAGGGCGGCAATGCGGAAACCTCGCGGCCGACGACCCATTCGCAGCCGACCTTCATCGTCGACGGCGTCGTTCACTATTGCGTGGCTAACATGCCAGGGGCGGTGCCGCGTACCTCCACCTTCGCACTCAACAACGCGACGCGGCCGTTCGTCCTGGCGCTCGCTGATAAAGGCTACAAGCGAGCCCTCAAGGAGGACATCAATTTCCGAAACGGACTCAATGTCAGCAACGGGAAGCTGACATGCCATGCGGTCGCGGATGCGCTGAACATGCCATATACGCCGGCCGAGCAGGTTCTTGGCGGATGAAGCCTTGGCTGCTCTTCCAATCTTCTAACCGCGTTTTCGGCTGTTCATTCCCTAAGGCCATCACATGGCCATCTCTGGCTCGGGCATTCGTTCCTTTGCGGGTTCGGGAATCTCGGTCATTGTTGCTTCCGTGAGCAAGAGCACGCTGGCGACGGATACGGCATTTTCAAGCGCGATGCGCACGACCTTCACTGGATCGATGATGCCGGCCTCGACGAGGTCGACATACTCCTTGCGCGCGGCGTCAAAACCGAAATTGCCCTGTCCACCCAGCATCCGCGCAACAACGACGCCGCCGTCAACCGCCGAATTCTCGGCAATCTGCCGTGCTGGCGCTTCCAGCGCACGTTTGAGGATTTGAATTCCGGTCCTCTCATCGCCAACAGATTTCTCTTCCTCGCGCGTCACCGCATCGATGCAGCGAAGCAACGCAAGCCCCCCGCCCGGCACGAGCCCCTCGGCCACCGCTGCCTTGGTGGCGCTGATGGCGTCATCCAGTGCTTCCTTTTTCGACTTCATTTCGGCTTCGGTTGGCGCCCCGACGCGGACGACGGCAACACCTCCCGAAAGCTTGGCCAGCCGCTCCTGCAGTTTTTCCTTGTCGTAGTCGCTGGTCGTCTTTTCGATCTCGCGGCGTATTTGTTGTATCCGGCCGTCGATCTCGGCACGTTTGCCGGCACCGCCGATAATCGTGGTGTCATCCTTATCGACGACGACACGAGCCGCCCGCCCAAGCTGATCAATCGTCACGCTCTCGAGCTTGATGCCGAGATCTTCGGAAATTAGCTGCCCTCCGGTTAGCACGGCCATGTCCTGCAACATGGCCTTTCGCCTGTCACCGAATCCGGGAGCCTTCACGGCGCAACCCTTAAGCACGCCGCGAATCTGATTGACGATCAAGGTTGCGAGCGCCTCGCCCTCAACCTCTTCCGCCACCACCAGCAACGGGCGGCCGGATTTCGCGACTTGTTCGAGCAGCGGGATCAATTCGCGCAGGGCGCTGATCTTGCGGTCAAACAGAAGGATGTAGGGGTCTTCAAGCGCAGCCTCCATTCGTTCTGCATCGGTTATGAAATAGGGCGAGAGAAATCCACGGTCGAATTGCATCCCTTCGACCACGTCGAGCACCGTTTCGGTGGTCTTTGATTCCTCGACCGAGATGACCCCTTCGCCGCCCACCTTTTCCATCGCATTGGCCACAAGTTCGCCGATTGATGGATCGTTGTGCGCGGAGATGGTTGCCACCTGCGCTTTTTCTTTCTTGGTTTGAACCGGCCGCGCCATGGCGTGCAACGCGTCGATCGCGCTCTTTAATCCTCGGTCGAGGCCCTTCTTGATGTCGACCGCACTGGCGCCAGCGACCACGTTGCGCACGCCATCGGCGAAGATCGAATGGGCGATAATTGTTGAACTACTGGTGCCGTCACCGACCAGCTCGCCGGTCTTCTCGGCCGCCTGTCGTAAAACTTGCGCGCCCAGATTTTCTTCGGCGTCTTTCAGGTCGAATTCTTTGGCAATCGTTACGCCGTCATTGCAGACGACCGGGGATCCCCATTTCTTCTGAATCAGAACGGATTTCGATTTCGGACCCAGGGTAACCCGCACGGCATCTGCCAGTTGCGTGGCGCCGCGCAGGATCTTTTCTCGGGCGGCGGAGCGAAAGAGAACCTGTTTGTGGGGCATGGAGAATTCCTCTGCAAACGGGGCGTAAAATCGGACCAAATATCCAGGCCGCCCAGGTCTACGCTTTGATTTGTCTCAATTTCCAAGGGATTTCAGCCCTACGGGGTAGCCCTTAGGGGCATTATCTGAATTTTCAAGAACATCCGTGGTCGGCATCCTTTAACCATCAGGATCGCTTTAGGGGATACCGACCATGTCAATGCATGCCCACTCCCAAACCAACACAACGGCTCTGGCTCGCATCGGTCGCGTGGGCCCTCCACAGTCATACCATTCGGACCAGATCGAAATGATGGGCGTGATCATGCCATTTGAACGCAACGCCGAGATCTACGGCGAGGATGAGCCAGCCGACTACCTTTACAAGGTCGTAAGTGGGGCAGTCCGCACCTACAAAATTCTGGCCGACGGCCGCCGGCAAATCGGGGCCTTCTACTTGCCCGGTGATGTTTTCGGGCTCGAAATGGGGAGCGCGCACACGTTTTCTTCGGAAGCGATTGCCAACTCGAAGGTGTTGGTGATCAAGCGCAGTTCGGTCGCGACGCTGGCCGCCAGCAATAACAGCGTTGCTCAGCAGCTTTGGACCATTACGGCTCGCGAACTTTGCCGCGTTGAGGAACGCCTCATGCTGCTGATCAAGACTGCGGAAGAACGAGTAGCCGGTTTTCTGCTGGAAATGATCAAGCGCAGCAATGATACAGGAACGGTGGAGCTACCGATGTCTCGCCAGGACATCGCGGACTATCTCGGACTCACGATCGAAACGGTGTCACGCACGATGACGCAGCTCGAACACTCGGCTGCGATCGCATTGCCGAGCTCGCGCCGGGTTGTGATACGGAATCGCTCGGCATTGAATCGATTGAATGGTTGAGTTTGACGGATTTAGGGAGACGGCTATGAACAGTTCTCTTGTCCGCGCTGATGTCGCCACGCATGTTCGGATCGTGGCCCTGGCATTGATTGCTGGCATCCTGGTCGTCGTGATCGGGATCACGGCTCGCGTGACTTCGGAAGCAATGCGATTGGCTGAGCCGCGGATGGAATCGCCGATCACTCAGCCGAGTGCGCCACCGGTCAAGCCCGCGCGCAGCGAGGTAGTATTGGTCTAAGCGGGCAAAATCCGCTCTGCTGAAGTTGATCATGCCCTATCCGAGCAATGCGGACCTTCCGGCGGCGATTCGCCGCCATCTGCCGCCCCACGCGCAGGATATTTACCGCGCCGCTTTCAATCATGCTTTCGCGGCACACGAGGGCGATCCACGGCAGGAGGAAGCCTCTCACCGCATTGCTTGGGCTGCCGTCAAACGCTCTTACGTGAGGGTTGGCGACAGCTGGGTTGCGCGCGCTTAAATTTCATAGATCATATACCCAGAGCCGCCTGCCGATAGAACCGAATGGTTTGATTTGGCGCAAAGCGATATGGTCAGCGCCGAGTAGCTTGGATTTACTCTTCGCCACGACCAATACGAGGGCCACTTCAATGGAAACTCCCGTCCGAATCGAATTCAACGGAATTGACGCGACCAGCCGCATACGCGACACAATCAAGACAAATGTCGATGAACTTGAATCGCGCTTCGGTCGCGTGACGGCGTGCCACGTCACGCTGAAGGCGCCGAGCGGTCACCATCGTACCGGCGGTCAATACGAGGTGCATGTACGCTTGGCGCTGCCGGACGGCCGTGAAGTCAACATCGGGCGGACGCCTAAGGCGGACGAGCGGTATTCGGACATTGACTTTGCGATCGCCGATGCATTCCACCGCGCCCGGCGCCGTCTGCAGGATCAAGTCGGGGAAATGCAGGGCAAGACCAAGGCCCACGAGGAGTTGCCGCTGGCAACCGTATCGCGACTCGAACCCATCGATGGATTTGGTATTTTGGAGACGAACGACGGACGCGAAATCTACTTCCATCAAAATAGTGTCCTCAATGATTCATTTTCGAAGCTCAAGGTTGGAACGCGGGTTGCCTTCTCCGAAGAGGCCGGCGAAAAAGGTCCGCAGGCAAGCACTGTCAGGATCTTGGGCAAACACGGTATGAGATGATCAAAGGTCGCGTGCCGCGGTGACGCTTAGGACTTCTGAATAGGACTAGCATGGTGCGTTCGTTGGAAAACCTGCCTGGAGTGGATGCCGCCGCGCGTACTGAGAAAATCGAAGACGCGTCCGGCACAGGCGTCCCGCAACCGGTGAGAAGCAAAGCGCCAAATCTTCTGCGCCCTCTGCCGTCAGATCAGCTATATCGCACTGCCGATATCTCAAAACTCGCATTTAAGACCACGGCCGAATTGCAACCCGTTGACGGCATGATCGGCCAACAGCGGGCGCAGGACGCCATCAAATTGGGCGTCGGCATCGACAAGCCCGGATTCAACCTGTTCGTGATCGGCCCGTATGGGGCGCGCATGCAGGAAGCCGTCAAGGCCGTGCTCTTAACGGAGGCGCGCGATCGACCGAAGCCCGAGGACTGGGTTTACGTCAACAATTTCGAAGAAAAGGACAAGCCGATCGCGATCGAACTGCCCGCCGGCCGGGCGCGGAAATTTGCCGCAGCGATGCACGACCTGATTGACGATTTGAAAGCGGCGCTGCCCGCCGTGTTCCAAAGTGAGGATTACCAGACCCGCAGAAGCGCGATCGATGAAACATTCCAGAAGAAGCAAGGCGAAGCATTCAACGCCCTGCGCGAAAAAGCTGCCGCGAAAAGCGTCGTGATCGTGCGTACGCCGTTCGGATTTGCACTTGCTCCGGCCGAGAACGACCAGGTCGTTCCGCCCGAGCAATTTCACACCTGGCCTGAGGCAAAGCGAAAGGTAATTCAGGAAGCGATCCAGAGCTTGGAAAAGGAGCTTGAACATATCGTTCGTCAAATCCCGCTTTGGGAAAGAGATCGGCGTGATGAGCTTCGTAAATTCAATCGTGAAACTGCGAAATTCGCTGTTGACCAACAGATCGATGAGGCCAAGGCGGGATTTGCCGATCTGCCGCGGGTCATCGATTACATCGAAAAGGTACGGGCCGACATCATCGAAAATGTGGCTCCCTTCATTATCAAGGAGGACGAAGACGGCGACCAAACGAGCGACGAGAGGCTGGGCAATCCCTTCGAGAGATACGAAATCAATGTGCTTGTGGCGGACGGTGACGCGCCCGGCGCACCGGTCATCGAAGAATTGCATCCGACTCTCGGCAATCTCATCGGCCATATCGACTACATTTCCACACGTGGAGTCTTGATAACGAATTTCCGCCTGATCAAAGCAGGCGCTCTGCACCGCGCCAACGGCGGCTATCTCTTGCTCGATATTCGCAGTCTTCTGACCGAGCCGTTCAGCTGGACGGCATTGAAGCGAGCGATACTGCAAGGCGAAATCAGGATCGAAGACGTCAGCCGCTTTCTGGGTTTCACCAGTACCGTTTCACTCGAGCCCGACCCCATCCCGCTCAAGGTCAAGGTCGTCCTGTTCGGCGATCGATTGCTCTATTTCCTGTTGGCCGCCTATGACCCTGAAGTCAGTCAGCACTTCAAGGTGCTGGCGGATTTCGAGAACGACCTGCAACGCACGCCCGGAAACGAGGAGCTCCTGGCGCGTTTCATCGCCACGATAACCCAGCGCGACGCACTCAAACCATTCTATCGCGAGGCTGTCGGCCTCGTGTTGGAATACGCTGCACGTCTCGCCGATCATTCGAATAAGCTCACGTTGCTCCTGGAAAAGCTTCGTGATGTATTGAGCGAATCCGATTTTTGGGCCGGGGATGCCAAACGCAGCACGGTATCGCGGGCCGACGTCGAACGGGCATTGACCGCTCGGATCGAGCGCGCCTCTCGTATCAGGGACCGCGCGCAGGAATCGATCCTCGAAGAGGTTGCGCTCATCGACACGACAGGCTCAAAGACAGGTCAAATCAACGGTCTGAGTGTCAGCGAACTCGGCGGATTTTCCTTCGGACGTCCGACGCGGATCACATGTCAGGTCAGGCCGGGCGCCGGAAAAGTCGTCGATATAGAGCGCGAAGTCGAGTTGGGCGGGCCAATTCATTCGAAAGGCGTATTGATCCTGTCAGGTTTTCTGGCGGGCCGTTACGCGCTCGATGTCCCAATGTCACTTTATGCGAGCCTGGTGTTCGAACAATCTTATGGCGGCGTGGAAGGTGACAGCGCATCTTCCGCCGAACTCTACGCCCTCATGTCGGCACTGGCCGACATTCCATTGCGGCAAGATTTGGCAGTTACAGGTTCGGTCAATCAACGCGGTGAAGTGCAGGCCATCGGCGGCGTCAACGAGAAAATCGAAGGCTTTTTTGACATTTGCAAAGCGCGCGGCCTTACCGGCAGTCAAGGCGTTCTGATTCCCACTTCCAACGTTCAGCATCTGATGTTGCGTCGGGACGTGGTGGAGGCCTGTGCGGCTGGCAAATTTGCGATTTATCCCGTAAGCACGATCTATGAAGGGATTGCCTTGCTGACGGGCGTCGAGGCCGGCGAGCGCGGCCCAGATGGAGAATACCCCGGCGGTAGCATAAATCGCCGGATAGAGGATCAGCTGCGATCGTTCGCCAATATTCGAAAAATCTTCGGCCGCTCCCCCGAGCGCGCCATCCCGGCCGATCAGTCATGACCCAGCAGCTCGAATTCAGACGGATCGTCCTGGGGTTGCCTTACAATCGGCCCGGTCATGGCATGCGCTTGGCAACCGAGCTCGCACATCTTCTCCAGCTCGATCTATTTGGACTGTTTGTCGAAGAGGAGAGCCTCAGAGGCCTCGCCGCACTGCCTTTTGCACGTGAATTCCGACCTCTCGGCGGCGGCTGGCAACCGCTCAATATGGAGCAATTGTCCCGCGATTTTGAGATTGCCGGGAAAAGCGCCGAGAAAATTTTCACTGAGGCGGCAAAAACTCTTCGAACAACTTGCAAATTCGAGGTTGTGCGAGGCTCGATGGCAGAAACGATCGCGTCGATTTCTCGTGCCGGCGATATCGTGTTGATAACGGAACCGGAACGCGCCGCAGATCAAGTATCCCCTCAGTACCTTTCAAGCCTCAATGCAGCCTTGCGCTCAGCGGCAGCAGTGCTGCTCGTGCCAGGCCGCATCGCGCGCCATTCTGGCGCCATTGTCGCCGTGGCGAATGAACCTGGCGATCCGAGCATCGATGTCGCCAAAGCAATTGCGCTCGCATCCGGAGAGGAACTGGTTGTCCTTGAGACGAACGAACCCGGCATCGGAGCCGCACTACGGAACGTCGCAGAGAGGCTGATCGTTATTTCCCGGCCCCATGGATCGTCTCCGTCGGCAATTGCCTCGTTGCGGCGCGTTCCGATATTGATCGTTGAACGGACGCGAGGAAAATTCGAAATCGATCAAAGCCCCGAGGTCGAAGACCTCGCAGCGAAACAATAGTGGAGGCATGAATGTCGAATGCAAAAATCAACAGCGGCGATTGGGTGGTGGTGTGCGACGGCCGTAAGGCGCTCATTCTTGAAAACATCGGCGACCAGAAATTTCCCAATTTGCGAACGATCGAAATGCGCGAACAAAAAGACCCTCCGACGCGCGAGCAGGGAACGTCCGGTCCGGGCAGCACGCATCCGTCAGTTGGAACAGCGCGAAGCAGTGTCGAGCAAACGGACTGGCATGACGAGGCCGAGCGAACGTTTCTGCATGCTTTGGCAAGTCACCTCGACGGTGCCATCAGGGCAGGCCAAACAAAGCACCTCTTCGTGGTGGCACCGCCGCGCGCTCTTGGCATGTTGCGGCAGGCCTATACCCCGCATATCCGGAATGCCTTGAAGGAAGAGGTGGACAAAGACCTCGTGCATGTGCCGGTTCGTGACATCGAGAAGCGATTTTCGTAACGACACGCGCCTTCAGCAATCTCGCACGCAAAACTGCCTAACTCGTCGGCGTCAGTGCCTGGCGTTCGATCCGCATCGCTTTTGATGATCTTTGCGAAGCAGAAAATATTTTTATCGGCGTTGGATCGAGGCCGATGAATCACGCCACGACCAGGAACCAGCGCGCATTTTTCCAGTGACTGCAGTCGCGACGTTTTGAGCTGCAATATTGATCTTTCTCAAAGCAACACAGCGCCGATCGCGCAATGGTGCTGCCGTTATTCGGGAACCGTCTTGGAAAGACGCAGATTATCTCACTGATTTAGCTTCAATATTGGGAATGCCCGATGCGTCGTCATGAGAGCTACGAACAAGATGAAAGCAAGCACGTGATGTCACGACGATCCTTCTTGGGCGGTTCGGGCGGCGGCGCGGCAGGGATAATGCTGCTGGATTCGGTCGGCGGCTTGCTTAATTCCGAAGCGCGCGCGGCCGAAACATCAATCGTCGGGCCTGAGCCGGTTTCCATCGTGCTTGATGTGAACGGCACCTCGCGAACTGTTTCCATCGAGCCGCGCATGACGCTCGCCGAAGTCCTGCGCGGCCCACTCGATTTGACCGGCACGAAAATCGGCTGCGATCGCGGCTCCTGCTCGGCCTGCACAGTCTGGCTCGATCAGGTGCCGACTGCATCATGCATGATGCTCGCAATTGATGCCGTAGGTCGGAAGATTACGACGATCGAAGGCTTGGCACAGGGCGACAAACTGCATCCTGTTCAAACCGCTTTCATTGAACACGATGCATTGCAGTGCGGGTTCTGCACGCCCGGGCTCGTAATGAGCTGCGCAGCGCTGGTCGATAAAAATCCCGGTCCGACGCTCGATGACGTGAAGGCCGCGACCAGCGGCCACCTCTGTCGCTGCGGCGCCTACCCCCACGTGTTCGACGCCACACTCGACGCCGCCAAATCCAGGAAATCATGACAATGGCGAACACGCGCGCCCAACGTTATCCGTCCGGTATCAGCAGCGTTTCCGTTGCCGACATCGAGCGCGTTGTTCCTGCCGACGAGGCGCCGCCCCTTGCGGTCAATGCGAAGCTCGCGGTGATAGGCAAACCGGTGCCGCGCATCGACGGTTACGCCAAGGTGACGGGTGCCGCTCGGTTCACGGTGGATGTGAAACTTCCTGGCATGTTGCATGCACGTCTGCTGCGATCAGCATACCCGCATGCCCAAATCGTCTCGATCGACGCCGGAGCGGCCGAGAAATATCCAGGGGTACGCGCCGTGCATCTCATCAGCCAGCATGTTGGGCGCGCGGTCGAGAGTTCGAAGTCCGGCCCTGCAAGAAACAATCACCGGGTACTCTATATCGGCGATCCGATTGCAGCAGTAGCCGCAACGACACGCGAAACCGCTCAGGCAGCCCTCGATTTGATCAAGGTCTCCTACCAGCCGCTTCCGTTTGTCGTCGACATCGAGGATGCGCGCAAGATCGACGCACCACTGGTGTTTCAAGGGCCGGTGCACGGCGAGAGCTACGCCGGTGGAGGCATGACTGGTTCAGGCATGTCGCAACAGGGCAACGTCCGAGGCCCGGTCAAGTCCGGTTCGCGCGGCAATGCTACGCAAGGGTTCTCGGAAGCCGATGTGGTCGTGGAGGGGGAATATCGCACGCAAGTGCAAACACATTGCTGCCTCGAGACCCATGCGGTCGTCGCCGATTGGCGAGCGGATGGCCTCACGGTCTACATGTCCACGCAATATACGGCGGGCGTGCGCAACGAACTCGCAAAGGCCTTTGGTCTGCCGCGCAGCCGGGTTCGTGTGGTCGTTGAGGCCATGGGCGGCGGCTTCGGTTCGAAATCGAGTGCCGCCGACTATGTCCGCGCCGCAGTCGCGCTGTCACGCAAAGCGGGCACTCCGGTTCGGCTCGTTTTTGACCGCGAAGAGGAACAACTCGACAGCGGCAATCGACCGGCAACCGTTCAGCGCCTGCGCATCGGGGCGCGGAAAAACGGCGCGCTCACGGCAATTTCACTCGATACCTACGGCACTGCCGGCGTCGGTCTTGGCGCCGGCGTCGGGAACATCGCCGAGGCGATGTACCAATGCCCGAATTTCGAAATCGCGCAGTCCGACGTTTTCATCAATGCGGGACCGGGCTGTCCTATGCGCGCGCCGGGCAATGTGCCGGGCGCCTTTGCGCTCGAACAGTCGATCGACGAGCTTGCTGAGAAGCTAAAGATGGATCCTGTGGCGTTGCGCGACCTGATCGATCAAAGCCCGGTGCGGCGTGAGGAGCGAAAAATCGGAGCGGCGCGGATCGGATGGGCTCGGCGGCACACTCCGGCGGCCGATAATGGACCGATCAAGCGCGGAATCGGAATGGCTCAATCATTCTGGGGCGCCAACGTGCAGACCAATTCGGCCTGCGAGGTTCGCATTCTGCGCGACGGATCGGTTGAGGTGCTCTCAAGCGTTCAAGACATCGGCACCGGCATCGGAACGGTGCTGGCCCAAGTCGTCGCTGAGGAATTGGGATTGCACCCGAGCGACATCACTGTGCGTATCGGCGATACGGAATTTCCGGCGGGGCCGCCCTCCTACGGCAGCATGACGACGGCCTCGATCACGCCGCCGGCGCGAAATGCGGCTTATCAAGTACTGCAACAGCTTAAAGACACAGTCGCGTCATCTCTCGGCACCGAGCCCGAAAATTTGGTGGCGCGCGGCGGCCGGATCGCGACGCCCGATGGCACGCGCGGTATCGGATTTAGCGAGGCTGCGGCGCAATTGCGGACTGACCAGATCAGCGCGACTGCGAGCCGCTCCGACGACTACGGCGGTTTTGCCCGAAAATTTGGCGACATGGCATCAGCTCAACGGCATCTGGGCGGGGCGCAGTTTGCGCAAGTGGCGGTCGACACGGAGACCGGCACAGTCCGTGTCGAGCGCTTCGTGGCGGTGCAGGATTGCGGCCGCCCGATGAATCCGCGTCAAATCGAAAGCCAGGTGCAGGGCGGTATCCTGCAAGGAATTTCCTACGCCTTGTTCGAAGAGCGGATTTTCGACCGCGGCAGCGGACACATGCTCAACGCAGATCTCGAACATTACAAAATCCTGGGCCCGCGCGAGACGCCGACGATCGAAGTTCATCTGCTCGAGCATTATCAAGGCATGAGTTCCACTGATGCATACGGAATTGCCGAGCCCTCGAACATCGCGACGGCGCCTGCCATTGCCAATGCCATCTACAACGCCATCGGCGTGCGCGTTCGCCAGCTGCCCATGACGCCGGCAATAATCCTGAACGCGCTGGGCCGCATTCCGAAACAGAGTGCACGGACATGAAGAATTTTGAGTGGACGAGCCCGCGCGGATTGGCTGAAGCCAGCAAGGCAGAAGCCATCGTCGTTGCTGACGCGATGGCGAGCAAGGACGGTCATCCCTCGGCTGACGGCGTTGTGTTTAAGGCCGGGGGGATCGATCTCTTAGACCTCATGAAAGAAGGTCTGCTCACTCCCCGTCGGTTGGTGAATTTGCGGACAATTCCCGGGCTCGACCTTATTGCGCAGGAGAAAAGTGGTGAGGTGCGCATCGGAGCTAATGTCTCGCTGGCTCGCATTGCCGAGGATCCCTTGCTCCGTGCGCGTTATCGCGCGCTGGCCGATGCCGCAAATTGTTCGGCGAGCCCGCAAATAAGGGCGGTCGCCACCATCGGCGGCAATCTGCTGCAGCGACCGCGCTGTTGGTATTTCCGATCGCGCCATCATCACTGCGCACGCAAAGGCGGCACCGCTTGCTTCGCCTTCACCGGCGAGAATCAATATCACGCGATCTTCGATCATCATGGCTGTGCCATCGTGCACCCCTCGACGGCCGCCACGGCATTGGTTGCGTTCGGCGCCAAGGTTGAATTGATGCAGACGGACGGCGCGCGGCGCGTCGTGGACCTTGAGAGATTTTTCGTGCTGCCGGATGCCGACATCCAACGCGAAAACAGCCTCAAAGCGGGTGAAATCCTCACCGGCATTCTGCTTCCGGCCCAAACGTCCGGGATCACGTCCGCCCACCTCAAGCACAGCGAGAAGAATTCCTTCGATTGGCCAATCGCCGACGTTGCGGTCATGTTGGAGAGGAATACGAACGGCGTGTGTCGTCGCGCCTCCATTGTCCTCGGCGCCGCCGCACCGGTGCCGCATCGCGCCAAAACAGCCGAAGCAGCGCTCATCGGGAAGCGGATCAATGAGCAGTCGGCCCGTGCCGCCGCCGAGGCTGCTCTCGTCGGCGCGACGCCGCTCAGCAAGAACGCATACAAATTGCCGATTTTCATGACGCTCGTCCGCCGTGCGGTTCTGGCGGCAGCAGCCTGACCGGGAGAGAAAATCATGATGACGCGAAGACAAACAAATGCGGGATTGCTCTCGGCCGCGGTCGCTGGAAGTTCGGCTTTAGCCGCCCAGGAAAAGCCAACCATGAAATTGCCCCCACCACGGACAAAAGGGGGCAAACCGCTCATTGAGGCGCTGCAATTGCGGCGCTCGATCCGCGCCTACGCCGAGAGGCCGCTTCCGCCACAGGTCCTATCCGAGCTGTTATGGGCGGCTTTCGGGATCAATCGGCCATCCGGCGATCGGACGGCGCCGTACTGGCGGCACGTGATGGTCATCGACGTCTATGCCGCAATGGCCGATGCCGTTTGGCTGTACGAGCCCAAAAGCCATACGCTCGTGCAACACATGCGCGGCGATATCCGCGCCCAAACCGGGCTCCAGGATTTTGTCGCGACGGCCCCGCTCAATCTCGTCTATGTCGCGCACGGCGAGCGCATGCAAGATATCTCCGCCGAGGATCGCCGACTCTATGCGTCGGTCGACGCCGGTTTCATCGGGCAGAACGTGTATTTGTTCTGCGCCTCCGAGGGTCTTGCCACGGTGTTCCGAGGCGCCGTTGATTTCAAGAAGCTTGCACAAGCCATGCAGCTTCCCGCAGCCCAGTTCGTGACGTTTGCTCAGACCGTCGGATATCCGAAATCATAGTCCGCCCCCGCGAACATGACGCGTTCGGCATCGACGGCGCTATCGTAACCGCGCGATCGTTTGGAGAACGCTGGCAAGCACACGCATCTTGATGCTTTGAGCCAAATCAATTGTTTGCTCGGGTGAATGGCTATCTTCAGCTGGCGCTTTACTTTCAGCATCCCGCCGGGATGCCAGCGATTTCGGCAGAGAGGCAAGTCATGGGGATTGCAATCACTCTCGCACAGTATCTTCTCGACAGGAAAATTGCATACGATCTCGTGCACCATCCGCACACGGAAACTGCCTTGGCAACTGCTGCCGCGAGCAAGTTACCAGCCGAGAGCGTCATCAAGGCGGTCGTTCTCAAAGGTACAGACGGGTTCATGCTCGCGCTGCTTCCGGCCTCGCGCCACATCAAGTTTGACGCGCTGCGAAGGCTGCTCGGCAGTGAAGTGGACATCGCCAACGAGGAGCAGGTGGAGACGCTCTTTCTCGATTGCGAGCCTGGCTCAGTCCCTGCGCTCGGGGCCGCATACGGACTTGACGTCGTGGTCGACGATAGCTTGGTCCAGCTGCCCGAACTCTACTTGGAGGCCGGCGATCACGCCCATTTAGTTCATATCAGCGGCACGAATTTTCGGAAGCTGATGCACGACGCTCGACACGGGCGGTTTTCCTGACATGCCTAAAGCTGTCCGGCGTGTTGAAATATGAAGAGAAGTTCGTGCAGCCCAGCGCAAACATCAAAGGTGGCCGGCAAATCGTACTCGTCCCCGAGGCTCGTCCAGTCGAGATTGGATTGGCGCAGCAGCAGAGCCTCGCCGACGAAAATACCGGCCAATCGGCCGTTCCCGCATTACTGATTTGGCGCTGCGCGCCGGCCTTGCTCGTCACGCGTTCGGAGACGCGCTTACCTCGTTTCGGCGGCGCTGTCGCAGAAATGCAAGCAGCTGGCTGGCCTGTCTTGTTGCGCAAGAGCGGCGGTGGAGCTTGCCCGGTAGGACCCGGGACCGTGCAGGTCTCGATGATCGAGGCGGCGTCCTCGGATGCGACGATGAATGCCAAATACGCCGCTCTCGCACGGCTCCTTCAATGCACGTTTTCTATGTTTCAAATCGTCTGTCAGACCGGATCGGTTGCCGGCGCCTTTTGTCCAGGGAAATATGATCTGTCGGTTCAAGGCAAGAAAATCGCCGGCATGTCTCAGCATTGGTTCCGCAACCGCGGCGGAGTCCGATGTGTCATCACGGCGGCTTCCATCAACGTTGAAGAAGCGCCGGACGCGCTCGCCGACGTCGTCAATCGATTTTACAGCAACGCCGGTAGCCCGCTTAGCTGCCAGGCGGCCGTTCTGACCAACCTGCGACTGTGCGCCGCGGCCGATCATGCCGCCGATTCGAAATTGGCATCAGCGGTCATGCAACAGCTTTGCTCGGCCGCGGATATGCTCGCCGAATCGAAGCGCGAGGATTTTCCTCGCAACCTTGGCTTTCCTTCGCTCATTTCCCAGCCGCATGACTGATCGACATAAATCTGTCATCTGTAAGCGAGATGACGCTACAAATCATGGTGACCTTCGCCTATGTGCAGTGCAGCATTTTTATTTGAGATCGACCCGGCGCAGCATTTTTCTTTTGACTCAGATCAACACACCATCCCTTTAACAGGCCAATAATTTTAAATAATTTTTGAATGGCCTTCGGCGTGCACGCTGCATGCCATTCGATCAAGAGAGGGCAGAGTCATGAACAGCTTCTGGATCGTCATTCTCAGCGTACTGACCGTTTATTTGGCCTACAACATGTACGCCAAGCGCATCGACCGGAGTGTCATCCAGCCTGATGCCAAACGGGCGACGCCAGCCCGCATGTACATGGACGGCGTCGATTTCATGCCGACCAGCCGCAATGTGCTGTTCGGCTATCACTTCAAGGCGATTGCCGCCGCCGGCCCGATCGTCGGACCGATCACTGCCGCAAACCTGTGGGGCTGGGCGCCCTCGCTGGCCTGGCTGATCTTGGGTGTCAGCTTCATCGGCTGGGCGAGCGACTACTCCGCCATCATGGTGGCAGTGCGCAACGACGGAAACAGCCTGTCGGCCATCGCGCATCGGCTGATCGCTCCCCGCACGCGCACGATCCTGTTCGTGTTCATCTTCTTCTATCTGATGCTGCTGGCAGGCGCGTTCATCGGAATTCTGGCGGCAACCCTGTCCGCGCGACCGGATGTGCCGTTCGGCATCGTGATGCTCGGCCTGATGGGGCTGCTCGCCGGCCAGATGATGTACCGCTGGAAGATGGGCATCACTGGCGTCACCGCCATCGTCGTCGCCATCACGATCGGCGCCATGGCGCTTGGACCCTGGGGACAACATCGGGACTCGGCCGGCGCGCTGGTGCAAGGTCCGGTGGCTGCCGCGGTCACCTGGATCAACAACCAGGTCGACAGCATAACGGGCAACCAAGCGCTCATCGCGGTCCAGGATCCAACGATGGCGGATCCGAGGATCCCGGCTCCGGGTGCGGACGGCAAGCGCCCGACCACGGCCGCCTATGACGCGGCTACCGGTCTGCTCAGGACGCTGCCGAACTACCTGTTCTGGATGGTGTTCCTGTTCGCCTTCAGTTACCTGGGCGCGAATTTACCGATCTGGCGGTTCGCGCAGCCGGTGAACTACATCGGCTTCTGGATCACGCTCATAACCGTCCTGCTCAGTGCGGCGGGAATGATCGCCGCGCCGTTGCTCGGTACGAAGGACATGGCGGGCAATCTGATCGGCGCCTTTGCGTTGCCCGCATTCAAGGACTTGGGGTTTGCGATCCAGGAGGGCAAAGCCTGGCAACCGCTATGGCCGATGCTCTTCGTGACCATCGCTTGCGGCGCCATCTCGGGCTGGCACGCTCTCGTCGGCTCGGTAGGCACCGCGCGGCAGCTTGAATACGAGACCGACGGTCTGCCGGTCGGCGCCGGCGGCATGTTTGGCGAAAACGCGCTGGCGCTCTTGTCGCTCACCGCTGTCTCCATCGCCGGTGCCGGCGGCGGCGGCGGCCGCTTCGCTTTGGGCGTCGGCAAGCTCGTCTATGCCGGCACCTTCGGGTTTATCCCCGAGGCCTTCGGCACGGCGCTTGGGTTCGGCACCTTCGTGATCATCGTGCTCACTGTGACCATCCTGGTCTTCCGCGTGATGCGTGTGACGCACACCGAGTGGGTCGGCGATGCCATGCCGGCCGTGCGGAACATGCATGTGTCCAGCCTGATCTCGATGATCCTCACGGCCGCGCTCGTACTCACCGGCACCTGGGTCTATCTCTGGCAGATGTTCGGTGCGTCCAACCAGCTGATGGCGGCCTTGAGCCTGCTCGTCGTGGCGGTCTGGCTGAAGTCGGAAAAACGCAATCCGTCCTATGCGCTGGTACCGATGATCTTCATGTACGTGACCACGCTGGCGGCAACCGCCGTCACCGCGCGGAATCTCTACGTGACGATCGCGGCGAACCCGAAAATAATTGGGCTGCCGGTATACGGCGCATGGGCCATGATCGCGGTCTCCGCGCTCCTGTTCGTGGCCGCCATCCTCATCGGATGGGATGGCTACAAGGCTTATCTCCGCTACCACGCGGCGCCCAGCCCGCGGGTGCGTTCGGTTCCCGCGGAATAGGCCCCGCCCATGTCAGTCCAGCGCGCGCTCGGCGATCGCTTGCACGGCTTCGAAGAAGTCGCGCGCTGGCTGCCGTTGATCGGGCAGCGAGACGTGAACCTGGAAATGGGGCTCGGTGCGGCGGATGGACAACCGTTTGACGTCCAATCCGGCGCGTTGGGCTTCGGCCAACAGCGCATCGGCCAACGTGAGTGCTGCGGCGCTGCCGTAGTGCACGACGAGGTCACCGGTTTCCGAGGCTTGCCGAACCAGCCATTCAGTTGGCACGCGGCGGATCGCCTCACGACCGGACCAGCTCGCCGCGTCGAGCGCCTCGAACTCCAATTGCGCCACCTGGCGCAATACGCCACGGATGATGAGGGTATCGCGGCGGCCGCGGGCGCGGCCGAGCGCCCACATCCACGGCGTATCGCGCGGCTCGAGGAAGACGACCATAGTAACGCTGGCGAACGGCGCCTTGCCGTCGCGGATCACCATCTCGACCGCGCTCGAGCCCAGCCAGCGCACGGTGGTGCGCTCGCCGAGCACCGGCAAGCCGCCCTGCATCCAGCGCATGAGCTCGCGTCCCTTGCGGATGTTCCAGATCGTGCCGGCGGCGAACCAGGCGACGACAGCGACCGCAGCAATAGCGATGAGTCCCGTCATGGCGGAGGGGACGATAGCACGTCCGGCGCCCGCCGGTGGAGCCGCGCGGTGCGCGAGTTCATTTACGGCATGACCAGCTACGAGTTCGTGCAGCAGGCGCTGGAAATGCGCGCCTCAATGCAGAAGCTGTTCTTGATCGGCGTGTTCGGAGACATGCTCGGCGTGCCGGTCCTGCCGCCGTATTATGGGCTGCGCCTGCTGCCCTGGGTGGTACCGGAGATCGAGGCGTGGAAGCGCGAGGTTCTCCGCGAGCGCGAACTGGGCGACAGCCACGAACATCACCTGCACGGACTTTGAGAGGAGACGGCCATGACCGAACAAGAGAAGGAAGAAGCGGAAAAAAGCTGGTTGCAGGCCATCCGCGAAACCATCTATGGCATGGCCGCCCATGATATGAGCCGCGCGGCCTTGCGCACGCGCGCCTCGATGGAGCACCTCTTCATCCTCATCACCATGGGCGACCTGCTGGGCATCCCGATTCTGCCGCCCTACTACAGCCTTCGCCTCTTGCCCTATGTCGTACCGCAGATCGCCACCTGGAAACGGCGTATGCTGCGCGAGAAGGACGTCGCGGACGCGATGTTCTAGGGGGCGATGATGGGATTTAAGGACGTGTTTCTGCAGCACCCCGAACGCCGATACATCATGTTCGGGGGAGCCGGCGGGGTGGGCAAGACCACCTTCTCCGCGGCAGCGGCCTATTGGCTCGCGAGTCACGGTAAGAAGGTGCTCGTTTTCTCCGTGGACCCCCAGGCGTCGCTCACCGACATCTTCAAACGCAACATCTTCGGCAAAGGTCCCGTCGAGATCATGAAAAATCTCTGGGCCCAGGAGATCGATGCCGACAGCCACATCAGAAATTACCAGCAGGAAATTCGCCAGAAAATTCTGGATATGTACGGCATGCCCGCCGTGCCCGAGGAGATCGAACGCTACATCCAGGCGGCGAGCGCCGAGCCGGCGATGGAAGAGAGCGCAATGTTCGATGCCGTCGTCGATGTCGTCATGAAGGGCGACTACGACTACTACATCTACGATCTCGTCCCGCTCGGCCATGCGCTCTACTATCTGTCGATGGCCAAGGTCTACGACGAGTGGATCAACAAGGTCACCAAGCTGCGGGAGGAGATGCGCGAATACGAGGAGATGGTTAGCAGGCTTCGGCGTGAGAAGGAATCGGAGCAGGACCAGATCCTACAGGAGCTGCTCTACATCAAGAACCGCATCAACACCTCGGCCGGAATCCTCACCGACAAGGCCAAGACGGCTTTCTTCTTTGTGGTGATCCCCGAGGTCGCGATCATCGCCGACACGCAGAAGGCGGCCAGGATGTTTGCGCAATTCAACGTTCCGGTCGCGGGTTACGTTGTGAATCGGGTGATCCCGCGCGAATTGCTGAACCAGAACATCCCCGAGTACCTGCGCCGCCGGATCGCCATGCAGGATCAACACATGGGCGACCTGCGGACGGCCTTCGGCGACCAGCTGTTGGCGCTGGTGCCGGAAATGGATCGCGACGTTACGGGGCTGGCGACGATCGAGAAGCTCGCCACCGCCATGTTCGCCTAGCGGAGATCGCCATGCCAGAAATCACGATGCCGATGGGCCGATACCTTCGCGAGCACTCCACGCTGAAATATTTCTTCTTCGGCGGCAAGGGCGGGGTCGGCAAGACCGTCTTCGCCGCCGCGGCTGCCATCGGGCTCGCGCGGCAGGGACGCCGGACGCTGCTCGTGTCCACCAATCCCGTGCACAGCCTGACGAGCCTGTTCGGTCGGGACATGCTCGGTAAGCACGTTCCCATTGAGGGCGTGCCAAATCTCTGGGCGTACGAGATCGACACGCGGCAAAGCATCGAGCGCAGCAAGGTGGAGATTCGAGAGAAGATCCGGTGGTTTCTCAAGTTCGCCGACATCACCACCAAGGCCGACGACTTCGTCGAGTCGGCGACGATGAACCCCGCGTTCGAAGAATCGGCGATGTTCGAGAACATGATCGATCTGATGTTCAAGAACGAATACGACGTCTATGTCTTCGACACCGCGCCCACTGCCAATGCGCGGCGGCTCCTCGGCATGTCGACGGTCTACTCGTTGTGGGTCAACAAGATGCTCAAGAGCCGCGAGGAGGCGCGGACCCTTCGGGAAATGCTGTCCTTCACCAAGAAGAAGGAAACCGACCCGTTGATGGACTACCTCGTCTCCTTCCGCGACCGGATGGAGCACGCGCGCAAGCTCCTCTCAGACCCGGCACTCACGTCCTTCTTCTTTGTAACGCTGGCGGAGGCGCTGCCCATCGCGGTGGTCACGCGTTTCATCCAGTGGTTCAAGGACTTCGGCATTCCCGTCGGCGGTGTCTTGGTCAACATGGTCATCGACCCGGCGTCGGTCGGCCCGAACTCCGCCGAGTTCGTCAAGAATCGCGTCGCCATGCAGCAGGAGCATATGCAGACGATCTGGCGGGAGTTCGACGATAGCGTCCGCGCCATCGTGCCGCTGTTCGAGACCGAGGTCCGCGGCGTGTCGATGCTCCAGCGTCTGTGCGACGCCATTTTTGCAGCGGACGGTGCGAAGCCTCCGGCCCGCGAAAGTACGGCACAGCCTCAGAAAGCCGGGGCCACCTGAGCGGCTTGGGCAGCTTTATTGGCAAACTGGTCGTAGGCGCGAAGCGCATCTCCTCCGAATACCGCTGCCGGTCCACCTCCCATGTAGACGGCAAGGGCGACGGTCTCGGCAATTTCCTCCCGGCTTGCCCCGTGCTGATGGGCCATCTTCGTGTGGTAGCCGACGCAGCCCTCACAATGGATAGCGATTCCGATCGCGAGCGCCATAAGCTCCTTCGTTTTCACATCGATGGCTTTTGAGGCCGTTGCCGCTCTCGCAAGGGCTCCAAAAGCCTTCGCGGTATCGGGCGCACTTTGTTGCAACAGCCCGACCCCGGAAATGACGTCATTCGCAATTCCTATGAAGTCCTTGCTCATATCATGCTCCTTTTTTTCCCAAATCGCACCATCCCGGCCTGATGGAATTGACCCAGGTCAAAGCTGCCCCTTAGTCCATGCCTTTATGTTGCTCGCTTGGATTAACCAAAGGCCGGTCATGGGTTGGGAGCCAATCCGAAAGCGTCCTGAAGACCGCGTAGGCGCCAACCTCGTTGATTATGACGAGTGCGCGCGAACGTTCTCGTGGACGGACGCTCGTGCGCTGCTTGATGGACTTCCCGGCGGCGGTCTCAACATTGCCCACGAGGCCGTCGATCGGCATGTCAAGGCGGGGCGGGGCGACAAGCTCGCGCTGCGCTGGATCAGCCGCGATAACACCATTCGTGATTTCAGCTATTCAGCGCTCGGCGCTGCCGTGAATCGCTTCGCCAATGTTGTCAACCAAAACGGGATCGGAAAGGGCGAGCGCATCTTCTCGTTGCTCGGACGTGTGCCGGAGCTCTACATGGCGGCGCTCGGCACGTTCAAGAATGGCAGTGTCTTCTCGCCGTTGTTTTCGGCTTTCGGGCCTGAGCCGATCAAAGCCCGTATGACGATCGGCGATGCGAGAGCCCTCGTCACCACTGAAGCCTTCTACCGCCGCAAGATCGAGGCTTGGCGCAAAGAACTCCCCGGCTTGAAAACGGTGTTCTTGACGGAATGCTCGACCAATCTGCCACCCGACACGATCGATCTTGCCGCAGCCTTGGCGCAAGCTTCGGATTCGTTCGAGATCGTACGGACAAATCCCGAAGACATGGCTCTGCTGCATTTCACCAGCGGCACCACCGGACGGCCGAAGGGCGCCGTGCACGTGCATGAAGCCGTCGTGGCTCACCACGTCACCGGCAAACTCGCGCTCGATTTTCATCAGGACGACATATTCTGGTGCACCGCGGATCCCGGATGGATCACCGGGACCTCATATGGAATCATCTCGCCCCTGACGAACGGTGTAACAATGATCGTCGATCAGGCTGAGTTCGATGCCGAGCGTTGGTATCATATTCTGCAGGATCAGAAAGTCACAGTCTGGTACACGGCGCCGACAGCCATCCGCATGCTGATGAAGGCGGGCGCCGCATTTGCGAAACGCTTCGACTTGTCAAAATTGCGGCTCATGGCAAGCGTCGGCGAACCGTTAAATCCGGAAGCCGTAGTGTGGGGTGCAGAAGCTTTTGGTAAGCCGTTCCACGACAACTGGTGGCAGACCGAGACGGGCGGGATCATGATCTCGAATTTTCGCGCGATGGACGTGAAGCCGGGATCGATGGGCCATCCGCTACCCGGTGTCACCGCCGGCATCGTCGAGCGCATCGAGGGCGGTGCGTTGCGTGAAATCACCAAACCGATGGCCATGGGTGAGCTCGCATTGCGGCCGGGCTGGCCGTCCATGATGCGGGCTTATCTCAATGAAGAGGAACGATATCGGAAGTGTTTCGTCGGCGGCTGGTACCTTACCGGCGATCTCGCGATGCGCGACAGTGAAGGCTATTATTGGTTCGTCGGCCGCAGTGATGATGTCATCAAAAGCGCAGGCCATCTTATCGGCCCCTTTGAGGTGGAAAGTGCTCTGATGGAACATCGCGCCGTGGCGGAAGCCGGAGTGATCGGAATTCCTGAACCGACCGCCGGCGAGGTGGTCAAAGCCTATGTTGCGCTCAAGAACGGCTTTGAGCCGAGCGAGGCCCTGCGCAAGGAATTGCTCGGCCACGCGCGGCAGCGTCTCGGGCCCGCGGTCGCGCCGAAGGACATTGCCTTCCGGCAGAACCTGCCGAAGACGCGCAGCGGCAAGATCATGCGGCGATTGCTCAAGGCCCGCGAGCTCGGGCTGCCGGAGGGCGATATTTCGACGCTCGAAAGCGAGGAGCGATGACAGCTCTGGCAGACAAGCCGCATTTGTCGCGCGAGCATGGATTGGATCTCTTGAAGCAGATGATCCGCATCCGCCGCTTCGAGGACAAATGCGCCGAACTCTATACCCAGGAGAAGATTCGCGGGTTCATGCACCTCTACGACGGCGAGGAAGCGATCGCGGTCGGCGTCATCCCGGTGCTGGAAAAACGCGACCGCATTGTCGCAACGTACCGCGAGCACGGGCAGGCATTGGTGCGCGGCGTATCGATGAAAACGGTGCTGGCCGAAATGTACGGCAAACAAGAAGGCTGCAGCCGCGGGCGCGGCGGCTCGATGCATCTGTTCGACCGCGCCGCGAATTTTTATGGCGGCAACGCCATCGTCGGCGGCGGATTGCCGCTATCGGTCGGGCTTGCGCTGGCTGACCACATGCGCCGCAACGACGTCGTTACGGCTTGCTTTTTTGGAGAGGGCGCGGTCGCCGAAGGCGAATTCCACGAAAGCATGAATCTTGCCGCGTTGTGGGGTGTACCCGTGCTGTTCGTGTGCGAGAACAATCTTTATGCCATGGGGACCGCCTTGGCGCTTTCGGAATCAGAAACCGACATCCAGCGAAAGGCGGCGTGTTATCGGATCGCCTCCGAGGCCGTTGACGGCATGGATGTGGTTGCGGTCGAGGCCGCCGCACGGCGCGCGGTTCACACGGTGAGAGAGAGCGGCAAGCCCTATTTTCTGGAATGCCGAACTTATCGGCTGCGCGCGCATTCCATGTTCGATGCCCAACTTTACCGCGACAAAACCGAGGTCGAGAGTTGGCGCCACAAGGAGCCGATCGTCCGCTTTCGCGGATGGCTGGAGTCCAGTCACATGATCCATCCCGAGGAGCTGTCCCGCATGGAAACCGAGATCGACGCCGAAATTGCCGAGGCGGTCGCTTTCGCCGAAGCAGGGACGTGGGAGCCGGTCGAAGAATTGACCCGCTTCACCTATGCCGACCGTGCCGTTCCGAGCAACCGGTGACGCGTCATGCTGCAGGAAACGGTCCGGCCCAAGACGATCGAGATCAGTTACCGCGAAGCGGTACGCGAGGCCATTCGCGAAGCGATCAAGCGCGATGATCGTGTTTTTCTCATGGGTGAAGATGTCGGCCGCTACGGGGGTTGTTACGCGGTCACCAAAGGATTGCTCGCGGAATTGGGCCCCGAGCGCATTCGCGACACCCCGCTCTCGGAATCCGGCTTCACGGGCGCCGGCATCGGCGCCGCCATGGCGGGAATGCGCCCGATCGTCGAATTGATGACGGTGAATTTCAGCCTGCTTGCGCTCGACCAGATCCTCAACACGGCCGCCACGGTACGGCACATGTCGGGAAACCAGTTTGGCGTGCCGCTGGTCATCCGCATGGCGACCGGCGCCGGTCGCCAGCTTGCCGCCCAACATTCGCACAGCCTCGAAGGCTGGTACGCGCATATTCCAGGCATCAAAGTTTTGGCACCCGCGACCCTTGAGGATGCGCGCGGTATGCTTTGGACCGCATTGCAGGATCCCGACCCGGTGCTGATTTTCGAAAATGTCATGCTCTACAACATGACCGGCAAGATTTCTGTCGATGCCAGTGCTGTCGACATCGAGAAAGCCATCGTTCGCCGTGACGGA
>Ga0187765_10000078_pt1 | contig 32194 bp, 34 predicted proteins | sample 0216_QUI02_MP05__3_FD_133018 | JGI IMG/M metagenome (GOLD analysis project Ga0187765, IMG submission 133018) | Tropical peat soil microbial communities from peatlands in Department of Meta, Colombia - 0216_QUI02_MP05_10_MG | ecosystem: Environmental > Terrestrial > Soil > Wetlands > Peat ...
CCCTCCCACAATGCGATCGCCGGATCGCGGCGGAAAATCCATTCCTGATCGGCCTTGTGCAGATAAATGGGAATGTTGCCGAACGCCTGGCTCCACTCGACCATGCTGGAATAGTAATGCGGATGCGAGATCGCGATCGCTTTGATTCCGCCGAGCGCCTTGATCAGCTCGATCGTCGCACTATCCACCAGCGAAAGGCAGTCCCACAAGATGTTTCCGGCCGGCGTGCGCAACAGCTGCGCGCGCTGCCCGATCGCGAACGCCGGCATGGTGACTATCTCGAACAAATTCGGCTCGAGCACGCGCCACGCATTTGAGCTCGAGCGTGACAGTTCGTCGAGCGTGACCCAGTCTTGTCCGCCGGGCGCCACATATTGCCGCTCGTCTTCGCAGACCGGGCACTTGGCAGGCGGCTGCGGCGTCGGTGCGAATTGCATTCCACAAGCGGTGCAAATGAACGCAGGCATGTTTCCTCTGGCTTATCTTTTCACTGATCTGTCAATTTCACTTGAGTGTGGCGGATGCTATGCCGCGTAAACGCCCTCGGAGCATCATATTCGCCGATCCGGCATGGGCAGGGTAGTGGGATAAACATATGGGTGCATACGCTTGGCGGCCGATCGCCGGACTTGATCGTGCACCTCTTCATGAGGCGCGGTTGCAGGCCCATCACGCCGTGCAGTGGCTTGCGCGCAGCGCCCGCGCCTATGTTCCGCCGCGACCCGACGACAGTCATACGAATTTGGGCTGGGACGACGCCTTGGGCGGCTTTGTCACGCATCCGTTTCCCGATGGTGCGCAGCTCGCCTTACGTATCGTCGATTTATCTCTCACACTGACTGCCGCTGGGGGTCAATTCAGTCTCGACGGCCGCACCGACGCCGACGCGCGCGCCTGGCTTGGTTCGGGGCTGCAAGCCAAAGGATTGGACGGCCACAAGCTCGATGCGCCATCGCCCTACGAAATGCCTGCTCATGCCGTCGCAAGCGGCGGCAAATATTCGACCGGAAAAATTTCGACCGCTCTGCGTGACCTCGCCGCCTGGTACTCGAACGCCAATGGCGCGCTGGTCAACGCGCGCGAGAAACTCGCGGCGCGAGGATTGAAGCCCCCGATCATACGCTGCTGGCCGCATCACTTTGATCTTGACAGTTTGATATCGCTCGGTGGCGACAAGACAACCGGCCTCGGCTTCTCCCCCGGAGACGAATATTACGACGAGCCCTATTTCTACATCACGCTCTATCCGGAGCCGGAAGGCATGACGCTGCCGGAAATGCCTCCAATAGGGCATACGCATAGCCACGAATTTCTGGCGGCCATCGCGCTGTCGAGCAAAATTGTCGCCGAGCAGGATCAGGGGAAGAAAGTCGAGGCTTTCATCCTCGGCAGTGTCGATACCACCATCAGGCTCTTGAAGTGACCGTGAATCACGTCGCCGCGTGAAGCGCCGGCGCTTCGCCTCTGTGCGCCCGGCCGATGAACATGGCCAGAACGGCTGCGATCAAGCACAGCAGTCCGGAGAGCACGAACGACTCCAGATAGGTGCCAAAATTCTCCCGCAACACGCCGCCGAAAAAAGCCGCCGACGCGCCGCCGAATTGGTGTGCGACAAAGATCCAGCCATAGACCAGGCCGGTTTTTTCCTTGCCAAACGCGTTGCCGATCAATCGCACAGTCGGCGCGACGGTGGCGAACCAGTCGAGCCCGTAGAACACCGTGAACAGCATCAATCCATTCGGCGACACGAAAGAAAACGGCAGATAGATCAGCGACAGCCCGCGCAGGCCGTAATACACCGCAAGCAGGATTCGGCTATCCACGCGGTCGCTGAGCCAGCCCGATCCCGTAGTGCCGATGAGATTGAACACGCCCATGGCCGCGAGCAGGCCCGCACCGGTGACCTCCGAAATGCCGTTATCGAGACAGGCAGGAATGAGATGTGTGCCGATCAGTCCATTGGTGGATGCGCCGCACACGAAGAATGTGCCAGCCAGCAGCCAGAAATCGCGCACCCGAACGGCTTCGCGCAGCGTGTAAAATGCCAGAGCTATCGGATTGCCGGATACCGGCGAGGTAGGCTTCGGGCCGCCCGTGTCGCCATAGGGCGCAAGGCCCACATCCGCCGGACGATCGCGCATCAAGAGCGCGACGATTGGTATAATCGCCAACACGATGCCGGCAACCGTCAGCACGGTCGCGCGCCAGCCATAGTTCGTGGTGATGCTGGCGAATGTCGGAAGAAACAGCAATTGCCCGGTTGCAACACTCGCGCTCATGAATCCGAGCACAAGGCCGCGGCGTGCCGTAAACCAGCGCGTCGCCACCATCGCGGCGAGCACGTTTGCGACCGCGCCGGCGCCGATACCGACCATCACGCCCCAAAGCAAGATCATTTGCCAGGATTCGCGCATCACTGAAGTGAGCGCGACCCCCGTCCCGACGATCACCAGCGCGACGGGTATCGCTCGGCGCATACCGAACCGCTCCATCAACGCAGCGGCGAATGGCCCCATGATGCCGTAGAGCAGGAGGTTGACGGAAATCGCAAGCGAGATCGTCGCCCGCGACCAATGAAACTCGTTCTCAAGCGGCACGACCAAAATGCCGGGCATCGAGCGCACGCCCGCGCCGGTCATCAGCGTCAGGAATGTCGCTCCGACGACGATCCAACCGTAGTGAAAGCTTTTTCCGTATGTCATCCAAATTCCGGATCGAGAATGGCGACCATCCCCTCGGCCTACGCCGGCATGGGGATTTCATTGACCTTTTTCGGCACGGCGTAGCCGCGTTCCACCGCCGGACGCTTCGCGATGGTCACATACCAGCGTTTCACATTCGGATATTGGTTGAGATCGATGGTTTGCCATTCGAAGCGCGAGATCCACGGCCAGATCGCGATGTCGGCAATCGAATAGTTATCGGCGACAAATTCGCGGCCCTCGAGCCGCTTGTTCAGCACGTCGTAAAGCCGATGGGCTTCTTTCAAATAACGTTCTTCCGCATAGGGCGCCTTGCCCTTGTTGTATTTCACGAAATGGTGGACCTGACCGAGAAAGGGGCCGATCCCGCCCATCTGCCACATCAGCCATTCGATCACGCGGTAGCGTGCCTCGCCCGACTTCGGCAGCAGCTTGCCGGTCTTGTCGCCGAGGTAGATCAGGATCGCGCCCGACTCCATCAACGACATGCCGTTGTCCCGGTCCACGATCGCTGGAATGCGATTGTTCGGACTGATTTTGAGAAACTCTGGCTTGAATTGCTCGTCCTTGCCGATATCGACCGCATGGGTCGTGTAGGGCAGTCCGAGTTCCTCGAGCGCGATGGAAATTTTCCGACCATTGGGAGTGGTCCAGGTATAGAGGTCGATCACGTGGGATCCTTTGCTTTCGTCGCGTTATGCTTCGGCGCATGGTCCTATAGGGCCCTTGCCTGGGGAGCAATGGCGGCCTGAGCATGCCTGCCGAGCGGGGCGATGGCCTCCGGCCTACCCACCTAAAGGAGGGGCAGCGAATCCCCTGACGACCCTGGACGATTGCGAAAAACATGCCGACAATGCCGCTCTCTTCAGGGGGGCGAATGAGTGAAATCATCCTCGAAACCGAGGAGCTTACCAAGGAATTCGCCGGCTTCGTCGCGGTGAACGGGGTCAACCTTCAGATTGAACGCGGCACTGTTCATGCCCTCATTGGGCCGAACGGCGCCGGCAAGACCACCTGCTTCAATCTGCTCACCAAATTTCTGCAGCCGACGCACGGCCGCATTATCTACAAAGGCCGCGACATCAGCACGCTCGCGCCGGCCGAAGTCGCACGATTGGGCATGGTACGATCGTTTCAGATCTCGGCGGTGTTTCCGCATCTGAGCGTGCTGGAAAATGTCCGCATTGCTTTGCAGCGTGAGCGCGGCGGGTCTTTCGATTTCTGGCGCTCCAAGCGCGTGCTCGACTCGTTCAATCAGCGCGCGGCCGCGCTTCTATCCGACGTCGGACTATCAGACGTGATGAATGTCCCAGCGGTGGAACTGCCTTATGGCCGCAAGCGCGCGCTCGAAATCGCCACGACGCTGGCGCTCGACCCCGAAATGCTGCTGCTCGACGAGCCGACCGCCGGAATGGGCCACGACGATATTGACCGCATCAGCGGCTTGATCAAGTCGGTCACCGCCGACCGCACCGTGCTGATGGTCGAGCACAATCTGAGCGTCGTCGAAAACCTCTGCCATCGCATCACGGTGCTCACGCGCGGGCGGGTCCTGGCGGAAGGCGATTACGATTCGATTTCGAACAATGCCGACGTGCGCGAGGCGTATTTGGGAGTCGGCCATGCCTGAGGCGTCCGTGCCGTTGCTCGCAGTCGCAAACCTGCACGCCTGGTACGGCGAGTCGCATATTCTGCATGGGGTGACATTCGACGTGCGTGCCGGCGAAGTCGTCACGCTGCTCGGCCGTAACGGTGCCGGTAAAACCACGACGCTCAAATCCATCATGGGGATCGTCGGTAAACGCACCGGCTCGGTACGCTTCGACGGGCGCGAATTGATCGCCTCGCCGTCCAATGAAATCGCCCGCACCGGCATCGCCTTTTGCCCGGAGGAGCGGGGAATTTTCGCCAGTCTCGATGTCGCGGAAAATCTTCTGCTGCCGCCGGAAGTCAAATCCGGAGGCCTCAATCTTGGCAGCATTTTCGAGCTGTTTCCCAATATCAAGGAACGCCTCGGTTCCAGCCAGGGCACCAAGCTTTCCGGCGGCGAGCAGCAGATGCTGGCGATCGGCCGAATCCTGCGCACCGGCGCGCGCCTGCTTCTGCTCGATGAACCGACCGAGGGCCTTGCTCCCGTCATCATCCAGCAGATTGGGAAGACAATCCGTGCGCTGAAATCGCGAGGTTTCACGATTCTGTTGGTAGAACAAAACTTTAGGTTCGCCTCGACCGTGGCGGACCGGTACTATGTCATGGAGCACGGCAAGGTTGTCGAAGGTTTTACCAACGCCGAACTGGACGCCAATGCCGAAAAGCTCCACGATTACCTTGGAGTTTGAAAGAATTACCACGAAGTCTGAAACACCACGCCGGCCGCAAGCCGTCGAACAGGGAGAAATGCAATGAAACGTTACATCGGTTTGGCCGCGCTGGCGGCCGTCCTCGCCGCGGGAACGGCGCAGGCGCAGACAACCGTCAAAATTGGGGTGCTGAGCGACATGTCGAGCCTCTATTCCGACATCGGCGGGCCTGGCTCGGTGGCAGCAGCCAAAATGGCCATCGCAGATTTCACCAAGGCCCATCCGGATGTGAAGGTCGAGCTGCTCAGCGCCGACCATCAGAACAAGCCCGACATCGGCACCAACATCGCAAACCAATGGTTCGACGTCGACAAGGTCGACATGATCATTGATGTGCCGAATTCAGGTGTCGCGCTCGCCGTCAGCCAGATCGCGGCCAACAAGAATAAGTTGTTCATCGTCTCAGGCGCGGCCGCATCCGATCTCACCGGTCCGAAATGCAACGCCAATACCATCCATTGGACCTACGACACCTGGATGCTTGCGAACGGCACCGGCACCGCACTGGTCAAGACCGGCGGCGACACGTGGTTCTTCCTGACCTCCGACTATGCGTTCGGCCATGCGCTCGAACGCGATACGACGGCCGCGGTCGAGAAAGCCGGCGGCAAGGTGCTCGGCAAGGTTCGCCATCCGCTCAACACCAACGACTTCTCCTCATTCTTGGCGCAGGCACAACAATCGAAGGCCAAGATCATCGGCTTGGCCAATGCCGGCGGCGACACCATCAACTCGATCAAGCAGGGCGCGGAATTCGGTATCGTCAAGGGCGGTCAGAAGTTTGCAGGCTTGCTGGTCTTTGCAAGCGACGTGGCCGCGCTCGGTCTGCCGACCGCGCAGGGTCTCACGCTGACGGAAACCTGGTACTGGGATGCCAACGACGCCAACCGCGCTTGGACCAAACGCTGGCAGCAGGAGCGGCCGGGCAAGTTCCCGACCATGGTGCAGGCCGGCGTCTACTCCGGCATCACCCACTACCTCAAGGCGGTCGCTGCGCTTAAGAGCTCTGCCGACGGCAAGGCCGTGGTCGCCAAGATGAAGTCGATGCCGACGGACGACCCGTTGTTCGGCAAAGGCACCATCCGCCCTGATGGCCGCAAGCTTCACGACGCCTATTTGTTCGAAGTCAAGGCGCCCGGCGAATCCAAATATCCCGGCGACTTCTACAAGCTGAAAGCGACGATCCCGGCGGCCGAAGCGTTCCGCCCGCTGAAAGAGGGCAGCTGTCCGCTGGTGAGCGGTTGAAGCACAAAACTCGCCCCGAGCGGCACGCGTCGCGAAGGGTGAGATGTTAGGTTTGCGCCCTCATCTTCGAGACGGCGGCTTTGCCGCCTCCTCGGGATGAGGGCGAAACATTGGGCGCAGGCGTGTTCGAGATCTTCGGCATTTCATCCCAGGCGCTGCTGGTGCAGCTTCTGCTCGGGTTGATAAACGGCTCTTTCTACGCGCTGTTGAGTCTTGGGCTGGCCGTCATTTTCGGCATGCTCAACATCATCAATTTTGCTCACGGCGCCCAATACATGATGGGTGCGTTCACTGCATTCTTCCTGCTGCAATATGTCGGCCTCGGCTATTGGGTAGCCCTCCTCGTTGCGCCGGTCACGGTGGGTATTTTAGGAATGGTGATCGAGCGGTTGTTTCTGCAATGGCTCTACAAGCTCGACCACCTCTATGGCCTGCTGCTGACTTTTGGGCTTGCGCTCATCATTGAAGGCGTCTTTCGCAACTATTTCGGCGCATCCGGCCTGCCATATCAGATGCCGGACTCGCTGACCGGCGGACAGAATCTCGGCTTCATGTACCTGCCGAACTATCGCGCCTGGGTGGTGGTATTTTCGCTCTTTGTCTGCCTGACGACATGGTTCGTAATCGAGCGTACCAAACTCGGCTCTTATCTGCGGGCGGCAACCGAAAATCCGACGCTGGTGCGGGCCTTCGGCATCAACGTTCCGCGCATGATCACGCTCACATATGGATTTGGCGTGGCGCTTGCAGCGCTCGCCGGCGTCATGGCCGCGCCGATCTATAACGTCAGTCCGCAGATGGGCTCGGATCTTATCATCGTCGTGTTCGCCGTGGTCGTGATAGGTGGCATGGGCTCGATCATGGGTTCGATCGTCACCGGCTTTGGTCTTGGCATCATCGAGGGCTTGACCAAGGTTTTCTTTCCCGAAGCTTCGAGCACCGTCATCTTCGTCATCATGGCAATCGTCCTGTTGATTCGGCCGGCTGGCCTGTTCGGACGGAGGGCCTGAGGTGTTGCAAAGGGTCGATCCAGCCGCATTGACGACGGACAGAACACGCTCGCGCGCCGAGCCGATCGCATTCGCAATCATGGTTGCGGCGCTCGTGATCGCGCCGTTCTTCGCCTATCCGCAATTTCTGATGCAGGCCCTCTGTTTTGCGCTGTTCGCCTGCGCCTTCAATCTTCTGATCGGCTATGGCGGTCTCCTATCCTTTGGTCACGCCCTCTATTTCGGCTGGGCGAGCTACATCGCGGCACACCTCGCCAAGGTCGGCGCGATCAGTTTTCCTGTCTGGTATTGGTCGCACGCGTGGGTCTGGTTCACGATTCCGTTGCCGCCGCTTTCGCCGGAGCTTGCGATCCTGGGCGGCATGCTCGCCGGCGCGCTGCTTGGGTTGATTGCCGGCAGTCTCGCGATACGTCGCCAGGGCATCTATTTTGCCATGATTACGCTCGCCCTCGCGCAGATGATGTACTTCTTTGCCCTGCAGGCGAAGTTCACAGGTGGCGAAGACGGCATCCAGGGCGTGCCGCGCGGCAAACTCTTCAGCCTCGTCGACCTTAACAGCCAGAACAGCATGTATGTCACGACGCTGGTCGTTTTCCTCGCAGGCTTTCTGCTGATCTATCGCATCATTCACTCGCCCTTCGGCGAAGTACTTAAAGCCATCCGGGAAAATGAGGCGCGCGCGATTTCGCTCGGCTACAAGACCGACCGCTACAAGCTCGTCGCTTTCGTTTTGTCGGCGACGCTTGCGGGCCTTGCCGGTGCGACCAAGGCGATCGTGCTGCAGATCGCTTCGTTGACCGATGTGAACTGGCCGATGTCCGGGGAGGTTGTGCTCATGGCGCTGGTCGGCGGGCTCGGCACGGTCTTCGGCCCGGTCGCCGGCGCTTTCTTCATCGTCACCATGCAGAACTATCTCGCGCAGGCGGGCCAATGGGTCATCGTGATCCAAGGCGTGATCTTTGTGGCTTGCGTGTTATTGTTCCGGCGCGGAATCATAGGCGAACTCGCAAATGTCTTGCGCATCCGGCTGTGACGACCGTCGAGCAAACCGGGACTGACAATTCGACTTGAACAGGGGGAGACGAACATGAGCGCGGAGGCCCGTCTGAAACAGCTTGGGATTGTGCTGCCGAATGTCCCGACGCCGGTTGCGAACTATGTTCCCTATCGGCTGGCCGGCAATTTGCTGTTTCTCTCCGGCCAGGGACCGCGAGATGAAAAGGGCCAGGCTTTATCCGGCAAGGTCGGCGCCGACGTTTCCGTCGAGGAAGGCTACAAACGCGCGCGGCTCATCGGACTTGGTCTGCTCGCCGCAACGCGCCAGGCGCTCGGCACCCTCGATCGCGTCGAAGCTGTGCTCAAGGTGCTCGGCATGGTCAACGCCGTCCCCGAATTCAAGAATCACCCCAAGGTGATCAATGGCTGTTCCGACCTGTTCGTGGAGGTGCTTGGTGAGGCCGGCAAGCACGCCCGTTCGGCCGTGGGCATGGGCTCGTTGCCAAACCAGATTTCAGTCGAGATTGAGGCGGTGTTGGCGGTCAAACCGTAACAGCGGCGCGCAAAACCATTCCACTTTAAATCGAGAATCGTCGCGTGCAGGTGTCCGTGTCGAATTGGCACATATTATGGCCATTCGCGGGCGGAACCTTTGCTGCGCTCGAAAAAAATGGGTGCACAAGATGCGAACAAAGGATGAAAATCATCGCCGCGCTTGCAACCATTCTCACCCGACTCGCTTATCTCGTCAGCTTGCGCTAAGTGATCGTCACATCCTGCGGCGGCGGCCATGTCAGAGCAGAAAAAATCTCCATCGGATTTGGTGCAGCCTTTGGCCAATCAGGCGCTCAATTCTGCAGCAATCAAGTGGCGCAACCTGATCGAACGCCGCCGCGCGCATTTCATCGATCTCTATCTGACCGGCCGCTGGAAACATTACTATTCAGAGGAGCAATTCCAGGCGCGCTTCCGCGACGCTATGAGCGTCGCCGATCGGTGGACCGAGATCGCACCTAAACCGGACAACGACAATTCCGGTGCCCCGGTGCCGGCCGATACCGAGCAGCCGGCAAGCTGAGCAATCGCCGCCGACACGTTTGGTGCTTTTCCTTTTCCTTGCCCCGTCACAGCGGGGCATTTATTTATGGCCGGCCGCCATCTGATCCACGGTCCCAGAGCATGATCCCGAAAAGTGGAACCCGGTTTTCGGAAAAGATCATGCTCAAATAAAAAGTTAGATTTCATTGAAGTTCTGTCAGGAGACCCATGAGCCATCTGTTTTCTCCCATAACGCTGGCCGGCCTGGAGCTCGCCAATCGCATCGTCGTTTCGCCCATGTGCCAGTACAGCGCCAATGACGGCTGCGCCAATGACTGGCATCTCGGCCATCTCGGCATGCTGGCCAATTCCGGCGCGGCGCTTGTCGTGGTCGAGGCGACCCATGTGGAGCGGCACGGTCGCATCACCCATGGCTGCCTTGGTCTCTATTCCGACGACAACGAGGCCGCACTGGCGCGCGTCGTCGCCTATTGCCGGCGTGCGGGTACTGCCAAATTGGGCATCCAGCTTGCGCATGCCGGCCGAAAGGCGTCGGCGCAGCGTCCGTGGGAGGGCGGGGGAGCGCTCAAGCCCGACGCTGACCCCTGGCCGACGATCGCGCCCTCCGCGCTGCCGTTCGGCGCGAATTGGCACACGCCGCGCGCAATGGTGCGGGAGGATTTTGTGCGCGTGCGCGCGGCCTTCGTGGACGCGGCCAGGCGCGCGGTTCGTATCGGCTTCGATTCCATCGAACTGCATTACGCCCACGGCTATCTCGCGCACGAATTTCTTTCCCCGCTCTCGAACACGCGCAATGACGAATACGGCGGCCCATTCGCCGCCCGCATGCGCTTCCCGCGCGAGGTCGCGCAAGCCGTGCGGGCGGTAGTGCCGAAATCCATCGCGCTCGGCGCCCGCTTCACCGGCAGCGACTGGATGGACGGCGGCCTTACGCCGGACGATGCGGTTACTTTCGCCAAGGCGCTGAAGGAGGACGGCCTCGACTTCGTCGACGTATCCTCGGGCGGCATCACGGCCGCGACCCGCAACCCGACCGAACCCGGTTACAACGCGCCGATCGCCGAGCGCGTGAAGCGCGAAGCCGGCATTGCCACGCGCACGGTCGGCTTGATCATCACTCCGGCCCAGGCCGAGGCCATTATCGCTGACGGCAAGGCCGACATGATCACGCTCGCCCGCGCCATGCTCGACGATCCGCGCTGGGGCTGGCATGCCGCGCAGGCGCTCGGCGCCGAGGTCCCACGCGTGCCGCAGTATCAGCGCGCCGGCCCGAAACTCTGGCCGGGGGCGGCGATGCGGAACTAACTGGCGCGCACCTTTATGGACAGTTTCGTCTTTGCTGCCGTCTTATTTGCTGCGGCCTGCCACGCCGGCTGGAACGCAACCATCAAGCGCACGCTCGATCCGCTCGCGACCACCGTGCTCATCTCGATTGGCGCCGCATTGGTCTCTCTCATAGCGGTTCCGTTCGTCGGACTGCCGAACGCCGCCGCATGGCCCTGGGTCATCGCTTCGGTCGTCATCCATTTGCTCTATTTCGCGGCACTGATCGAAAGCTATCGCACCGGCGACATGGGGCAGGTCTACCCGATTGCACGTGGCACGGCGCCGCTGCTCACCGGCCTCGCGAGCCCTATTTTCGTCGGCGAGCGTGTCGGCGCGCTGGCCTGGACCGGCATCCTGTTGCTTGCGAGCGGCGTATTCCTGCTCTCGCTGCGCGGCGGCCGCGATCTTGCAAAGCTCGAACGCCGCGCCGTCACCTATGCGCTGCTGACTTCGCTGACCATCTGCGCCTATTCGCTCGTTGACGGCATCGGAGCACGCAGTTCCGGCAGCGCCAACGCCTATTCGGTCGCCCTGTTCGTCGGCATAGCTCCGATGATGGTCCTCTATGCCCTCGTCCGCAGCGGTTCCGGCGTGCTGACGGACATGGCGCGCTATTGGCAAACCGGTATCCTCGGCGGCGCGTTGCAGCTCGGCTCCTACGGCATCGCGATCTGGGCCATGACGCTTGCGCCCATCGCCATCGTGGCCGCCCTTCGCGAGACCAGCGTGCTGTTCGGCGCCTTGATCGCAGTGGTGTTTTTGAGCGAGCCGCTGCGTGCAACCCGGGTCGTCGCCGCCCTCATGATCGTTGCCGGCCTCGTGTCCATTCGATTGCAGTGAAGATTTACGGGATGTGCGCCGGAATGCGGCGGCTTCGGCTTAGGTTCGCGATCGGGATTTGATAGTGATAGTTTACTTAAACCGAAGCAAGCGGCAGAAGCGTCGGTACCGATGGTTAATCCGGTTCTGGTTGAAGTTGTCCGCGGCGGGCGCGTTGAAAGCCGGCATTGCGGCGCCGTCGCGGTTGTCGACGCCAATGGAAAGCGCGTGTTCGGACTCGGCGATGTCGAGCGGCCGGTCTTTCCGCGCTCCGCCATCAAGGCCTTGCAGGCGCTTGTGCTGGTCGAAACCGGCGCCGCCGACCGCTTCGGGTTTGGCGCGGAAGAGCTTGCGCTCGCCTGTGCCTCGCATGGCGGCGAGGCAGGCCATGTGGCGGTCGTCACCGGAATGCTCGCGCGCGCGGGTCTCGACGAGACCGCTCTCAAATGCGGCGCCCATTGGCCGCTGTATCAACCCGCAGCCCAGGCGCTCGCCCGGTCCGGCGGAACGGCCAAGCCGTTGCACAACAATTGCTCGGGCAAGCATGCGGGGTTCCTGTGCGCGGCCTGCGCCCTCGAGGCCGATCGCCGGAATTATTGCGAGCCGACACACCCGGTGCAGCGCGAGGTCAAGGCAGTGCTCGAAAGCTTGGCGTCGCTGAAAATCTCCGACAGCGACTCCGCCGTCGATGGCTGCTCGGTGCCGACCTGGGCAATCCCGCTCGCGTCCATCGCCCGCGCTTTTGCTTGCTTTGCCACAGGGCAGGGCATGTCGTCTGTCCGTTCGAAAGCCGCGCAACGCTTGCGCGCCACATGCGCCGAAAAGCCGTGGTACACAGCCGGAACCGGCCGCTTCTGCACCGAGATCATGACCGCCTTCGGTCCGCGAGTATACGTGAAATCCGGCGCCGAAGGCATGTGCTGCGCCGCGCTACCCGAACAAGGATTGGGCATTGCGGTAAAGTGCGACGACGGCGCCGGCCGCGCCGGCGAGGTCATGATGGCGGCAACGCTGGCACGCGTGCTGAACGCCGACGCCGACCGCGCTGCGCTCGAAAAGTTCATCCGTCCGGCACTGCGCAATTGGAACGGCGCGCTCGTCGGCGAAATTCGTCCGACCGCAGCAATCTAGCCCGCCGACAGCGCGTCCCGGAAAGCCTTGCGCACGTGCGCGCCATGCAGGCGGGAATAGTCCCGCTCCTGTGGCCCGCCGGGGAGGAGCTTGAGCGCGACGAAGAGCGGACCCGCGTCTTCCAATATGGAAGCGATCTGCTGCTCGAACATCTTCAAATCGGAAAATTCGTGCACCTTGCGATAACCCGCCGCGCGCGCAAAGCCGGCGAAATCCACCCGCTCGCGGTTCGGGATCGGATGCCCGCCGTTTGCCTCGTAAGTGCCGTTCTCGCACACGAAATGATAGAAATTCTTCGGCGCGGCCTCTGCCGCCGTCACCAGCGTGCCGAGGTTCATCAGCAGGCTGCCGTCACCATCGAGCACGATCACGCGCTTGTCCGGACGGCCGAGGGCAAGCCCGAGCCCGTGCGACGATGCCAGCCCCATCGCGCCATGCGAAAGGTAGTTGAGCGGGTGAGGCCGAATATCGATCCAGTCGAACGCCGTGGAATAGACCGGAAGCACGATATCGGCGTCGGTGATGTGCCGCGCCAGCGCCTTGAGGCATTCGTCGCGTTTCATCATGTCGGCCGTCTCCCGATCAGCAGCACGACCGGTCGCGCGTTCGCATAGGCCTCGTCGATTGCGGGCCTGATTTTGGCGATATCGCGCTCGGCTTCGATCTCGTGATAGGCGATACCCATGGTCTCCAGGATCGGCTCGACGATACGCACGCCGTAGCGCTTGGACTGGCGCGGTGGCACGCCCGGTTCCTTTTCCAGGAGCCCGACCATCAGGCAGATCGGCAGTGAATATTCCACCGCGACGCCGCGGATCGCATTGATGGAATCGAACATGCCGGTCTGCTGGATGAGCATCAGCGCGCGCTTGTCGCAATAGGACAGGCCGGCGCAGATGCCGATCCCTTCGTCTTCCTTGCACACACGGATCAGGCGGGGATTGGTCTCGCGCGCCAATGGCCGCAGCAAGCCTTCGCTTGTGGTGATGTCCGGTACCGAAACGACGAACTCGATCCGGCTCGCCTTGATCTCGCGGATGATGGCGGCGCCAGAAAGCTGTTCGCCAACGGAACTCGCGCCGACCTGCATAGTTTGCCTCCCCGCGTGCGCGCGCATATTAGCACGGCGCGCGCACGAGCGGGGAGGCCTCCCACTATCGGGGATTGAACCGCGACGGCTGCTTAGCGGACTTTGTTGCCCTTGATCGCCAGATGAGCGTAGCGCGTGGTGTTCCTGCTCAGGTCATCAGGCTGGACTTCGGCGAAATCCATGCCGACGATCGAACCACGTGAGGCTTCGGCGACCATGTTGCCGGCGATGCAGGCCTGGCCCGCGCCGGTGGACACCGATGCCGTAATCCCGAAGCCGACGTTGCGCACGACGTTGCCGGTGACGGTGACGTCGCGCAGATACTGACCCCAGCCGATCCTGATGCCGGTATCCGACGCTCCTTCGATCACATTGCCGGCAACCGCGGCGTCGGCCTCGACGGAGATGCCGATGCCCGCGCCGGCGCTTTGCGAGCCGTCAATCGGCCGCCTAGTCTTGAGATTGCGGATCATGTTGCCTTGAACCACCGCAAGGCGTCCGCCTTCGTTGAAATTGACCACGGCCACGCCGCGCGCCGCATTGACGATGGTGTTGTTGGCGATCAGCGCGCCTTCGATGTCGAATTCGGAATAGATCGCCGCGTCGCCGACGTCGTTCACGATGTTGTTGGTGACCTGGAGGTTTGAAGCAGCCTGACCGCGAATGCCCGAGAATGCCGCGCGATTGATGCGATTGCCACGCACGGTCACATTCCCGGCCCGCAGGATTTCAATGGCATGGCCGAACTGGCCTGAGGTGCCGCGGGTGGCCGCAATGTCTTCGATGCGGTTGTCGAGCACAAGAGTGCCGTCTTCGCCCTTCTCGCTGCGCGAAATCGAAATGCCGGCATTACCGATGCCGCGCACGATGTTGTTCTGAATCGCAAGACCGCGGGCGTTGCGCGATACGATGCCGGTGTCGGCCGCGCCCGTGACCGTGGAGCCGGAAACGACGCCCTCGACCTCTTCCAGCACGATGCCGTTGCCCCCGGAATTGACGACGTCGCAATCGATGATCCGCACATCGGAACTTTGCGCAAGCTGCAGCAGGCCGCGGTTTTCACCGAGTGGCTTGCCCTTGCCGTCGAACGTCAGGCCCGAGAGTGTCACGTGGTCGGCGCCGCGGGCAAGAATCAGCCCGGCGCCGCCTTCGAACAGCAGTCGCGTCGCGCCGCGCACGCCGATGATCTGCGTGCCGGTCGGAAGTTTGAGTTCGCCCGCGCGATATTCGCCGGGACCGAGCACCAGCGGGACCCGCGCGCCGGCCGTCTGATCGATGGCGTTTTGCAACGCGACGGTCTGATCGATCGTGCCGCCCGCTTTGATTCCGAGCTGGACGGCATCCATGCCGAGGATCGACATCGGCGCGGCGGCTGCAGGAGTCGCAAGGGCGACGGCGGGCACTGCCGTCGTAATCGCTGAAAGTCTGAAAAATTCGCGGCGGTCGAGACCCATGGTCCGGCTCCGGTTTTATGGCGGAGCGGAAGGTTCAAGTTCCGGGCCATGAAAACTGTTCCGGTTCGAAACAGCTCTGTCCCTATGCGGTACGGTTAATGCGGCCGGCGTGCCGTAGCGAGAATTGCGGCTGTAATGGCCTCGCCGCCGCGCGCGAGATCGGCAAGCGAAAGATTTCGCCGCAGCCGCGGCACATGCACGAAGGCGACCACGCGCGGGCCCTTGCGCTGATCGGCCGCTTCCAGCGCGCGCCAGAACAGCGCATTGCAGAGATAACGGCCGGCGTCGTGTGAAGGCCTCACCGGCACGCGTGCCGCCCGGGCCGCCTGCAGCAGGGTGGCGCCGGGCGCCCGAACCGCCATCGCACTTAACCCCGAGCGGGTGAGCAGCTGTGCCGCAGGCTTGCGGCGTTCGGCGTCCGCGAACATCATCGATGCGGCGTTCCGTGCCCGCATTTCGATGCGCAAGTGAGGCGTCCGCGTTGCAAGCCCGAACATCAGGACGGCGTCGGGCCGATATTGGGTGAGCAGTGCCGGGAGTTCGCGTTCAATCGCCGCATAGCTTGTGCGAAACACGTGCGCAATCAGCCGCGTCCCCGCGAATGCCGGTCTCCGTCGGCGCGCGAGCCGCCTTGCAAGCGGCCCGGTCGGGTTTGACGGCGCGCCCGGGAACGGGCCGAAGCCGGTGATAAGCAGCGTCAATGGCATTCGGATCGCCACTATACACCAAGCGTATGCCTCGCCGCGAACGTACGGCTTTGAGAGCGTTTGGGATGTTCGACGGGTTTTGCCGATTAGCGGTCGGTTTCGAACCGCACGCCCGTTTCGGTATCCGATCGCCAGGCGACGCGGCAGCGTCGGTACGGCTTCCCGAAGGTGGACAGCAGCAGCGTAAATCGGTCGGGGATCGGTACCTTTTCGCCGATCAAGAGTCGCGCACCGTTCACCGAAATGTCGCGAAACCGGCAATCGCGCGGCGGCAAGCCGTCACCGAAATCGAGCTTTGCCGGATAGGAGAGCGGCCGCCGTGGCTGTTTGCGTTTTTCTTTGTATTTCGACATCGATCAACCGGCAGCAATGAACGAGACCGTCGATCGAGCAAGTCTAGGTTGAAAGCTTTGCCAAGGTATTAAAGCCGCGACACACCAATTTTTTGTCTGCCGGACAAGGCCTTATCGGTTGTGCGAAGTGCTGCCGCCCAGCCCGATCATGGCGATGATCTCAGCTGCTGCCAGCGCCGGCGAAAGTTCTCCCTTCGCCACGGCAGTCTCTATCTCCGGCAGCTTTGCCTTGATCGCCGCGGATGAATGCAGCCTGCCGAACAGGCGTTGTTCGACCATCGCCCACATCCATTTGATTTGTTGTTCGCGCCGGCGCGCCGCCAATTCGCCGTCTGCTGACAATCGTTCGCGATGCAGCACGACTTGCGCCCAAAGCTCGGCAATCCCGCTACCTGTTAGCGCCGAATAGGTGATCACCGGCGGCAACCAATTGGCCGAGCGCGGGCTCAAAATCTGCAACGCCGCGCGATATTCCGCTGCCGCCGCAGTTGCGGCCTTCACATTGTCGCCGTCGGCTTTGTTGACCGCGATCATGTCGGCAAGCTCGACCACGCCTTTTTTCAAGCCTTGCAGTTGATCGCCCGCGCCCGGCAGCACCAGCACGAGGAAGAAATTGGTCATGTCCGCTACAGCGGTTTCCGATTGACCGATGCCGACGGTCTCGACCAGCACCACGTCAAAACCGGCCGCCTCGCATATCAGCATGGCCTCGCGCGTATTTGCGGCAACGCCGCCAAGCGTGCCGGCGGCTGGCGAGGGGCGTACGAACGCATTCGGATCGTTGGCCAGCCGCACCATGCGGGTCTTGTCGCCCAGAATCGCGCCGCCAGTCCGCACCGATGATGGATCGACGGCCAGCACGGCCACTTTCCGACCTTGCGCGGTGAGCTGGGTTCCGAGCGTATCGATGGTCAGCGACTTTCCCACGCCGGGGGCGCCGGTGATGCCGACACGGATTGCCTTTCCGGTGTGCGGAAGAATTTCCTGCACGAGCGCCAAGGCGAGTTTGCGATGATCCTCGCGCTTGCTTTCGATCAACGTGATCGCCTGGGCGATTCCCGCGCGATCTCCGCTGCGAATTGCGCGGGCCAATCGAACGACATTGGCATTCGCGGGCTTCGATCGCGGCGTGACGCAACGAGAATCCAATTTCGCCATCTATTCCGCTGCCGCCTGCCCATGCCCGAGCCGCCGGTTGAGCTTCTCGACCAGCTCCTCGGCGGCCTCCGCGATCACCGTGCCCGGCGGGAAGATCGCTTCCGCGCCGGCGCGCTTGAGCACGTCGAAATCCTGCGGCGGCACCACCCCGCCGACGACGATCATGATGTCGGGCCGCCCCTGTTTCTCCAACTCGGCCTTGAGCTCGGGGACGGCGGTGAGATGCGCTGCTGCCAGCGTCGAGACGCCGAGAATATGTACGTCGTTCTCGATCGCTTGCCGCGCCGCTTCCGCCGCCGTCGCAAACAGCGGGCCGATGTCCACGTCAAAGCCGAGGTCCGCAAAGGCTGACGCGATCACCTTCTGCCCGCGGTCATGGCCGTCCTGGCCGATCTTGGCCACCAGGATTCGCGGTCGGCGGCCTTCGTTCACCTCGAATTCCGCAACTTGCTTCTGCACCCGTGCGACCGCATCCGACATGCCGAGCTCCCGTTTGAACACGCCCGAGATCGTCTTGATTTCGGCCCGGTGGCGGCCGAACGCCTTTTCCAGCGCCGTTGAAATCTCGCCGACGGTGGCTTTGGCGCGCGCCGCATCGATCGCGAGTGCCAACAGATTGCCGTTTCCGCCCGCCGCCGTCCGCGTGAGCGCATCGAGCGCGGCCTGAACCTCTGCCGGGTCGCGCTCGCGCCTGAGCCGTGCAAGCTTGTCGATCTGCAATTGCCGCACCGCCGAATTGTCGACCTTCAGCACATCGATCGGCGTTTCGTCCGTCGGACGATATTTGTTGACGCCGATCACCGACTGATGACCCGAATCGATGCGCGCCTGCGTTTTTGCGGCGGCTTCCTCGATCCGTAGTTTCGGGATGCCGGCTTCGATGGCGCGCGCCATGCCGCCAAGATCCTCGACCTCCTGGATATGGCTCCAGGCTTTGCGCGCAACCTCGTAGGTCAGCCGCTCGACGTAGAACGAACCGCCCCATGGATCGACCATGCGCGTGGTGCCGCTTTCCTGTTGCAGCACGATCTGGGTATTGCGGGCAATGCGCGCGGAAAAGTCGGTCGGCAGGGCCAGCGCTTCATCCAGCGCATTGGTGTGCAGCGACTGGGTGTGACCCTGCGTCGCCGCCATGGCCTCGATGCAGGTGCGCGCGACATTGTTGAACACGTCCTGGGCGGCAAGCGACCAGCCGGATGTCTGGCAATGCGCGCGCAGCGAAAGTGAACGCGCATCCTTCGGCTCGAACGGCTTCATCAGCTTTGCCCACAGTAGACGCGCGGCGCGCAGCTTCGCCACCTCCATAAAAAAGTTCATGCCGATGCCCCAGAAGAACGAAAGCCGCGGGGCAAAGCGGTCGATGTCGAGATTGGCGGCGATGCCGGCGCGGACATATTCGACGCCGTCCGCGAGCGTATAGGCAAGCTCGAGGTCCGCCGTCGCGCCGGCCTCCTGCATGTGATAGCCGGAAATCGAGATCGAATTGAACTTCGGCATCTGCGCCGAGGTATAGGCGAAAATATCGGAGATGATGCGCAGGCTGGGTTTTGGCGGATAGATATAGGTGTTGCGCACCATGAATTCCTTGAGGATGTCGTTCTGGATCGTGCCCGCGAGTTTGGCCGGCGGCACGCCTTGCTCCTCGGCGGCCACGATGTAAAGCGCGAGCACCGGCAGCACCGCCCCGTTCATGGTCATCGACACGGTCATCTGATCGAGCGGAATGCCGGAGAACAGCGTGCGCATGTCGTAGATCGAGTCGATTGCGACCCCTGCCATGCCGACATCGCCGGCAACCCGCGGATGGTCCGAGTCGTAACCGCGGTGCGTCGCAAGATCGAACGCGACCGAGAGCCCCTTCTGCCCGCCCGCGAGATTGCGGCGATAGAAGGCGTTGGAATCCTCGGCGCTGGAGAAGCCGGCGTATTGCCGGATCGTCCACGGCTGCGTGACGTACATCGTGGGGTAGGGGCCGCGCAGATAAGGCGGCATGCCGGGAAACGTGTCGAGGAAATCGAGGCCGGTTAGGTCGTCCGCCGCATAGACCGGCTTCACCGCAATGCCTTCGGGCGTCTGCCATAGGGCGGGCGCGGCCGGCGCTACGCCCATCGGCGCATCGGCAAAGGCGATCCTGGCGAAATCCGGTATGCGGGTCATGGCCGCCATATTTTACACCAGAACCGCGTTCCAAATCCTTACCGGAAACAAGTCCCGCCGGCCCGCCGTTCCGTGCACGAACCCCGCCCGCCAGTCAGAAGCGCCGCCGCCCTGTGGGCGCCGCTTGCCCGTTTCATCGACGGCGAAGCCAGGCTCGGCGCTTGGGCCGCTCGCCGAAGCGACACAGCTTTCATCTATGAATTTCTCCGTTTCGGCGTGAAGCAGGGGTGGGCCTGTTTGTTCGGCGGCGCCATGGTGGCGCTGATCGTCGGCACGCATCTTTGGTATCCACCCGCTGCGGCGCTCGCGCACTACGATTTCATGTTTCTCATGGCGCTTGCCATCCAGGCCGCCATGCTCGGCTTCAAGCTCGAGACTTGGGAGGAGGCGAAAGTCATCCTCATCTACCATATCGTTGGCACGATCATGGAAATCTTTAAAACCGACGTCGGCTCATGGATTTATCCGGAAGCGAATTTCTTTCGTATCGGCGGCGTGCCGCTTTTCTCCGGCTTCATGTATGCTTCGATCGGCAGCTATATCGCGCGTTGTTGGCGGCTGTTCGATTTCCGCTTCGGCCACCATCCGCCGATGTGGTCGCTCTACGCGCTTGCGGTCGCAATCTATGCCAACTTCTATGCGCACCATTACACCTTCGACATGCGCTACGTTCTTTTCGTCGCCGCCGCAATCCTGTTCGGTCGCACCTGGATTTACTACAAGATCTGGCGCACGCATCGCCGCATGCCGCTGTTGCCTGGCCTTTTCCTGGTCGCGCTCTTCGTATGGATTGCCGAAAACCTCGGCACCATCACCAAGACCTGGCTCTACCCGCATCAGATGGCGGGCTGGTCGGCGGTCTCGTTCGGCAAGCTCGGCTCGTGGTTCCTGCTGCTCATGATCAGTTACGCCCTGGTCGCGGCGATCAATCGGCCGGCTCCAATGAAAGCGCAAACAATTATCGAATGAATTCGTACGCGCGCGTCAAAACAGCCACGGCGTCGCAACCGCCGAACACGAATGTCCCGACCCCAGCCGCATTGAGTGCCGCCTCGTCTCGCGGCCGGCCCGCAAGGTAAATGTACTTGGCCCCGGCCGTCGCGAGCACCCTCGCGGCATTGGTCGCGTCGCGCGCATAAATTTCATCCGACGAGCATAGGCAGGCGATTTTCGCGCCGGATTGCTTGAATGCCGCCGCCATATCGGCGGTTTTCGCAAAACCCTCGCTTGACTTGGCTTCAATCCCGCCGGCTTCGAAAAAATTCTTGGCGAATGTCGCGCGCTCGTTGAAATCGGCCGCAGAACCGAGATTGGCGAGAAAGATTTTCGGACGCGCGCCGGACTCTGCAAGCATCGCGTCGGAAGCGTCCCGCAACCGCTCGAAGGGTTCGGCAAGCCGCATGCGCGGCAACGACGCGAATGTCATCGTCGCAGAATGGGCGACCGGTGGAAAGGGTTCGATGTCGAGAACCTTCACCGGCGTCTGCGCGAGATCGGGGTAGTCGCTCGTGCCGGTCAGAACGTCCTCCCGCAAAGCCACGGCCTTCTCGCGATCGACCCGCACCTTCGCCACGTTCTTCTGGATCAGCCCGGCCGTCAGTGCGGCAGCCGCGCCGCCCGCCGCCTCGATCTCTTGAAACTGAGCCCACGCCGCGCGGCACAATTGCTCTGTCAGATCCTCGATACCGCCCGAGCCCGCGGCCGGATCGGCTACGCGCGCGAGGTTTGATTCTTCCAGCAGCAGGAGTTGCGTGTTGCGCGCGATCCGGCGTGCAAAGCTGTCCGGCAGACCGATCGCCGCGGTAAACGGCAACACGGTGACGGCGTCGGCACCGCCGATGCCGGCGGAAAACGCCGCAATCGTCGTCCGCAGCATGTTCACCCACGGATCGCGCCGCGTCATCATGCGCCAGGCGGTCTCGGCACTTATGAACGCAGGCCGCGGATCAAGCCCGCAGGCCTGCTCGACGCGTGCCCAGAGTTTCCGCAGCGCGCGAAATTTTGCGATGGTCAGAAATTGATCCGCATCGGCTGCAAGCCGGAAGTAGATCATGCGTCGCGCGGCCTCGAGCGGGACGTCGCCCGCTTCGAGCGCGCGGAGATAGGCAACCGCGCACGCGAGCGCGAATGCCAGCTCCTGCGATTCCGACCCTCCGGCATTGTGGATGACGCGTCCGTCGGCGACCGAAAACGGCCCGCGAAATCCCTCCGCCGCAAGCCCGCCGACAAGTTCGGCGAAGGAGGCTGCAAGCGCAGGCCACGGCTGGACGCTTCCCCCGGCTGCCGCCATGCCGCCGATCGGGTTGATACTGCCTCGCATGTCGACCGAGGCTGGCGCGATCTTGCGGCGTTTCACCAGCGCCGCGAAATGCCGGACAATATTCCTCGTCTCCGGGCTGACATTGAAGTCGATGGTCACGCCGGCATCGAGATCAATACCATCGAGAATTCGGCTGAGCGTTTCCGGCGATCCGTCGATGCCGTAGCCGTTGGCGTTCAGTGAACCTGCACAGACCAGGACGAGGCCATTTGTCCCGTTCTCCAGCTCGTGCAGCGCGTCTGCATTTGCCGCCGCTGGATCCGGATGATCGATCCGCGCGAGCACCTGCCATGCGCCGCGCCGCGCGACGATCGGCTGCGCTTGTGCCGCGCGCGAATACAGCGGCTCGATCGCCAATCCGTCGCGAGTGCGGGTGGTCAGCTTGTCGTAAGGTCGATCTTTCAGTGCCGCGCGCACGAGCTTGAGCCAATCCTCCCGCGTTGCGGTGGCAAATTCGGCGGCAAGCTTCAGATCGTCGGCCATGGTCGCAAAATGCCACGGAGGAATGGGAAAGTCAGCGTGGCGGCAAGCGCTCGATGCCGGCCGCATCGAGCTTGGCGAGCGCGTTCCGCACCCGGAGGCCGGCGATCACCCGATCCGGCACGATCTCGGCCAGCGGCACCAGCACGAACGCGCGTTCGAACAGGTGCGGATGCGGTAAAGTGAGGTCGGCGGTGGACAGCGACAGATCGTCGTAGGCCAGGATATCGATATCGACGGGCCGCGGCCCCCAGCGCCGCTCTTGAGCCCGTTTACGGCCGAGTCCGTCTTCGACCGCGTGTGCCCGGGCCAGCAGCGCTCCGGGTGCAAGCGTAGTCTCGACCGCGATGCAGAGGTTGATGAAAGGCGGCTGATCCTTCACCCCCCACGGCGGCGTGCGGTAGGCGGAAGAGCGCGCGATCAATATTACAGACTCGCCGTCGCATAGCTCGGTCACCGCCCGGTCGAGCGTTTCCCGGACGCTGCCGACATTGCCGCCCAGCGCCAGCAGTGCCTCAGCCACGGCGCGTGCGCTCGATCGTGACGCCGACATCGTCGAAAGTAGCCGCGATCGGCGCGTGCGGCTTGTGGACGGTGATACGCACGCTTGAGACCTGCGCGAACCGCCCGAGCAATGCCTCCGCCACCACGCCGGCTGCAGCCTCCACCAGGCGATATCGGCGCGCGCAAAATGCCTGGCTCGCAACATCGACCACCTGATCGTAGGACACGGTGTTTACGATCTTGTCGGACCGCGACGCCGCCGCGAGGTCGATTTGCAATACCAGGTCGAGTTTGAATGTCTGTCCGACCTTGGCCTCATGCTGCATGACCCCGTGATAGGCATGCAGCGCGAGCCCGGTGACAAAAATTGTGTCGCTCATCGGCTGCCCCGGATTGCCTCAAAGACGCGCAGCGCCTGCACGGTTTCCGCCACATCGTGCGCGCGGATGAGTCTTGCCCCGTTCGCGACCGCCAGCACATGCGCCGCGATCGAGCCTCCCAGGCGCTCGCCGGGCGCGGATGGCGACACCGTATTGATGAAGCGTTTGCGCGACGCGCCGACCAGGATCGGCAGGCCGAAACCTTTGAATTCATCGAGACGCGCAATCACGGTCATGCTCTGCTCCGGCGTCTTGCCGAAGCCGACGCCGGGATCGAGCACGACCGCTGTGCGTAAAATCCCCGCCCGCGCGGCGATCTCGAGCGAACGGTGAAAGAAGGCAGTCACATCGGCAACGATGTCGACTGCCGGATCTGCCCGTTCGCGATTGTGCATGACGATGACCGGCACGCGATGCTCGGCCACGACCCGCGCCATGTCGGGATCGCGTTGCAGGCCCCACACATCGTTGACGATTGTTGCCCCGGCCGAAAGCGCCCAGGCCGCGACCTTTGCCTTGATCGTGTCGATCGAAACCGCAACCCCAAGCCCGACGGTCTCGGGCAGCACGGGTTTGAGCCTCGCCATTTCATCATCGAGCGATACCGCTGACGCCCCTCCATACGGACGGGTGGACTCCGCCCCGATATCGAGCACGTCGGCGCCTTCCGCCGCCATGCGTTTGGCATGCGCGATGGCGACCTTCGGGTCCAGGAATTTTCCGCCGTCGGAAAACGAATCCGGGGTGATGTTGAGGATCCCCATCACCAGCGGGCGCGCATTCGCCAATAACCGAGCGAGCGGCTCCGGTGGCGCCATACGCGCCACGCTATCCGGGTCGGAAAATGGCCGGCGGGCAACGGTCATTCCGCTCGCTTTGCGCGCGGCCTGACGCGGAGTCAACAGGGAACCGTCAGTAGGTGATTTTGAGCGGCAGCTTCCTGGCGTGATCGATCCAGCGCAGGATGGCGCGGTCGGACGGCAGGACCCCGACCAGTTTACGCTTGGCATTCGCCTCCGCCATGGCTTTGGCGAGCCGGGCCGGGTTGCGGTATTTCAGTTCCTTCACGGTGTCGACACCGGCGGCCTGCAGCAGGCAGGCATAGTCTTCTCCCACCCCCTTGATGCGCATCCGGTCGGCCATGTTGGCCCAGCACAGCAAGGTTTTTTCCGCGATCCCGGTCTTCTGGGATAATACCTTCCGACCCCTGGGATTCTTCGCCGCTTCGAGCAGTTTGGCTGACGTCCTGATGCCGTGCGATTTGAGCACGACGATCATGTCCGGCTCGATGCCTGCAATATCCGCGATAGGGTGGGACATTCTTGTTCCTCTTCGCCCGAATAAATTTATTGATCAAATCAGACGAACTGGCCGAGGCCGGGGATCGCGCCGACAATTTCGCCGACAACATCCTCGCCCGCCTTCTCGCGGGCAAACGCGATGATTTCGCGGGTCACCCCTTGCATCTGACCCATGCCCAATCCCGCAGCCATCAGTTTTGTACCGACGCCCATGATGCCGCCCATGAGTCCGCCACCGGAACCGTTCGAGGAACTCTTCGCTGCTGCCTCGGCTCCGGGGAGCCGGTCCATCAGCGCTTGCACCTTATCGGCAGGTCCCTCGTTGAGGAGGAACGCGAGGATAATTCCAACGGATTTTTCTGCGACCGCTCGATCGACGCCGACAGTGGCAACGATACGTTCGACCAACTCGTCCATTACTTTGCCCCCTGTCCGCTCCGCCGACGGATGATGGGTCATAATCAATCACACCACCCCCTAAGAGCACAAGGGCGCGTTGTTGCAAAGCGACCACACTCGCGGCCTCTCGAACGTTACGAAATTTGATCTTGGTAATGCGGAACCGGCTCACGGTGACCCTCGTTGCGCGGCTTTCCTGATCTCGAAGCGGCTGATAGTTTGATCGTAACAATCGGGAGCATCTTATGAGCCAGCTCGACGCCGTGCTCGACCGCATCGACGACGGTCTCGACCAAAGTCTCGAACGATTGTTTGCGCTCTTGCGCATACAATCGGTCTCGACCGACCCTGCCTATCGCTCGCATTGTCGTGCCGCCGCCGAGCACGTCGCAGCCGATCTCAAAAGCATCGGATTTTCCTCCGAAGTGCGACCCACCGCCGGCCATCCGATCGTGGTTGGAAAGGCGCCGAACGGCGCCGGTCCCCGGGTTTTGTTCTACGGCCATTACGACGTGCAACCCGTTGATCCGCTTGAACTTTGGAAGACACCACCGTTCGAGCCCAAGATCGAAACCCTGCCCGACGGCCGCAAGATCATCGTCGCCCGCGGCGCCTGTGACGATAAGGGCCAAGCCATGACGTTCATCGAGGCTTGCCGCGCCTGGAAATCGGTGACCGGCAAACTGCCGCTGCCGATCACCATGATGATCGAGGGCGAAGAGGAATGCGGATCGAAGAATCTTTTTGGCTTTGTCCGCGACAATGCCGATGAATTCAAGGCCGACCTCGCGCTCGTTTGCGACACCAGCATGTGGGATACCAATACGCCGGCGATCACAACCTCGTTGCGCGGTCTGGTCTACGAGGAGGTACGGCTCACCTGCGCCGACCGCGACCTGCACTCCGGACTGTTCGGGGGTGCGGCACAAAATCCCATTCGCGTGTTGGCAAAAATTTTGGCTGCCATGCACGATCAGAATGGCAGGGTGACCATTCCCGGCTTCTATGAGGGGGTGAAAGAACTCCCGCCCGACGTCAAGGCCGACCTCAAGAACCTGAACCTTACAGCCGAAAAATTCCTCGGACAGGTGGGTTTGAAGGCCCCCGCCGGCGAAAAGGATCGGATGCTCATAGAACAAATTGCGACTAGGCCTACCGCCGAGATCAACGGCATCGTCGGCGGCTACACCGGGGAGGGCGCGAAGACCGTGATCCCCGGTACGGCGCTGGCAAAAGTATCCTTTCGGCTAGTCGGTGGCCAAAGTCCTGCCAAGGTGCGCGAAGCATTCCGCGCCTTCGTGCGCGAGCGGCTGCCGGTCGACTGCAAGGCCGAGTTCGCGAACTTCGCCGACGCCCCAGCCATCGCGCTCTCCTACGACAATCCTGCGCTTGGCAAGGCCCGCACCGCGCTCGCCGCGGAATGGGGCACCAAGGCCGTCACCATCGGGGCCGGCGGTTCAATCCCCATCATAGGGGATTTCAAGAGCCTGCTGGGAATGGATTCACTTCTCGTTGGCTTTGCCCTCGACGATGATCGGGTCCATTCGCCCAACGAAAAATTCGATCTCAAGTGCTATCACAAGGGCATCCGCAGTTGGGCGCGCATCCTTGCCGCGCTTGCCGCGTAATCGGAACGACACGGGCGATCGATGGCTGCGGCGACATGGTCCAAAACCTGGACCTTCTTCAATGGCGCTTGGCACGAGGGCAATCTGCCGATCATGGGCATCCGGACCCATGCGGCCTGGCTCGGCTCCTCGGTCTTCGATGGCGCGCGCATATTCGAGCGGGTCGCCCCCGACCTCGATCTCCACTGTCAGCGCGTGAATGCCTCGGCCGCCACCATGCAGCTGAAACCTTCGGTCACGCCGGAAACATGGCTCGGCCTCGTCGCCGACGGCCGCAGGCATTTCGACCTCGATGCCGCGCTCTACGTGCGGCCCATGTACTGGGCCGAGCAAGGCGGGCCGCTGCTGGTCGCGCCCGAACCTGAATCCACCCGCTGGTGCCTCTCGCTTTACGAGGCGCCCATGCGCCAGCCCGACGGGTTCTCGATCACGCTGTCGCCCTATCGGCGGCCAACGCTTGAAACCATGCCGGTCGACGCCAAAGCCGGCTGCCTCTATCCCAACAATGCGCGCGCGCTCACCGAGGCGCGCTCGCGCGGCTTCGACAATTGTGCGGTCCGCGATGTCTTGGGCAACGTGGCGGAACTCGCCACCGCCAATATTTTCATCGGCAAGGATGGCGCCGTATTCACGCCGGTGCCGAACGGAACGTTCCTCAACGGCATCACGCGCCAACGCGTGCTCAAACTATTGCGCTCCGCGGGCGTCAGCGTCGTCGAAACCACGCTCAAGTATCGCGACCTCGAAACCGCCGACGAGATTTTCTCCACCGGCAATTACTCCAAGGTCGTGCCCGTGACCCGCATCGGCGACCGCTCGCTGCAGCCCGGACCGCTCTATCGCAAGGCGCGCGCGCTCTATTGGGAATTCGCGCATGCATGAGACCCGCATGCATGGGGGTTAAGCACGGCCCTTGACCATGCCGCGCTCGAGGTCTGAATCGCGCTGCCGTCCGTGCAGGAGATTGCTGACCACGGCGAACACCGAGTAGAGCGCAATTCCAACCAGCACGGCGCCGGAATAGTGGATGCGCCCATCGAGCAGCTCCATGCCGAGCACGACCGCTGGTCCGAGCGCACGGATCGTATGGGTCGTCAGCGGCGTCGTGCGCGCAATGCCAAGCTGCAGGCAATAGAGCGGCAGCACGATCAGCGCCATCGCCGCAACGGCCAGTAGCATGAATTGATCCGGCGTCCCGATCCCGGAGGATCGCTGTCCGCTCCGTACGACGATCCAGGCGATGCCGACGATCAGGACGTATCGCATCGCCGTCACCGTTTCGGCGCCGATACCGCGCTCGTGCAGGCGCTTGGTCCAGAGCGCGCTGATCGTGATGGCGGTGCCGCTGACAAGCGGCAGCACGATGCCGGCAAGGCTCACGGCCGGATCATGCGCGCGCAGGCCCGAGCGATCTGCCAGCACCCCCCACCACAGGAACAGCAGCGAACCCGCCACTCCGAGGTAGCCGAGCAGCTCGATCCGGTGCATCGGGCTTGGCCGTGCGATGTGAATGCCGAAGCGGGCGAGGATGACGACGGTCAATGGCGCGGCCCCGCTGTGAAGCGCATTGACGATCGACGGCTGCTGATATTTCAGGCTGAAGAAATAACTTGTCCATGCCAAGGCCGTGAGCGCGTTCATCCAGAACAGCGCCGCAATCTCCCCGCGCAGGCGGATGAATTCAACGGGATTTCGCAGCAGCGCCACGCCGCCAAAAACCACGATCGCAAGCGTGAACGCCACGATGATGACGACGAAAAAATCGACCCCTTGAAAGACGTTCGCGAAATACACGTCGCGAAACGCTTGCGAGACGCAGAACAACAGGACCAGGCCTGGGCCGATGAATTTTGCCGACACTTGCAAACCTCCACGCTTGCGATCGTGCAATGGAGGTGCCGGCGAGGACCACCCGATTCCTGACGACGATAAAATCAGCGCGGAGGCGCGACAAATATCAAGCGGGGCCGAGCCCCGCTTGACTGTGGCAATTTCGGAGACGCCTCGCGTAACGCGTTACTTGCTCGCCGCCTCGAACATTTCGGCCACGTGATCCCAATTGACCAGATTGTCGACGAAGGCCTTCAAATAATCCGGCCGGCGATTGCGATAATCGATGTAATAGGAATGCTCCCATACATCGCAGCCGAGGATCGGCTTCGCACCATGGACCAGCGGGCTTTCGCCATTCGGGGTCTTGGTCACGATGATTTTTCCGTCCTTGACCGCAAGCCAGCACCAGCCCGAGCCGAACTGGGTCACGCCGGCTTGGATGAAGTCCTCCTTCATTTTTGCGACGCCGCCGAGATCGGATTCGATCTTGGATTTGAGCTTGCCGGGAATCTTGTCGCCGCCGCCCGGCTTCATCCATTTCCAGAAGTGAATGTGGTTGTAATGCTGCCCGGCGTTGTTGAAGAGTCCGGCGTTCTTGCCGAAGGCTCCTTTGACCACCTCTTCCAGTGATTTGTTTTCCCACTCGGTGCCTTTGAGCAGGTTGTTGCCGTTGTTGACATAGGCAAGATGGTGCTTGTCGTGGTGGTATTCGAGCGTCTCGCGCGACATATAGGGGGCAAGCGCATCGTGGGCATAAGGCAGTTCAGGAAGCGAAAACGCCATCGGACTTCTCCTCAAAAGACAGCGGCGGTACGATCATTCCGTCGGGGGTGGCAGGAACGCAGGATTGACGTATCATTCATTAGGCCCTGGCGATATTGAGAGCAACCGCTCAAGTGCTGTTATTGCGGGTCCTGACCAGGTGACGGCGGCAGGCAGTTTGGATAAAGAAAAGGCTCGCCGAAAAGGAATGACGCCAATTGTGGACAGGCCGGAAATGCCACAATAGAACACCAAAATCAGGCCTTGCTCGTAACAAACGCAGGAGATCGTTCAAAGGATGCATATCGTAATTTTTGTACTGGGTGCACTGGCTGTATTGGCGGGATTTTCGGCAATTGCCTACGGCATTCCGGTCAATGAATTCAGCTTCGGCAATACCCTGATCATCGCTGGCACAACGGCTGTCGTCGGCGGCTTGATCTTGATTGGACTTTCCGCCGTGGTCCGGCAGTTGATGCGGATCGCCGAGCGTGCGGCTCTTCACGAAGCGGCGGCGCCGGTTGCCTTTGATTCGGCCGGTCCTTTCAGGCCGCAGGCGCACGCGATGCATCCCCATGCGGAATTCGCCGGTCAGGCGCCCAAGCCGGAACATGGCGCGCCCGTGCCACTACCCCCCGAGCCAAAGCCTGCCGCGGCACCCTCCGGTGAATCCGACCCATTGGTATGGCTGCGCCCGAAGGGCGCGACACCGACGTTCGGCGAGCAAACGTTGATCGAGGAAATGGAAGCATCCCTGTCGCCTCCGTCCTCTTCGCCGGCACCGCATGCGCCTCAACCGGGGTCCCCTGTGCCGCGCGAGGTATCGTCGGCGCCTTCGTTGAAGGTGTATGAACAATTGGCCGAGCCAAAATTCGCTCCGCCGCAGAATCCCGCCGAGCCGACCCTCGTAACCGGCCAAGCCGCACGCAAGGATGCACCGGCGCGTTCCGCGCCCCCCGTTGAGCATCCGCCATCGGGCGGCATGTTCGATACCGTATGGCCGGAAATCAGACCCGCGCGCACCGCGGAAACCGTTGCACGGGTACGCAAACCGGATGCGCCCGTCCCAGTGCAGCAATCGCGGGAAAACGGCAAGGCCAAAGAGGAGCCGCCGCGCGAAGTGCAGGCGGCCTCAGAGGAAGCGCGGCCGGCGATCCTAAAATCGGGAATGATCGATGGAATGGCCTATACGCTTTATGCGGATGGGTCGATCGAGGCGGTCCTGGCGAGCGGAACGATAAGGTTTGCCTCGATCGATGCCTTGCGGCTGCATCTCGAAAAGAACGCCTGATAGTTGTTTTGTTTTTCGATGCGGAACGAGCGACCAGTCGTCGCATGTGACCGTTCGGCGACTATTTCGTTTCTACTTTCGGCTCGAATTTCAATGCCGTGCCATTAACGCAATACCGCAAGCCTGTCGGCTGCGGGCCGTCGCGGAATACATGCCCAAGATGAGCGTCGCAAATCGAGCAGTAAACGCCTGTCCGGCGCGTCATGCGGTCGTGGTACTCGTACACCGCATGCCTGCTGGCCGCGGCGAAGAAGCTCGGCCATCCGGTACCTGAATCGAATTTTGCATCGGAGGAAAAAACCGAGGAGCCGCAGCAGACGCAGCTGTAGAGACCTTCGGCCGTCTCATTCCAGTAGGGCCCACTGAAGGCGCGTTCGCGGCCATGTTCCCGCGTGACATGATACTGCTCAGGCGTGAGCTGCCTTCGCCACTCGGCGTCGCTCTTGAACGGCGCAGGCGCGGCCGTCTTGGCCAAGAAATTCATCGGGTACCTTGCAGCTTCGGCCTCAAATCGTAAGTAAATGAGAGATCAAGAGGCGCATGTCCCAAGTTCAAACACCTGATACCGACCGGCAGTGTTACGCTGGGTCGAGTATGCCAAGGCCGGCTGGACAGTTCTATACCAAAAGGTATAGACGCAGGATATGATGATGTGATTAGCTGCAATCAGCTATCTACAAGTCAGTGAATAACCGAACGTACAAAAAACTCAGGATAGACCGTGTAATCTCTAGATCATCGAAACAAATCACAAGATTTTTCGATGAGCTATTGGGTAGTTCTTGCGTTGAACGGGGGAAAACACTATTCATATCGTTGAATTGCGAGATTGAGTCGGTTTCTCCAGCAAGAATGGCCATGCGAACACGATAAACGTTCGCGCCACGTTCTTTTAACTACGAGCTGGAAGATCAGCAAAGACTAGGAACTTCGGATCCATGACTGAAAATGCGGGAAGCAGTAATTTCATTGGGCTGACGGCGGATATCGTCTCAGCTTACGTCAGCAACAATTCAGTGCCGGCCACTGAAATACCAGCCCTGATCAATCAGGTGCATGCGGCGCTGGCGCGGGTGTCGAGTACACGAGGCGAGTATTCGACGGACGCCGCCAAACCAGCGGTAGCGGTCAAGAAGTCGATAACCGCCGATTTCATCGTGTGTCTTGAGGACGGAAAGAAATTTAAGTCGCTCAAGCGTCATTTGCGCACGCAATACAACATGACCCCCGAGCAATACCGTGAGAAATGGGGTTTGGCCGCTGACTATCCGATGGTCGCGCCGAACTACGCGGCAGCTCGTTCCCAGCTCGCCAAGCAGATGGGGCTTGGACAGCAACGCCGCCGCCGCGGCAAGTAACGCCCAAGCCGTCGGATTGATCGGCGAAGAATTCTCCAAGAATTCTGCGGATAATTAGCTATTGCTGTGGATAGATTTTCCGCGGCTGCTATCATATTTGAATGTTATCTTATTATTTATCAGATACTTAGTCAGACATCAAAAACTTATCCCCGGCGCCCCAGGATCGGCCATACTCTAGGGAAATATTCGCACTTATATACTTGACAAAAGTACCATGACCCCTTACATTATGGGGCATGAGCAAGAAAGCATTGTTTCAGCAAGAGATTTTCCAGTCAGAGGACAAAGCGCGGGAGGCCTTAGAGGCTGTCCGTTGGCCTGATGGTCCTATCTGCGCCCATTGCGGCAATTCCGACCAAACGAAAATC
>Ga0187765_10000080_pt1 | contig 32076 bp, 29 predicted proteins | sample 0216_QUI02_MP05__3_FD_133018 | JGI IMG/M metagenome (GOLD analysis project Ga0187765, IMG submission 133018) | Tropical peat soil microbial communities from peatlands in Department of Meta, Colombia - 0216_QUI02_MP05_10_MG | ecosystem: Environmental > Terrestrial > Soil > Wetlands > Peat ...
CGGCGCCGCTGCAATGAACTCCAGCGACTTTTTCCAGAACTCCAATCGTTCGCCCGCCGACGTGCGCGCATTCGTGGTGCGATAAATCCGGATTTCTTCGAGAACCGTGTCGACCCGTTGACGAAAAAGCCCGGACGATTGCCACGCCACCGCGACCAGGACGATCAGCGCGGCGACGAGGCCGAGCGCACCCTTCCAGTTTAACCGTTTGAAGCCGAACAGCAGCAGCAGCACCGGCAGGAAAACCAGGCCGGTGCGGCTCGTGGAGATGTAGAAGATATTGGCCGCGAACGCGACCGCCAGCACCGCATAAGCGAGCGCAAGATCGCGGCGCGACTTTTCCCAGGCCCTGACCGCAAGCTCCATCGTGGCCGCGACGCAGATCGTGAACATCCCGCTCTGCGAGATGTAGTCCTTGACCGGCACGCCGATCGAGCCCGGCTTGGCCCAGATCGTTCCCGGAAAAAACAGCAGCCACCAGGAATAGACCAGCAGCACGCCGCACGCCGCCAAAAAGCCTTTGAGCACCCACGCGCCATTCTCGGAACGGCCGAAATGGAACATCAGCAGCGGGATCACCAGCAGCTTCAGAAACGAATCGAGTCCATGCCAGCGCTCGTTGAACGGCACATCGGCCCACAGCATTCCGAGCAGCGCCAACAGAACCAGCAGCACCGGCAATCCGCCCGCGAACGTGAGCGCCTCGCGCCGCAAGCCCGCGGGATCGATGGTCGGCATGACGGCCACCAGCCAAAGCACCACCAGAATTCCGGTTCCCGACGTCGACCACGGCAGCGACATCGCAAGCGCAACCGCAAGCCCGTCCGCAATCAGCATGAGCCGCTCGCGCCCGAGGCCGGCGAATGCCGACGCACCAGTTGGTTTGAGCGTGTCCTGATGCATGGCGGCTTACTCGCGGCGCAATATCACGTTGAGCTTGGCACGCGCCGCGACCGCAAATCCGATCCTGGCGAGATCCGAGAACAAATCGGTCGCCCACGATTCGTGCGCATCCTCGATCAGGATGAGACGCGGCCACAACGACCTTGGCGCGTCGCGAAAAAACGGCGACAGGATTTTGTCCTCGGCGCCTTCCACATCGATCTTGAGCGCGTCGATCGCGGTGACGTTTTCGTCATTCATCAGCTGAAGCAAGGTTCGCGCCTCGATCCGCGTTTCGTCCGCGGCCATTTTACCATCGATCTTGCGCGTGCGCGTTCCGCCGCGATCGCGTTCATGCAGGTCGACGGCAAGCTCGCCGGCCGCGTCCGCGAGCGCAAGCGCGATCGGCCGCACCGCGACCCCGGGATTGGCTTGCAGGTTGAACATCATCCGCGCCAGATTCCCCGGCTCCGGCTCGACCGCGAGGATGCGGGCGCGCGCGCCCGCCCGCGCCGCCACGAAGAACGAAAACAACCCGACATTGGCGCCGATGTCGACGAACACAAATGCGCGGTTCTCCGCCTTGGCGCGATCGATCTGCGCCTCCAGGAACCCAAGCTCCACCGGCTCGTACATCTGCGGCGTGAACAGCAAATTCTTCTCGCATCCATTGTCGCGCGGATGCAGCCGCAACCGCAGTCCCCAACGCACCACGTCGAGCGCGCCCGCCGGATAGGCAAGCCGCATCGTGGTCGCGCGCCGCAGCAGGATGGCAAGCCGTTGCCCAAGCCAGTTGTCCGGCAGGCGGCTGGTGATCGCGATCACGGCCCGGTCGAGCGGCCCCGGCGCGAAGGCTCCGAACTCGGCGGCGTTGACGGGCGATCTCATGGTCGCGACCGCTGCGATTGTGCCAGCGACGCGACACGCGTCGCGGTCCGCGCCGGCGTTGCGGCCAGCGTCGACATCCCGCGCTCGGCCTTGATGCGATGGCTGGCGATGACGTCATCGAGCCGCTGCTGGTTTTCGGTCAAACGCGAACGATCGGCGTCCGCGTGCCAGAGATGCAGCACGCCGGTCGCGTAGGCGCCGTCCTTGCGCCGGACGCCGCTGTGCAGCAACCGCACCAGCAAATCGGAATCCTCGCGGCCCCAGCCGCTGAAAGCCGCATCGAATCCGTCGACGCGATCGAGGTCGGAACGCCAGACCGCGAGATTGCAGGAGCGCGCGCCTTGCCACGCCTGCGGCCGCAGCTTGCGCAGCGGCCCGAGCGGAAGATTGAGCATCGGTCCTAGCCTGTTGATGCCGCCGTTCCTGCGCTGCGTCATCCACGTGTTGAGACCCCAGCTTTCCGCCGCGACGCCGTCATGCAGCACCATCGCCGTGAGCTCCGCCGACAGCAGCGCGCGATTGCCGGTCACGAACCATCCGCGCTCGGCAAGCTGCCGGTGCACCGCGATAAAGTCGGAGCGCACCAGACAATCGCCGTCGAGGAAGACGCAGTAGTCGCCCCGGCTCGCCAGAATCGCGCGATTGCGAATCTCCGCCGCGCGGAAGTCGTGGTGCTCCTGCCACACGTGGCCGAGCGGCACGCCCATGCGATCCTGCCACGCCGCCACAATTGCCGCCGTCGCCGGTCCCGAACCGTCGTCGGCCACGATCACCTCGAATCCGCGGTCCTGCTGATGCTTAAGCGAGCGCAGCACAGCGGCCAGCGCATCCTCGCGGTCGAACGTCGTCAGGATGACGGAGATCAACTCAGCCACGGCGCAAGGTCCTTTCCAGCACGCATGAATCAGTTTTTACCATCAACTGGCAGCTTCGCGGTGGTTGCCGTTAACATATTGAAAGCGTGCCAAAATCCGGTCGCCGGACCGGCCACAAGATAGGCCCGCCGCAATGGCCAAGGCAAACGAATATGGCTACAAGGGACCGTTCCTCAGCCGCGCGGCCGATGCAAAAGATATCCGCCTACATCCTTGCCTATAACGAGGCCGCCAAGATCGAGGCCGCCGTCTCGAGCGTGCTGTGGGCCGACGAGATCGTCGTTGTCGACTCGCACAGCACCGACGACACCGTGCAGCTCGCGCAAGCGCTCGGCGCGCGCGTCGTGCAGGTGGCGTTCGAAGGTTTCGGCGCGCTGCGCAACCGCGCCATCGAAGCCTGCCGCTACGATTGGATTTTCAGCCTCGATGCCGACGAACGCTGCACGCCGGCGGCGCGCGACGAAATTCTCAAATTGCTCGCGGGAAATCCCGCGCACGACGCCTATCTCGTCCCGCGCCGCTCTTATTTCATGGGCCGCTGGATCACCGGTTCCGGCTGGTATCCGAACTATCGCCAGCCGCAACTCTTCCGCAAAGGCGCCATGCGCTACCGGCCCGATCCCGTGCACGAAGGCTACGAGCTGCTCACCGACAAGCCGCTCGGCAAACTCGAAAACGAAATCTGGCAGTTTCCCTTTCGCAATCTCGAACAGATCATCGACAAGGCGAACCGCTATTCGTCGCTCGGCGCCAAAAAACTTGCCGGCAAACAGGTCTCGCTCTGGAGCGCGCTCGGCCACGGCGCCTGGGCCTTTCTCAAGCATTACGTCTTCAAGCTCGGTTTCAAGGACGGCTGGGCCGGCTTCATGATCGCGCTCGGGAATTTCGAAGGCACGTTCTACCGCTACGCCAAGCGCTACGAGCAGGCGCAGTCGTGGGGACCGCCGCCGAGCGAAAAGCTGCAACGGCCGAAATCCTAGACCATGATCCGATTAGATTGAATCGGATCATGGTCTAGAATCTTTGGTTTTTCGCGCAATCTTACGGCGAACCGGTTCCCACTTCGCCGGATTGCGCTCTAGCGACCCTTCCACATGCGCCGCACCGCCCGCGAGGCGTTGCGCGCCATGCGGAACGGCAGCGCCAGATAATATTTGCGCCAGATTTCCCAGCGATCGCGCCAGGCGATCTCGGCCGGCTCGGCCACGGGCACGTACCAGCCGTTGTTGCCCACGCGGCGAATGAGCCGATAGCCGCGGCTTTGCAGGTACCAATGTTTCGTCAGGCTGCCGACGTGATCTTCCATCATGACCAGACGCGGCCGCCAATGGCCGAAGTCAAATCCCAGCATGACTTCGAGCTCGTGGCCTTCCACGTCGATCGACAACAGATCGATCGGAAACGGCGCGCTGGCCTCCTCCAGAATATCGTCGAGCGTGCGCACCGGCACCTCGATCACCCTCTCGAGCTTCGCGCCCGGCGCCATGCGGTCGCGATCGAGCGATGACAGCGGACCTGCCACATGCAGCGGCATCGTGCCTCCGGCATCGTCCGGAGACGAACAGGCCACCGCGAACACCATCGCCTTCCGTGACGCGACGAGCTTGACCGCCAGCTCGGGCTGCGGCTCGATCAGAATGCCGGTCCAGCCCAATTGCTCCAGATGCCAGGTCTGCGAGCGCTCGAACGGATCGTTGGCGCCGACCTCGACGAAGAAACCGCTCTTCGCGTTGTCGAAGAACGCCCGCACCAACTCCTGTTCGTCGTCCTGACTGATTGCGGCGGCACGCACGTCGGCTGCCTCTTGCTCTGATGTGGCTTTCGCGCTCAGCGCGCCTTGCGCGAGCGCTTGACGATGCCGGTGGTGCTGAACCCGGGCACGAGATCGACCAAGAGCACCGAGCCGCCGCTCTTCTCGACCAGCTCGCGGCCAACGACCTGCTTGCCGCGGTAATCGCTGCCCTTGACCAGCACGCTCGGTCGCACGCGGCGAATCAATTCGAGCGGCGTATTCTGCTCGAACACCACCACGAGGTCGACCGCTTCGAGCGCGGCCAGCACTTCCGCGCGCGCGTGCTCGCTCTGCACCGGCCGCCCCTTGCCCTTGAGCCGCCGCACCGAAGCATCGCTGTTGATGCCGACCACGAGCCGGTCGCAGGCCGCGCGCGCCTCGGCCAAGACCTTGATATGGCCGGGGTGCAGCAGGTCGAACACGCCGTTGGTGAACCCGATGCGCAGATCCTGCGCGCGCCACTGTGCCAGCGGTTCGTCGAGCTCGCGCCAGTCGAAGATGATCTTTTCCTCCGGCGCGAGCGCCGCCGCCGGCAGGATGCGCGCCCGCAATTCGGCCGCCGAGACCGTTGCCGTGCCGCGCTTGCCGATGACCACCGAGGCCGCCGCATTGGCAACCCGCATGGCGGCCTCGAAGTCCGCGCCGGCCGCCAGCATCAGCGCCAGCACCGCGACCACCGTGTCGCCCGCGCCCGAGACGTCGCGCACCTTCACCGAATAGGCCGGCACATGCACCGATCCGCCGCCACGCCGATACAGCAGCATGCCCTCCTCGCTCATGGTCACCAGCACCGCCTTGCTGTTGACCTCGCGCGCGAGCCCGGCCGCCGCTGCGACCAGTTCGGCCTGCGTCGCCGCCGGCCGCCGCGTTGCGTCCAGCAACTCCTTGCGGTTCGGCGTGATGATCGTCGCTCCGCGATAGACCGAATAATCCGTTCCCTTGGGATCGACCACCACCGGCACTTTGAGCTTGCGCGCACGCTTGATCACGGCGCGGATCACGCGCGACGTGAGCAGTCCCTTGGCGTAGTCGGACAGCACCACCGCGTCGGCGCGCCGCAATGCGGCGTGCGCGGCTCGGATCAGCGCCGCTTCGATCTTCGCACCGACCGGCTGAGCCTTTTCCCAGTCCGCGCGCAGCAGGTGCGTCGAATGGTGCTCGGAAACGAAACGAAGCTTGCGCGTGCTCGGCCTGGTCTTGTCGACGATGAGATGCGGCTTGATCCTCCGGTAATCCCGGAACGCCGCCTTGATCAACCTTCCGCCGGCATCATTGCCGATCACCCCGAGGAAAATGCAGCGCGCGCCGAGCGCCGCGACGTTGCGCGCAACGTTGCCGGCGCCGCCGATCACCATGTCCTCGCGCTGCACCGCGATCACCGGTGCCGGCGCCTCGGGCGAAATGCGCGAAACGTCGCCGTAGACGAAATCGTCGAGCATCAGGTCGCCGATGCAGAGCACCGTCTGCGCGCCGAGCTTGGAGATTTGTTCCTCGAGATTGAGCATGAATGTCGCGCGCCAGTGCGGCCCTAACGGTAACGGTCGGCGCGGTCGAGATATTGCGTCACATAGCGCCCGACCGAATCTTCCAGCGAGCCGAAGCCGCTGTTGTAGCCCGCACGGCGCAGATTTTCGACCTCGGCCTGGGTGAAATATTGATATTGCGCGCGGATCGACTCCGGCATGTCGATATATTCGATGTTCGGTTTCCGGCCCATCGCCTGAAACATGGCGGTGATCATGTCGCGGAAACTTCACGCCTTGCCGGTGCCGACGTTGAAGACGCCGTTGACCGACGGCGAATCGAGCAGCCAGCGCGACACCGCCACGGCATCGTCCACATAGATAAAGTCCCGCCGCTGGTCGCCGTCGGCGACCCCGGCTTTGTGCGACTTGAACAGCCGCACCTGATGGCCGGCCTTGGCTTGGTCGAACACTTTGTAGACCACGCTCGCCATCGCGCCCTTATGGTATTCGTTCGGCCCGAACACGTTGAAGAATTTCAAGCCCGCCCATTGCGGCGGCAGCTTTTGCTTTTTCACCACGCGTTCGACCATGGCAAGATCAAACAGATGCTTGCTCCAGCCGTAGAGATTCATCGGTCGCAACCGTTCGAGCGCGGGGATCGACCAGTCGTCCGAAAAACCTTGCGTGCCGTCGCCGTAGGTCGCCGCCGACGAGGCATAGATGAATCGCGTGCCCGAATTCGTGCACCAGTCGAGCAGCCGCAACGGCAGGCGGAAATTATTGGCAAGCACCAGATCGGCGTCGCTCGCGGTCGTGTCCGAGATGGCGCCGAAATGCACCACCGCTTCGAGCTTCCGTCCTTCGAGCCACTTGAACAGATCGGCGGGTTGCACCACCTCCGCAATGCGCCGTTTGGCCAAATTGCGCCACTTGTCGTCGCTGCCGAGCATGTCGTTGACGACGATGTCGGTACGTCCCGCCTCGTTGAGGCTTGCGATGAAATTCGAGCCGATGAATCCGGCCCCGCCGGTGACCAACAGCATTCACAACCTTGCCCGTTCTGGCCATCCTTTGCCCCAGGCGCGTAGGCTACGCAACTTGCACGCAAAGCTGGGGTAAACAGACGACCCCGGATTTAACCGGCAAGACCGGCTTAATGCCGGCCTAGACAGGCGCGATTTGGCAGGCTACCGCCTCATCGGTCCTGCAGGCAGGAGAAATGAATACTAATTCCAGCCACTTAGCCCACGCTCCCGCCCCTCGGCCGGACCCGGCCGACCGCCGGCCGATTCTGCTCGTGCCCTACATGTGGATCGGCGATTTCGTGCGCTGCCACACGGTCGTGCAGCTGCTCAAACAACGCGAACCCGACCGCCCCATCGACGTGCTCACCACCACGCTTTGCGCGCCGCTGCTCGACTACATGCCGCTCGTGCGCAAGGCCATCGTCTGCGATTTGCCGCGCAACAAGCTTGCGTTGGCCGCGCATATGGTTCTCGCCCGAAGGCTGCATGAGGGAAACTACGGCCAGGCCCTCATCATGCCGCGCACCTGGAAGTCGGCGCTCGCGCCATTCCTTGCCGCCATTCCACAACGCACCGGGTTTGTCGGCGAGGCGCGCTTCGGCTTGATCAACGATCTGCGCTTCGGCGAAAAAAAGCTGCCGCGCATGATCGATCGCTGCGGCGCGCTCGCGTTGCCGAATGGCGCAAGCCTTCCGGCCGACTGGCCGCAACCCGAGCTCAAGGTGCCGATCGAGGACGCGCACGCCTGGCGCGCACGCTCAGGTCTTGCCGACGACGGCCGTCCGGTGATCGCGTTTGCACCCGGCGCGGTCGGTCCCAGCAAGCGTTGGCCGGCGGACTATTACGCGCAGGTTGCGCAGAAGCTGACCGCGCAGGGTCTCTCGGTCTGGGTGCTGGGCAGCCCGAACGAATCGCCGCTCGCGGCCGAGATCGTGCGTGCGGCCGGACCCAATGCGCGCGACCTCACCTCGCCCGATCTGCGCAACGCGATCCTTGCGCTGAAACTCGCGCGCGCGGCCGTGTCGAATGATTCCGGTCTCCTGCACGTGGCGGCCGCCATGGGCACGCCGTCGATCGGAATTTTCGGGCCCACCAGCCCCTGGCATTGGGCGCCGCTCAATCCGCTCGCCGCAACCATCCAGGCGCCGATCGAGTTGGATTGCCGGCCCTGTCACAAGCCGACATGCCGGCTCGTGCACCATCGCTGCATGCGCGACATCCCCGCCGAGCAGGTGCTCGGGGCCGTGCAGCGGACGCTCGCGGAGCGGCGGCCATCGGCCGGCGAGTGATCATTCCGCCAGAGAGCGCCTTGCGCCGGACAGCCTCGCCCGGTACCTCATAGCGCCCAGGAGTTCCCATGGCTGATCAACGCGAACAGGTCGTTCTCGACCATTTTCACCGTTCATGCGAGACGCTCGAGCGCGCCGCGAGAGAGCCCGAAATGCTGGCGGCGATCCTTGCCATCGTCGACCGCATCACGCGCGCGTTGCGCGAGGGCGGAAAGGTCATGCTTGCCGGCAATGGCGGAAGCGCAGCCGACTCCCAGCACATCGCCGCCGAACTGCTCGGCCGCTACAAGATCGATCGCGCCTCGCTCGCCGCGATCGCTCTCACCACCGATACGTCCGCGCTCACTTCGATCGGCAACGATTTCAGCTTCGATGAGATTTTCGAGCGGCAGGTGCGCGGGCTCGGCCGCCGCGGCGACGTCTTCATCGGCATCTCCACATCCGGCCGCTCGCGCAACATCCTGGCCGCGCTCAAGGCCGCGCGCGAGCTCGGCATCGCCACCATCGGCTTTACCGGCATGAAGGGCGGGCAGATGCGGGCGCTCTGCGATCTGATGCTGGTGGCGCCATCCGACGATACCGCGCTGATCCAGCAAATCCACATCACCGCAGCGCACGCGATCTGCGGACTGGTCGAGCGCGATCTTTATGGCGCGCCGCCGCCGCGCTGAGCTCCTTGCAAAAAAGATAAAATTCTTTCCGCCAGCGAAATCGCATCGCAGGCATCACAACCTGAACATCCGTTTAGATGCGCGACCGCGCCCGCGCATTGCGAGGGTGCAACCTTTTGCCTATATTCCTCTTGTCATAATCAGTGGGTGCAAACGCGACGTGCAGGAGGAGCATCATGATTAGCAAGATTGCCACTGTCGGCTTGCTCGCGCTCTCGCTGGCATCGCCCTTGAGCGAGGCCCGGGCCCAGGATCCGGCGCTTGGCGGCGCGATCATCGGTGGCGCGATTGGCGCCGGCATCGGCGGCGCGGTCAGCGGCCGCGCAGGCGGCGCCATCGCCGGCGGCGTCATCGGCGCGGTCCTTGGTGCCTCCATTGCCAGTCAGATGGAGCCGCGCCGCCGGACCGGCTATTACTTCTACCAGGGCGATTGCTGGCACCGGCGCGCCGACGGCAGCTACATCCGGACCTATCGCCGCTACTGCAGCTGAACCGATCTCTTCCGTTAAGGTTTGACGAGCGCCGGCATCCTGTCGCGGGGTGCCGGCTTTCGCATCTATCGGCCTTTGCTGACGCACGCGACGGCCGCCGCGACGTCGGCGACTGAAGGCAATTTCGCAGTCCCATCCAGAACCGCGATCGGCCCCGCGCCGATCGGCCCGGTCAACCCGGGCTGGCTGCCGACATAGATCCCGACCAGCGGAACGCCGAGTGCGGCCGCAAGATGCAACAATCCGGTGTCGACACCGACAACGAAAACCGCGCCCGCGATCAACCGCGCCACGGCATCGAGCGCTTGCCATTGCGGCACGCGCGCGCGTGCGACGCCTGCGGCGATGCGTTCGCTGCGCGCGCGCTCGGCCCCGTTGCCGAACGGCAGCACCAGGTCGACGCCGCGCCCAAGCTCCGCCGCGAGCGCGCGCCAATGCTCGACCGGCCATTCCTTCTTGTGTTGCGCCGTCGCGTGCAGGAGAATTCCATAGGGCGCGGTCTGCGGCGGCGCGAGCCGCGCGCGGTCGAGTCCGTAGTCGGGCGCGCCCGATGGCGCATAGCCGAGCGCCAGCGCGGTGAGCATGCGGTTGCGCGCGATCGCGTGTTGCGCGCGCTCGACATGGTGATGAACATCGTAGAACCATGCCGCCGGCCTTTCCTTGATGCTGGCCGCATCGTAACCGTGTTTGCGCCCGCGCGTGATCCAGGTGATCAGTCCGGTGCGGAACAGCCCCTGCGTATCGATGATCTCGTCGTAACGGTCCGCGTGCAGCGCCCGCGCGAAAGTTTCCATCTCCCGCCGCGTGGTCTGACGATACATCGTCCAACGCCATCGGCGCGCCGCGACCGGAATCACCTTGTCCACCAGCGGATGCAGCCGCACGAGCGGCGCGAATGCTTCCTCCACCACCCAGGCGAACCGTCCGTCGGGCCGCCGCGCGTGCGCTTCGGTCAGCGCCGGCATGTGATGGATGACGTCGCCGAGCGAGGATGTCTTGATGAACAGGATGTCCGCCATTGGACGATTGCGCTGCGAGGCCCTAATATGCGCCGGATTCGATGGTGGGCGTTGATATACGCGGCATTTGTCGTTCCCACCACTGGCGCTGCCCCTGAATGTCACGATCCGGACGGGGGTTTGGACTTGAAAAATGCCGAGGCTACGGGCAAGGAATTCATGGGCGCAGCGCAGGGTGTGGGGCCAGCACCAATCGTTAACCGCCTGACTGCATAAGTGACAATTCTCTCAGGCCACAAGCAATGTCCGGATCAAAATCGAAGCCCTCGCACGCCGACCGCGCCGGCGCGCTTGCATTGGTCCGGCGGCTCATGGTCGAGCAAGCCGCGAAGCTGTGGCTGCGCTATCTCTACGCATTCGTTTTGATGGCGATCGCGGCCGGCGCAACGTCGCTCGGCGCCTATCTGATCGGCAATGTCATCAACGAGGCCTACGTCAACAAGAACCTCAACGGCATCATCGTTCTCGGCATCGTCACCGCCGTCATCTTCATGGTGAAGGCGATCGCCACTTATCTCGGCGCGGTGAAGCTCTCGCAGATCGGCAATCACATCATCGCCGAAAATCAGCGCCGGATGTTCCGGCGGATCATCCGGCAGAATCTCGCCTTCTTTGCCGACCGGCATTCAGCCGAATTTCTCGCGCGCGTCACCACCGGCGCCAATGCCGCAAGCCAGGTGCTCAACCTGTTGTTCTCGGCGTTCGGCCGCGATCTGTTGTCGCTCATCGGCCTGGTCGCGGTGATGATCTATCAGGATCCGGTGATGTCGTTCTTCAGTTTCGTGGTGGTGCCGCCGGCCTTCGTCGTGCTGCGCAAGATGATCCGCCGCATCTACCGCATCGCCGAGAACCAGTTCACCGGCGGCACGAAAATCCTCGCCACCATGCAGGAAACCGTACAAGGCATCCGCATCGTCAAGGCGTTCACGCTGGAAGACGTGATGCGCGCGCGGCTTGATTCCGATGTCGGCACGCTCGAGCAGGAATCGAACAAATGGGCGCGCGTCGCCCATCGCGCGAGCCCGCTGATGGAGGCGCTCGGCGGTTTTGCCATCGCGATTGCCATGATCTACGGCGGCTATCGCGTGATCGAGACCGGCGCCACGCCCGGGCAGTTTTTTTCGTTCCTGGCCGCCTTCATGCTGGCCTACGAACCGGCCAAACGGCTCGCGCGCCTCAACCTCGAACTCAACACCGGCCTGGTCGGCGTGCGAATATTGTTCGACATCATCGACACGCCCTCGACCGAACCGCGCGACGACGGCAAGCCGGCGCTCAATCTCTCGAATGCGCGCGTTGAATTCGCCAACGTCAATTTTGCCTACCGGAAAGATGAGACGATCATCCCCGATCTGAGCTTCGTCGCCGAACCCGGCAAGGTCACCGCCCTGGTCGGCCCCTCCGGCGGCGGCAAATCGACGATCTTGAACCTGATCATGCGCTTCTACGAGCTCAACAGCGGCGCCATCTTCATCGACGGGCAGAACATCGCATCGGTGGCGCGCGCCTCGCTGCGGCACCAGATCACCTACGTCGGTCAGGACGTGTTCCTCTTCCACGGCACCATCCGCGAGAACATCGCGCTCGGCAAACCCGACGCCAACGAAGCGGACATCATCGCCGCCGCCAAGGCGGCCCATGCCCACGAATTCGTCAGCAATTTTCCGCTCGGCTACGGCACTCATGTGGGTGAGCGCGGCGCGCAGCTGTCCGGCGGCGAACGGCAGCGCATCGCCATTGCGCGCGCATTGATCAAGAACGCACCCATTGTTCTCCTCGATGAGCCCACGGCTTCGCTCGATTCCGAATCCGAGCGCCTGGTGCAGGATGCGATCGCTCACCTGTGTCGGGGCCGCACCACGATCGTCATCGCGCACCGGCTGCACACCATTACTCACGCCGATCGGATCATGGTGATCGAGAACGGCATGATCACGGAGTCGGGCAAGCATGCCGAGCTGCTGCGCAAGAACGGCCGCTACGCGGCGTTCTATCGGCTGCAGTTCAAGCATCAGGAGACGGACGAGGCGGCAGTCGCGCTTGCGCCGTCCAAATAGGTTTTGACGTCGCCTCGCGCGCTTGACGTTGCGCATCCCTGTGCTATTCGACTGCACCGTCTTCCAACCGATCGAAGTATGAGCATGTCCGACAAACGCTTTGCCATTACGCCGCCGCCGCAACCCGTTCTCGCCATCGCGGGCTCGGCCGAACTCTTTCCCGTGCGCCGCATCTGGTGCGTTGGCCGCAACTACCTCGAGCACATCAAGGAGATGGGCCAGGATGAGCGCGAGCCGCCGTTTTTCTTCGCCAAGCCCGCGGATGCCGTCGTGCCGGACGGCGGAACCGCCCCCTATCCTTCGCTCACCAAGGACATGCATCACGAGGTCGAGCTCGTCGTCGCGCTCAAAAGCGGCGGCCGCAATATCCCGGTGGCCAAGGCGCTCGACTGCGTCTGGGGTTATGGCGTCGGCATCGATCTCACCCGCCGCGATTTGCAGATCGCCTCACGCGACATCAAGCGGCCGTGGGAGGTCGGCAAGGCGTTCGATGCATCCGCGCCCTGCGGCCCGCTGCAGCCGGCGAGCAAGATCGGTCATCCGTCAAAAGGCCGCATCACGCTCAAATGCAACGGCAAAATACGCCAGGACGGCGACCTTGCGCAGATGATCTGGAACGTGCCCGAAGTGATCAGCAAGCTGTCCGAAATGGTGGCGCTCGCGCCCGGCGACATCATCATGACCGGGACGCCCTCGGGCGTTGCCGCGACCGTCGCCGGCGACAAGCTCGAATGCGAGGTCGAAGGCGTCGGCAAGCTCACCGTCACCATCGGTCCGCCGCTGAAGTAAAGCGGCGGCGGCGCAGCATCAGCCCGCGAATAATGTTTCGACCGCGGCGGCAATCTCGAACAGTCGTCGGTCCCGGCCGTTGCGCGCGACCAGCATCAGTCCGACCGGAAGCTTCGGGCTGGGGATCGGCAGCGAGATCGCGCACAGGTCGAAGAAATTGACGATCGAGGGGTTGCGCAGGAGTTGCATGTTCCGCTTTGAGAACGATTCGGCGGTCGCGACGTCGTCGAATTTCGGCGCGCAGATCGCGGTGGTCGGCAGCATGAGCGCATCGAGTTCCGCCAGTTGCCCATCCATGGCCCGCACCAGACGCTTCCGCGCCAGCAACATCTCGGCGTAGTCCTCCGTCCCGATGCTGCCGCCGCGCTCGATGCGCGCACGCACGTTGGGATCGATCTCCTTGCCGTGCGCCTCCAAACGCTTCTGGTGGATGGCGTAAGCCTCCTTCGGCGCAAATCCGCCCTTGGCGTTGATCGCCAGCATCTCCTCGAAATACGGAATCGCCGCGAAGGAAACCGCGGCGCCCGCCCGCTCGATGCGCACCATGGCGTCGGCGCAAGGCGCCGCGACCGCGTCATCCAGGTCGTCGATCGGCAATCCGAGCGGAATGCCGATGCGCAAGCCCTGCAGGCTTGCGGGCGCGAGCTCCTCCCATGTGTCGCCCGCCATGACCGCATCGGCCCGCGCGCAATCGGCAACCGTGCGCGCCATGGGCCCGATCGAGTCGAGCGTGTGGGAAAGCGGGAACGCGCCTTCGGTCGGCACCCGCTGCTTGCTCGGCTTCCATCCCACGATCCCGCAAAGCGCGGCCGGGATGCGGGTCGAGCCGCCGGTATCGGAGCCGATCGCGATCTCGCACATCCCGTCGGCGACCGCCACGGCCGCCCCCGAACTCGATCCGCCCGGAATCCGCTCCCGATCGTGCGGGTTGCCGGGCGTGCCGAAATGCGGATTGAGCCCGACGCCCGAGAACGCGAATTCGGTCATGTTGGTTTTGGCGACGATCACCGCACCCGCCGCGCGCAAGCGCGCCACCGCGGGTGCGTCGGCCACAGCCAGCTTGCCCTCCGACAGCAGCACTTTCGAGCCGGCGCGCGTGACTTCGCCCGCCACGTCGAACAGATCCTTGATGCTGACGATGCGGCCATCGAGCGGCCCAAGCGCCAGGCCCGAGCGCGCCCGCGCATCGGCGGCATCGGCTGCTTTGCGCGCGGCCTTGGCATAGACGGTGAGACACGCGCGGCTGCCCTCACCCTTTTTATCGCCGATGCGGGCGAGCGCGCTTTCGAGTCGATCGCGCGACGAATCCGGACGGCCGTCCGTGCGCCCGCGACCGACGAAGTTACGAAAAATCCGGTTCATGGAAACAAGTCCCCATCTAGAATAGCATTGTCCACCCCAAGCGCGAGGCGGAATCGGCCGCCGCGCCTTAAATCTTTCAATTGTCGCGCAATCGGCGCGACGGCCGGCGGAGGATGCAATGGACGAGAATCCCGTGTTGGTTGAGTGCCGCGCAGGCTATCGCGTGCTCACGCTCAACCGGCCCGAGCGTCTCAATACCTTCAACGAGCACATGCACCGCGTGCTGGCTTCCGCGCTCGCCGAGGCGGAAGCGGATGAGACCTGCCGTGCGCTGCTGCTGACCGGCGCCGGCCGCGCCTTCAGCGCCGGCCAGGATCTCAACGATCGCCTTGCCAAGCCCGGCGAGACCGTCGTGCTCGGCGGCACGCTCGAGCAGCACTACAACCCGCTCATCCGCAAATTGCGCGGCTTGCGATTTCCCGTGGTCGCCGCCGTCAACGGCATCGCGGCCGGCGCCGGCTGCAACGTTGCGCTTGCTTGCGACATCGTGCTCGCGGCCCGCTCGGCGAAGTTCGTGCAAGCCTTCGCGCGCCTCGGTCTTGTGCCGGATTCCGGCGGCACGTGGCTGCTGCCCCGGCTGGTGGGACAGGCGCGCGCCCGCGGCCTTGCGTTGCTGGCCGAGCCGCTGGCGGCGGAAAAAGCCGAGGCCTGGGGATTGATCTGGCGCGCGGTCGACGACAATTCGCTGATGGCGGAGGCGGAAAAACTCTGCCTGCATTTCGCTTCCGCGCCGACCATCGGCCTTGGCCTGATCAAGCGCGCGCTCGACGCCTCCGAGCGCAATGATCTTTCGACCCAGCTCGACCTCGAACGCGATCTGCAGCGTGCGGCCGGCGCGACGCCCGACTATCAGGAAGGCGTCCGCGCCTTCTTCGAAAAGCGCAAGCCGGTGTTCACCGGCCGAAGCTGAGGTATGATGGCGGCAAACAAGGAAATCGACGTGATGACCCGCCGCAACACACCCCGCCTGTCCTTCATCGGTTTCGGCGAAGCCGGCCAGGCCATGGCCGCCGGGCTGCGCGAGGAAGGCATCGAGCAGATCGCGGCCTGGGACATCCTGTTCCCCGCGCCCGAAGGCGAAAAGCTCCGCCAGGCCGGCGACAAGATCGGCGTGCGGCTTGCGTCGTCCGCCGCCGACGCCGTGCGCGCAACCGACGTGATCATCTCGGCGGTCACCGCTGCATCGAGCCTCCAAGCCGCGCAATCGGTCGCGCCCCACCTGAGCAACAATCCGTTTTACCTCGACGTCAATTCGGTCTCGCCCGGCCGCAAGCAGGCGACCGCAAAACTGCTCGGCGACCGCGCGCGCTACGTGGATGTGGCGATCCTTTCGCCGATCTACCCGGCGCGCCATCGATCGCCGATGCTGCTGGCCGGACCGCACGTCGAAGCCGCCGGCCCGATCCTGCAGGCGCTCGCCATGAAAACCGAAGTCGCCGGACCGGAAACCGGAGCGGCCGCCGCGATCAAGATGGTGCGCGGCGTCATGATCAAGGGCATCGAGGCGCTGACTTTTGAATGCTTCGTCGCCGCCGAGCGCGCCGGCATCGTGAAAGAGGTCGCCGTTTCGCTGAAGAACAATTACCCGACGCTCGATTGGAACAGGATGATCGCCTACAACCTCGAGCGCATGGCGAGTCACGGCGAACGCCGCGCCGCCGAGATGGAGGAAGTCGCCGAGACCTTGCGCGAACTGGGCGTCGATCCCCAGATGGTCGAGGCGACTGTGAAGCGTCAGCGCGAGATGGGCGCGATCGGCCGGGCGCCAGCCGTGCGCGGCACGCTGAAAGCAGGCCCCGAGGAAATTCTCGACGCCGTCAGCGCCGCGACCAAAGGCCGGCGCTGACGGACGGCTATTCGCTCACTTCTTCTGCAGCTGGAAGAATTCCGCGAGCTGCTCTTTGGTCAGCGGCGCATCGAGGAATTTCAACTCCACCGCGTCGGCCATGACCTTGTCGATGTCCTGCACCCGATCCGGATCGATTGCTTCTTTCGGATAGAAGTCCTTGACCGCCTGCCGCGCGATCGCCTCCGGCTTCTTGATTTTCTCCGCATACATCTTGATCGCGTCCGGACTCGAATACATCCAGTTCCAGACTTCGCGGTAGGCGACCATGAACCGCCTCATCACTTCGGGGTTGGCCTTGAGTGCGTCGGCGTTGACGATCACCACGCGCACGGTCTGATTGCGCGTCTGCGGCAGATCGCTGCCGCGCGCGATGACCCGGATTTTTCCGGCCTGCATCTCCTCCACGCCCAGCGGCGCCGCGCCCCAGCCGACGTCCACCTGTCCGGACATCACCGCCGTGAGCGTCGCCGGCGGACCGCCGGTCGGCGTCGGCTTTGCCTTGACGCCGAGATATTTGACGAAGCCGAGCACGATGTTGTTGGAGGTGGAGCCGTTGGTCGAATAGGCGATGGTATTTTTCTCGGTGAGGTCCTTCAGGCTCTTGATCGGCGAGTCTCCGCGCACGTACCAAAAGATGTCGTTCGTCCCGGTGAACCCGGCAGCGAGCGCGCGCACCGGCGCGCCCTTGGCAAAGGCGCGCATCGCGCCCGACGTGCCCACACCAATGCCGATCTGGGCCGAACCCGAAATGATCGGCTGCAGCGTCTCGCCGGCGCCTTGCGTGCCGAAGTTTTCCAGCTCGAGCTTGTGCTTCTGAAAGATGCCCGCCTGCATGCCGAGCGTCGGCACCTGATTTTCCCAATTGTTGATCTGCCCGACCGCCACCCGAAGCTTGTCCTGTGCAGAAGCGGGCGCGGCCAGCAATGCGAGCGGCACAAGCAACGCGCCAGCCTGGACCAATTTTTTCACGGATATCATGAGCTTCCTCCCTTTGGGCATGTCTTGTTAATTTGCGCTGCCCGCCCTGCCGCCATCAAGCCGCTTCGAGCAAATTGCGAAGGACAGTCCATTTACGGTGCGTTAACCTGTCGCACCCCTCCAAACGCGAGGGCATCATGTCAGGGAGGAATTAGCTATGAAATTCAAACACATACTAGGTATTGCGGCACTGGGATTGAGTCTGAGCGCAACGGTCCTGCATGGCCAAGCGGGCGGCACTGCTGCCGAGGCCAAAGCCATGCTCGAAAAAGCCGTCGCGGCATTGAAGGCCAACAAAGCGGCCGCGCTTGCCAATTTCGTCAAGAAGGACGGCGGCTTCATTGACCGCGACCTCTACGTCTTCTGCTTCAACACATCGGACGGCATCTTCACGGCGCACGTAAATCCCAAGTTGATGGGGACGGACATTCGCAAGCTCAATGTCGGTGGCCAGCCGCTTGGCCAGCAGATTTTTGACAACGTGAAAGAGGGCGTCGTCAACACCGTGGACTACAACTTCCCGAAGCCCGGCAGCGAAACGCCGTCTCCCAAGCAGTCCTTCATCACCAAGGTCGCCGACCAGGGTTGCGGCGTCGGCTACTACAAGTAAGCGGATTGCGCGGCGACTTAATCCTTCGCAGCATCGTGAATGCGAAAGCGGCAGGGAATTCTCCCTGCCGCCTTCGATTTTCCGTCGTAGCCGGTTCAGCTTGATTGTCCCCCAATCGCGGCCTTCACCCGCTCCGGCGTGAACGGCACCGTGCGCAGCCGCAAACCGCTCGCATCGAACACCGCGTTCGCAAGCGCCGCACCCACGGCCGCGCAGGCCGCCTCCCCCGCGCCCATCGGCTTTTCGTTGGGTCGGCTGACCAGCTCGATGTCGATCTTGGGCGCATCGGAAAACCGCAAGATCGGGTAGCTCGCCCAATCGACGCTCGACACCCGCGACTGATCGAATTTCACTTCCTCCATCATCACGCGGCTGATCGTCTGCAGGATGCCGCCCTCGACCTGCGCCCGCACGCCGTCGGGATTGATCATCTGCCCGCAATCGTGCGCGCAATAGACGTGCTCGACCTTGATCCGGCCGCTTGAGCGTTCGACCGCCACGTCCATGCCCATCGCCACATAGGTCTCGTCGTGCTTGTAGTGCAGGTACGACATGCCGCGGCCGCGCGCGATCGCCGCGCTCCTGTTCGGCCCCGGCGACGGCCGCTTCTGCCATTTCATCATATCGGCCACGCGCTTGATGACTTCGATGCCGCGCTGATCCTTCAAACCGTTCAGCCGCATCTCGATCGGATCGACGCCCGCCGCCGCGGCCAGCTCGTCGAAGAAGCTTTCGGTGGCGAAAATATTCGCCGGCTTGCCGGGCGAGCGCAGCGGCGCCGGGCGCAGCGGCGTCTGCTTCAGCCAGTGCGCAACGACCTTTACATGTCCGGCGTCGTAGGGCGGATCGCCGTTCTGCGAAATGAGGCCGGCGTTGAGGCCCGCGGTATCGTCGAGGCCGGCGGCGCCCGGCCCGATCAGCGGAATATAGGGCAGACCCTTGGTCGTTTGCGGAATCCACATCTCGGTCTTCCAATCGATAATGCGGCCGTCGGGACCGACGGCGCCCGCGAGATCGAGCAGTTGCGGCGGGCCCTTCGGATCCCAGCCGAGCTCGTCCTCCCGCATCCATTGCACGCGCACCGGCCTGCCGATCTCGCGCGAGATGATGGCCGCGTCCGCCGCCGCATCCTCATGCCCGTTCATGCCGTAACAGCCGGATCCCTCGAAATAGATCAGCCGTACTTTTTCCGGCGGCAGCCCGAGAAAACGCGCGAACGTCGCATGATTGCCGTGCGTGCCTTGCGAAGCGGTCCAGATCGTGGCGGCGCCATCCTTCACCAGCGCCGCCGCGCAGGACGGCCCGAGCGAAGCATGGCTCTGCATCGGCCAGAAATAACTCGCCTTCAGCGACTTTGCGTTTGCGGCCATCTCGCCCGCGGCACCTTTCTCGACCAGCGTCTGATCCGAGATGCTCGGGTCGGTCCGCAGCGTTTCAACGAGCTTGCTCTGCTCGGGCAGGCCCGACCCTTCGCTCCATTGCGCTTTCAGCTCGCGCGCGGCGCGGATCGCGATCCACTCGTGCTCGGCCGTGACCGCAAGGAAATCCTTCACCCGCACGACCTTCACGCCCGGCAATTTCTTCAGCGAAGTCTCATCCACCGACTCCAGTTTGGCGCCGATCGCCGGCGGCCGGATCACGCGCGCATGCACCATGCCCTCCAGCCAGAAATCGTGCATGTAGACGTGCGTGCCGGTGCACTTGGCCGGCACGTCAGGCCGCGGCAGCGAACGGCCGACGACCACGTAATCCGACGGATTTTTCGTCGGCGCGCTGGGATCGAGCTTGACGTCGAAATGCTTGCCGCCGATCAGACTGGCGTAGCTGATGCCGTCGCTGCGTGCCGGCGGCTTGAGCCACACCTGGCCGTTGGCGATCATCAGGTCTTCGACCTTGGCATTCAGCTTCGGCGCTGCCAGCTCCATCAGCGCCTTGCGCGCGGTCGCCGCCGCCCGCCGCAATTGCATGCCGCCGCGTTGGATGCCGTTCGAGCCCGACGTTCGGCCCTGATCGGGGGTCAGGGCGGTGTCGCCTTCGATCATGTTGATCTTGTCGACGCCGATGCCCAGTTCCTCGGCGACGATCTGCCGGAACGCGATGCGCAGGCCCTGTCCGAGATCGACCTTGCCGGAGAAAATGGTCACGACGCCGTTCGGACTGATGGCGAGAAACGCATCGACCTCCTTCGGATCGAGCACGCGCTGCGCGCCGGCGGCCCCTTGCGCCAGTGCGCCGGTCCGCAATCCGGCGAGTGAAAATGCAACGGTCAGCGCGCCCCCTTTAAGGATGGCGCGACGCGAGATGTGGGAGCTTTTAAACGGCGCGTTCATGTCACGCTCCCTGTCCCGAGGCCGCCATCACCGCGCGCACCACCCTGACATGGGTGCCGCAGCGGCACAGATTGCCGTCGAGCGCAGAGCGCACCTCGGCTTCCGTCGGCTTGGGCTTGTGCGCCAGCAATGCCGCCGCACTCATGATGATGCCGCTCGTGCAATAGCCGCACTGCGGCACCTGTTCCTTGATGAAGGTAGCCTGCAGCGGGTGCGGCTTGCTCGGAGAGCCCAGGCCCTCAAGCGTCGTGATCGATTTGATCTTCGCGCTGGCCGCGATGGTGATCAGGCACGACCGCGCGGCTTTGCCGTCGAGCAGCACCGTGCAGGCGCCGCATTGGCCGAGCCCGCAGCCGAATTTCGTGGCGTTCAGCCCGAGGCTGCGCAGCACATAGAGCAGCGGCTGATTGGCATCCGGCGATTCGACCGTACGGGCGACGCCGTTGACCCGAATCTTATAGTGGGGCATGGCAGCCTTCCCTTTCCAAAATTTAATTGGATGCGACGAGACCTCTTTCGGCGTCATTATACGCCCTTGGCGCTTCAGCAACACCGCTCTCACGCGCCTGTGAGCGGGTCGAAACCGTCGCGCCGCCCGGGTTTCGGCTACCATATGACGGCATCGGACGATTCCGGTTGCCGCAAAGGGACAGGAAAATGAACGAAGAAACGCTCAATACCAGCGTGCGCAAGTTTCTCAAGAAAGTCGGCATCACCTCGCAGCGCGAGATCGAAAAGGCGGTGCGCGCCGCCGTGGCGGCCGGCCGCCTCAAAGGCAATGAGAAGTTGCCCGCAAAAATGACACTTTCTGTTGGCCGGATAGAGCTCTCGCTCGTGATCGATGGTTCGGTCGATCTCGAATAGTAATTTGGCCCGGAGAACATGCGTATCCGTCCTGGTTACCTAGTCGCGCTTGCGCTGCTGATCGGCATCGCACCCGCTTTGTCCCAGGAACGCCCTGACCGGTTGCCGCGGCCGGACCGGCAGGAACGCAGCCTCCAGCGTCAGGACCGCCGGCCGGATCAGCGGCCGGATCAGCAACGCGCCGATCGTTCGGAAAGTCCCACGCCCCCGGCAGCGGCTGCCGATTCCGATCCGCAAGGCGTGTTGAAGCTCCTGCCCGCCGACGCGGTGAGCGAAAAGCAGGTCAGCATCGACGGCCACCCCTTCGCCTATACCGCCACCGCCGGCACGCTCTCGCTCTACGGCCAGTCCGGCAATCGGCTTGGCGCGGTGTTCTTCACCGCCTACGTCGCCAAGGGTGCCGACGCCGGCAATCGCCCGATCACCTTTGCGTTCAACGGCGGTCCGGGCGCGGCCTCCGCCTATCTGCATCTTGGCCTCGTCGGCCCGCGCATTGCCGATTTCGGACCCGAGGGCCGCGACGGCACCACCGCCAAGCTGCGCGACAATCCCGAGACCTGGCTCGCCTTCACCGACCTCGTGCTGATCGATCCGATCAACACTGGCTGGAGCCGCGCCGCCAGAGCCGATGACGCCAAGGCGTTCCAGGGCGTCTCCAGCGACGCCAACAGCATCGCCAAGGTGATCGCGCTCTACGTCGCGCACAACGGCCGCAGCGCCTCGCCCAAATATCTCCTCGGCGAAAGCTACGGCGGTTTCCGTGCCGCCAAGGTCGCCCGTGCGCTCCACAACGACCAAGGCATCATCGTCTCCGGCATCGTCATGGTCTCGCCGATGCTCGAGACGTCGTACCAATGGAGCGGCGGGCGCGATCCGTTCAAGGCCGCGCTGGTATTTCCGACCATTGCGGTAACCGAGCTCGATCGCACGAAGAAATACACGCCTCAGGCGATGGCCGATGCCGAACGCTTCGCTCTGAACGAATATTTGCCGACGCTTGCCGGCACGCCGCCGAGCGGGGAACGGGCGCAGGAATTCTACGGCAAGATCGCGCAGCTGACCGGCCTGCCGATCGAGACGGTGGCAAAATCCGGCGGCTACGTTCGCTCGGCCTATCTCAATCGCATCCGGGATCAGGGCCAGACCAGCACCTACGACGCCAGCATCGCGATCGTCGATCCTTATGTCGAGACACCGTTCTCGTCGTCCGGCGATCCGATGCTCGAAGGATACCTGCACGCGCTCTCCGGCATATTCGCGAGCTATGCCCGCGACGAGCTCGGCTTCAAAACCGACATGACCTACACCTTGCTCGCCCGCGCGCAATGGGACTGGGGCGGCTCCGGTTCGCGTCCGGGCGTGAGTTACGATCTGCGCGAGACGCTGTCGCTCGAGCCGTCGTTCCGCCTGCTGGTCGCGCACGGCCGCAACGACCTCGTCACCCCTTACGGCATCAACCGCTATCTGCTCGATCAGATCAGGCCGCCCGCGGCGCCCGACCGCGTTCAACTCAAGACCTATCGCGGCGGCCACATGTTCTATTTTGACGACGCGGCGCGCCGCGCGTTTACCGCCGACGCCAAATTGTTCTATCAAGGTGGCCACTGAACCTCATTCGGCGCGGAGCAGTCCTGATGGCCGACGATGAACGCAAGGCCAAGGACGCCAAGGGCAAGAGCGCCCACACGCTCGCCGACCACGCCTACGGCACCGGCCACGCCCACATCCACGCCGGCGACGCCGACCACGACCACGACACGTTCGACGACGGTCCGGACGAGGAAAACCCGCTCTGGATCGCCGACCATGTCACCCTGGTCACCGTCGGCATCGACATCGGCTCGGCCGGCACGCAGGTCATTTTTTCCAAGGTCCATTTGCGCCGGCTCGGCGAGGAACTCACCAGCCGCTACTACGTCACCTCGCGCGAAACGCTGTTCCGCTCGCCGGTGACGCTGACGCCCTATCTCGGCGAGCAGCAGATCGACGGCGCGCGCCTCGCCGCCAGCATCCACGACGCCTATGCCGCCGCCGGCGTCAAGCCGGACGATATCGACACCGGCGTCGTGATCCTCACCGGCGAGGCGCTGCGGCGCGAAAACGCGCAGGCCATCGCCACGCTGCTTGCCGAGCAGGGCGGCGATTTCGTCACCGCCACCGCCGGCCATCACATGGAGGCCATGCTCGCGGCCTACGGCTCCGGCGCCGCACGCGTATCGAGCGACCGGAAGCAGCGCATCCTCAACGTCGACATCGGCGGCGGCACGACCAAGCTTGCGCTGTTGGAAAACGGCCGCGTCATCGCCACCGCCGCCGTGCACATCGGCGGCCGCCTGCAAGTCGTCGATGCCAACGGGAAAATCCTCCGCCTCGATCCCGCCGGCAGGCATCACGCGGCCCGCGCCGGGTTTTCCTGGAGCAAAGGCGATGCGGTCGATCCCGAGAGTCTCGACCGGGTCGCCGATGGCATGGCCGATGCTTTGTTCACCGCCATCACGGCGCGACCGCTGCCGCCCGCGCTCGCCCAGCTCTATCTCACCGAACCGATCCTGAAGCTTGGCCTCATCGACGGCGTGATGTTTTCCGGCGGCGTCGCCGAATATGTCTACGGCCGCGAGCAGCGCGATTTCGGCGACATGGGCCGCCGCCTCGGCCACGCGCTGCGCGCGCGCTTGGACAAGGGCGCGCTGCCCTGGCCGCTGTTGCCCGCCGGCGAATGCATTCGCGCCACCGCGCTCGGTGCTTCCGAGTACAGCGTGCAGCTCTCCGGCAACACCAGCTACATCTCGAACCCGGGCAGGCTTTTGCCGCGCCGCAATCTGCAGGTCCTGCAGCCGCCGTTCGTGTGCGCAGACACGATCGATCCCGAACAGCTCGCCGCCGCGATCCGCGCTCACTTCGTTGCGTTCGACCTGACCGACGGCGCCGGCGATGTGGCGCTGGCCTTTCGCTGGCAGGGCGCGCCGTCGCACGAGCGCATTCATGCTTTCGCGCAAGGCATCGCGCGCGGAATTCCGCAGACCGTTGCCAAGCGCGCCCCGCTTTACCTGATGCTCGACGGCGACATCGCCCACACGCTCGGCGCGGTCCTGCGCGAAGAGCTGCATGTGATGGGCGAAATTCTCGCGATCGACGGTGTCACGCTGTGGGATTTCGATTACATCGATCTCGGCCGCATCCGGCTGCCCTCCAACACCGTGCCGGTGACGATCAAATCGCTCGTGTTCAGCGAGGACCCGCGCCTGCCGCACGGCGAGGCGCACCTTGGGCATCATCCTCATGCCAGTCATCATCACCATGGGCATGGAGATCATGACCATGACCATGACCACGATCACTAGCGCCCAGACGCCGCCACCACCGCGCGCCGCACGCGCTCCTTGATCGCGACGCCGTCCCGCTCCGGCAACACGCGCGGCGGATCGTCGGGTGAGATCAGCACCCGCGCGAACAGCGTGCGGTCGGATGTGCCGAGCAGCGGCGCGAGCGCGCGCAGCCCCACCTCGTCCTGCACGTCGAGCACGCGACCGATGCCGCAGCCGCGCGCGACTCCCAACAAATCGACGCCGCTGCCGGTATGGCGCGCCTGCCGGCCGGTCTCGCCATACATGCGGTTGTCGAACACGACGATCGCCAAATTCGCCGGCCGCTGCACCCCGATGGTCGCAAGACTGCCGAGCCCCATCAGCATCTCGCCGTCGCCGGTGATCACCGCGACGCGCAGATTCGGCCGCGCCAGCGCGAGGCCGAGCCCGATCATCGCCGCCCCGCCCATCGCGCCCCAGAGGTAGAAATTGCGGTCGTCGTCGCCGGCCGCCATGGCGTCCCAGGTGGTCGAGCCCAGTCCGGGCACGACGAACAGATTTTTCGGCCGGTTCGCGAGCAGAGCTTTCATGGCGGCGCGGCGTTCGAGCATGGCGTCACCACACCTTCCGGCCGATCAATCTCTGCGACAGCAGCACCGCAACCGCGCGGTCGTCGCCGAAGGCGAGCTGCACCGCAGCCTGCACCGTGTCGGCCACCTTTTCCGGCACGTCCACGCGCGACACATGCGTGTCGCAGAGCTTCAGCGTCGGCTCCACGATCGAGCCCATCGGCACCTGCCACGGATTGAACTCCTCCCACTCGCCGCGCATCGTCACCAGCATGAGCAGCGGAAACCGGCACGCGCGGATCAGCGAGAGCATGTTGATGCAATTGCCGACGCCGCTCGACTGCATCAGCAGCGCCGCGCGCTGTCCGCCGAGCCACGCGCCGGCCGCGAGCGCCACGCCCTCCTCCTCCGTGGTCAAGGCGATGTCGCGGATTTCGGGATCGGCCTTGCAGCGCGCGATCAGCCGCGCGTGGCCCGCATCCGGCACATAGGCGACTTGCCGGACCCCTGAGGATTTCAGCACCTCGAACAGGCGATCCGGCCACGTCACTTGCGGTTGCGCAGAAGCCGTCAAGCAAACTCTCCCGATGAATCCATAGCCGGATGAATTCAGCCGCGCCAGGGCAAGTCGGCGGCCTGTTCGACGAACAGCCATGCTCCGACGCCGAGCGCGTCGGGAAACCTTGCCGCCAATGCCCGGCCGGCACGGCGCGTCGGGACACCGCCTTGACGCAAGAGTTCTTCGGCTTTGGCGAGCGCCTTCACCGCAATGCCATAAGCCCCGATGAACGCTCCGCCCGGCATTGCCACCTCCGGCAACAGCGCCGCGAAATATGTCGCGTTGACGAGCTGCAGCGCGCCGCGCTCGAGCGCCAGGGTTTTCCCCGCGCGATTGGAGGCAGGTTTGCGTCCCGTGAAGCGCGCGAACCGTTCCGCCGCCTCGTCCACGTCGGCAACCGCGATCAACGCATCGAGCAAGCCGACGGCGCCGTTCGGATGCGCGAGCCATCGCTTCTGCCACACCATGTCTTCGGTATGGTGAGCGAGCATCTGGATGCGGCCTTCCGCCATCTCGCCGCGCTCCACGCGAACCACCGTGAAAGCCGCAGTGCCTGCGCCGGAGTCCGTCGTCACCGGTCGGGAAAAATTCACCGGCGGCCGCATCTTGAATCCGGCGCCCGCGAGCCGCGCATGCGCCCGCTCCGCATCCGCCACCGAGAACGCCGCCAGATGCACGCCTGAGTGGTGCGCAAGCGAAGCGTCGAATTCCCTTCCGATCGGCGTGTCCGCCGTCTTGAACAGCACCTCCACGTAGCCGCGCGCGAACATGGCGGTGACGTTGCCCGTGCCGGTCGGCCGGCCCGCGGCATCGGCCTGCACCGAAACCGGCGTCGGCGCAAAGCCCGCGTGCGCCAATGCCGCAGCCGCCGCGTGTGGCTCGCGCACAAAGTGGCCGATATGATCGAGAAAAATCTCGTCGCCGCGTGGAAGCTGCCGGTCCGCATCCATGCTAAAAGGTACCCGCCCCGACCGCACAAAAGCAAAACTCATGAATCGCCGCAATCTGCTGAAATCCGGCCTCGCTTCGCTCTCCTTCGCGGCATGGCCGTTGGCTGCCCGCGCCTATCCGGACCATCCGGTCCGTCTTGTCGTGCCGTTCTCTCCGGGTGGCGCCACCGACGTCGTCGGCCGGCTGTGGGCGGAGCGGATGAAGCCCGTCCTCGGGACCGTCGTGGTCGAGAACAAGGGCGGCGGCGGCGGCGTGATCGGCGCGACCGAAGTCGCCCGCAGCCAGCCCGACGGTTATTCATTCCTGTTCGGCAATACCAGCACGCAGGTGCTGATCCCGTCGATCGCCAAGCAGCCGCCCTACGATCCGCTAAAGGACTTCGTCGCGATCTACATCATGGCGATTTCGCCGAACTCCATCGTCGTGCACGAGTCGGTGCCGGCCCGCACGCTGAAGGAGCTCATCGCCTACGCCAAGGCGAATCCGGGCAAGCTCTCCTACGGTTCCGCCGGTACCGGCACCATGACCAACCTCGCCGGCGAACTGTTCAAGCAGCTCATCGGCGCGCCCGACATCGTGCACGTGCCGTACAAGGGCGCGGCCCCCGGCATCACCGATCTTGCCAGCGGACACATTCCGATGATGACGCCGAATATCGGCGGCACGCTGCTCGACTTCCATCGCGCCGGAAAGGTCCGCATCCTTGCCATCACATCCGAGAAACGCATCAAGGCCGCGCCCGACATCCCGACCGCGATCGAAGCCGGCCTGCCCGGCATGATTGCCGCGAATTTCAACGGCCTGTTCGGTCCCGCCGGCATCCCCAAGCCGATCGTCGATCAAATCGCCCAGGCAACCAAGACCGCCATGGCCGACGAGAGCCTGCTGAAGCCGATAATCAATTCCGGTTTCGAGCCGATTCTCGACTCCGGCCCCGAAGCCGCACAGAAGATGGTCGAAGACGAGATCAAGCGCTGGGTGCCGATCATGAAGGCCACCGGCTTCAAGGCGGAGTAAGAACAGGCGATGACCGGCCTCATGGTGAGGAGCGCCCCTAGGGCGCATCGCGCCCTTCCTCAGGACGAGGGCGGAACGCATCATGCGCGGGAAGTTCGCTCTTGCGCTATCCGCTTCAGCGCCGCGCGGTCGACCTTGTTGGTGGACGCCAGCGGCAGCTCGTCGACGAACCACACGAACCGCGGGTGCGCATAGGCCGGCGCATGGGCGAGCGCGAATTGCTTCACATCGTCCTCGCTCGGCGCCCGCCCCGGCTTGCGGATCACGAACGCGACGGGCTTTTGTCCTTTGATCTCGTCGTCGATCGGCACCACCGCGGCCTGCGCCACGTCGGGATGCCGCTCCAGCATGCGCTCCACATCGGCCGGGTAGATGTTCTCGCCGCCCGAGACGAACATGTCGTCGGTGCGGCCGACAAAATAGTGAAACCCGTTCGCGTCGCGCCGGAACACGTCGCCGGTGATGTAGAAGCCGTCGGCGGAAAACGGCGGCGCCACATCGGGCCGGTTGTGATAGCCGAGCATCAAGGCCGGGCATTTCATCTCCAGCACGCCCTGCGCGGCGTTGCGATTGTCGCCATCGACCAGTCGCAACTGCACCGCCGGGTGCGGATAGCCGACCGACAGTTCCGGCTGCGGCATCCCCTTCGGATGCGGGCCGAACACCACCGGTCCGGCTTCGGTCGTGCCGTAGGCGTTGGTGACCGCCGCCTGCGGCAAGGCGCGATGCAGGCCGGCCATCAGGCTCGCGCTCACCGGCGCCGAACCCATGCGCACCGACTTCACGCTCGACAGATCCGTGCGCGCAAGCAGCTCGCCCTCGCGCAGCATCATGGCGATCATCGGCGGCACGGCCGTGAGCCACGTCGCATGGTAGCGGCCGATCGCCTCGATATAGGCGCTTGCGGAAAACTGCGGCAGCAGAATTATCGTGGCATGCGCCGCGCAGGCGAGCTTGGCGAGCGCCAGCGCATTCATGTGATAGAGCGGCGCCGCGATCAGATAGCGCTGGCCGGACAGATCCTGACCCTCGAGCCGCGTCTCCACCACCCAGATGTGGCTCCGGTGCGAGAGCACCACGCCCTTCGGCCTGCCGGTCGAGCCGGAGGTGTAGAGGAACATCGCCGGCTCGTTTTCCGCCGGCGCAACCGACTCGAATTCGCCCAGCTGCACGAATGCATCGAAACCGGTGATCAGTTTCCTCCCCTCTTGTGAGGGAGGGTCAGGGAGGGGGGTCGCTGTTTGTGCCGCCGCGCCGAAAACCGCCGCCGGCAAATCAGGCGGGCAGTCCTCACGCCGCCTCCCATCGCAGAACACGAGCTTCGCGCCCGCGTCCGCGATGATGAAATGGATCGTCTGGCGCGGAAAACGGAAATTCACCGGCACCGCCACCAGACCGGCGCGCATGATGCCGTAATAGGCCGCCAGATATTCGGTGCGATTGGCGGAAAGAATGGCGACGCGGTCGCCGCGTCTCAATCCGCGCGCGATGAGCGCGCGCGCAACCCCCATCGCCATTGCGTCAAGCTGTGCAAACGTGAATGCGCGCGGCACCGTCTCGCCGCCGAGATCGATGACCGAAACCTTCGCGAGATCGCGATCGCGAACGATCAGGTCGCCGAGATTTTGGAAAGTCATTATCCCTCCCCACCGCTTCGCTGCACTCCGCGGGGGGAGGGGCAAGGATGCGCCATCAAAACTAGCAAAGTCTTTTTCATCTCAACCCTTCGGCGGCGGAGGCGGCGCGGTGAGATATGTGCCGCGCCCGCTTGCGAGCAGCTTGCCGGCCGCGTCGAATATCTGCGCCTCCGCGCACGAGAACTGGCTGCCCATGCGCACGATCTTGCCCTTGATGGTGAGGTCGCCCGGCATCGCGACCGCATGGTAGTCGACGCGCATATCGATCGTCGGCACGCCCCGGCCGGTCTTGCGGATCATCGCCCAGTCGGCGCCGAGATCGATCAGCGCCGCCAGGATGCCGCCGTGGGTGAAGCGCCGCTCCACGCTCACCACCCATTCCTCGCGCCACTTCGCCTTGATCTCGATGCCGTCCTCATGCACCGCGATCACCTCAAGCCCCAGCCATTTGTGGAAGGGCGCGCGCGTGACGATCTCTTGGATTTGCTCGAGCGTGAGTTGGTCGGCCATTTCATCTTCACCAATTGTCCTCGTCCTCATCCTGAGGAGGCCGCGCAGCGGCCGTCTCGAAGGATGAGGACGGTACACATTGCCGCCTCACCCTTCGAGACGCGCCCTTCGGGCGCTCCTCAGGGTGAGGCGATGAGCTCACGGCGTCACCACCACCTTGCCGAAAATTTCCCGATCCTGGATCAGCCGCAGGCCCTCGCGCGCCTGCTCGAGCGGCAGCACCTTGTCGATCACCGGGTTGATCTTGCCCTCGGCAATCAACTTCATCAGTGCCGACAGGTCCTCGTCGTAAAAACTGTTCGAGCCGATGATCTTCAATTCAAAACTCCACACGTAGCGCAAATCCTCCTTGGGATCGTAGCCGGCGGTCGCGCCGCACACGAGCAGCTTGCCGCCGCGCTTGAGACACCGCAGCGACGGCACCCAGGTGTCGCCGCCGGTGAAATTGATCACCACGTCGACGCCGCCCTCGTAGGAGCGCCGCTGCGGCTTGCCGTATTTCTCCACCGCCCATTTCGACCAGTCGACCTTGGTGTAGTCGACCACCTCGTCGGCGCCGATTTGCTTGAGCCGCCGCATCTTGTCTTCGCTCGACGCACAGGCGATCACCTCCGCGCCGAGCAGCTTCGCCAGCATCACGCATCCGGTGCCGACGCCGCCGCTCGCGCCCAGCACCAGCACGCGCTCGCCCTTCTTCACCGTGCCGTGCGTGATCAGCATGCGATGCGCCGTGCCGTAGGCGACCGGCAGCGACGCCGCCTGCTCGAATGTCACGCCCGCCGGCATGGCGACGAGCTGGTCCGCGGCCACCTGGCAATATTCCGCCATGCCGCCGTCGAGCATCTCCCCCATCAGGCCTTTCTTCTTGTTGACCGGGTTGACCAGCACGCGGTCGCCCGTCTTCCAGCGCGCGACGCCCGCGCCCACCTCGGTGATCTCGCCCGCCATGTCGAGCCCGATCACCACCGGCAGCGGCACTTTGATGCCGGGCATGCCCTTCACCGTGAACACGTCGTGGTAGTTGAACGAGGACGCGCGCACGCGGATGACCACATGGCCTTCGATTGCTTTCGGCTGCGGATAGTCGGTGACAATCTCCAGGTCGTCCAAACCGCCGTGTTTCTTAAGTACTAACGCTTTCATGGCTGCGTTGAGTCCTCCCGCCTGGATTGCTGCGCGCGTCCAATTTAAGTAGCGTAAGCTACCAACTACAACAACCATCACTCATTCATGTCGGATGTGAATAATTTTCAACGCAAAGGAGCCGTGAGCAATGCTCATGCTGGCCGCGAATTTGAGGAAGCGGCACAGGCCTTTTTTAGAGAAACCGGGATCGATTTGAAGCCGTCTTTCAGCGTACCAATTGGAAGTCGCGTAAAGAAAGAACACAGATTTGATCTAGGAAGCCAAGAACCGCCAATTTTAGTTGAATGTAAGTCCTACACTTGGACAGAGACGGGAAAACCGCCGAGTGCAAAAATTCACGCATTAAATGAAGTGATGCTTCTTTTCAGTGTTGCTCCCCCGGAATTTCGAAAAATCTTGTTCATTTTACGACACATGCGAAAGGACGTTAGTTTGGGCACGTACTACATCAAAACCCAAGGTCATCTGATTGGTGAGGGGATCGAAATTTGGGAGTTTGATTTGGATACAAAGAAAGCTGATCAAATTTTCCCACGATCAAACGAACATAGAGCAGGATAATTTGAGGGCAGCTTAATGAAGGAAAACTTCCGCCAATTTCTCGACCAGCTGCGGCAGGCGGGCGAGCTCGTCGACCTGCACCAGGCCGTCGACATCCGCCACATCGCCACCCTGGTCGATCAGGCCAAGACCGCGCTCTTCTTCCACAAGGTGATCGGCTACGACCTGCCGGTGGTCTCCGGCATCATCCGCACCAAGGAACGCGCCACCATGGCGCTCGGCTGCGAGAATTTCGGCGACATCGAGGTCAAGCTCAGCAACGCCATCGCCAAGCCGATCCCGCCCAAGCACGTGAAGTCCTCGCCCACGCGCGAAGTCGTGCTGCTCGGCGACGATCTCGATCTCTACAAATTGCCGATCCCGATGTCGTCGATCTACGACGGCGGCCCGATGATCACCGCCGGTGTCGTCATCGCCCGCGATCCCGAGCTCGGCATGAACTCCGGCATGTATCGCTTCATCGTCAAGGAGAAGGCGCTCACCGGCATCGACATCGTCACGCCCAACAACATGCGGCTGTTCGCGCAGCGCGCCTACGAGCGCAAGGAACCGCTGCCGATCTCGATCTCCATCGGCACGCATCC
>Ga0187765_10000081_pt1 | contig 32060 bp, 27 predicted proteins | sample 0216_QUI02_MP05__3_FD_133018 | JGI IMG/M metagenome (GOLD analysis project Ga0187765, IMG submission 133018) | Tropical peat soil microbial communities from peatlands in Department of Meta, Colombia - 0216_QUI02_MP05_10_MG | ecosystem: Environmental > Terrestrial > Soil > Wetlands > Peat ...
CCGTCGGGTAGCGATGGGGATGGCGCGCACTTTTCAGATCACGGAAATTTTCCCTGAACTGACCGTACGCGAGAATTTGCGCATTGGCGTCGAGACGGCGGCTGGCTTGCGCCTGCGTCCTTGGCTTTCGTCGCACGAAGACGCGTCACTCTCGGCGCGCATTGACGAATTCATGCAAATGGGTGGGCTTGGCACCAAGGCAGACCGGCTTGTGGGCGAACTCAGCCACGGCGATCAGCGTGCGACGGAGATCATGATGTCGCTCTCGCTCAATCCGCGTCTCTTGCTCCTCGATGAGCCGACGGCCGGCATGGGCGACCAGGAAACCTATGACATCACGCAGCTTATCCGGCGCCTGCATCAGGACCAAAAACTCACGATCGTGCTGATCGAGCACGACATGCGCGTCGTTTTTCATCTCGCGGACCGAATCATGGTGCTTGCCGAGGGTGCCGTTCTCGCCGAGGGTACTTCCGACGAGATCGCGAAGGACGAGCGCGTGCAGGCGGCTTACTTGGGAAAAGCGGCATGAAGGTTCTCGAGGCGGAAGGCCTTCACACCTTTTATGGCAAGAGCCACATACTCCACGGGGTCGGCCTCGAGGTGAATGCGGGCGAGATCGTGACGCTTCTCGGCCGCAATGGCGCGGGCAAGACGACGACGCTGCGCAGCCTTATCGGCCTCACCCATGCGCGCGAAGGCACCGTGCGCATCTTCGGCAACGTGACGACTGGCTGGCCGCCTTACCGTATTGCGGCCGCGGGTGTGGGCTATGTTCCCGAAGGCCGTCGCGTTTTCGCCAACCTCACGGTTGAGGAGAACCTCAAGGTCCCCCTCGAGCGGCCGGGGCCGTGGACCATCGACCGCGTCTATGCGCTTTTTCCACGCCTTGCCGAGCGAAAGACGAACAAGGGGCGCCAGCTTTCGGGCGGCGAGCAGGAAATGCTCGCCATCGCGCGGGCACTGCTTTTGAACCCAAAGCTTCTCCTGCTCGACGAACCGTCACAGGGCTTGGCCCCCATCATCGTTCAAGAAGTCTTCGACGTCGTTGCCGATGCACGCAAAGAGGGAATCTCGGTGCTGCTCGTCGAGCAGAACGTTCGTGCCGCGGTCGAGATCGCCGACCGCGCCTATGTGCTCGACGATGGGCGCGTGGTCTATGCCGGGTCCGCCGCGGAGTTCGCTAAGGACGAAGAGCGCGTCCGCGCCCTCGCTGGCGCCAGTGCCGGAACGTGGGAGGCGGCCTGATACGACGACATCGATTGCCGGGTGCCTAGGCATTGCGGCGGCAATCGCCGCGTCCTATACCTTGAGCGCGATCGGCTAAGATTGAATCTGCCCGTTCCTTCCCTCCCCGCAGGGTCGAGGAGTGCGCAGGATTGGGGGGAGCGTTGAGCCTTACCCCGTCAATCGCTTGAGGTTGACGGGTGGGGTACAGTCCGAACGGGCGACAATCTTGGAAGAGTGACGCAGTTGCGAGGATCGGAGGCGTTCCATGGACGGTGAGAGGGGCAGCACGACCGTGTCGATTCCGGATTTGAATGCGGTGCAGGCCGCGGCAAGGCGAATCGCCGGGCAAGCAGTCAGGACGCCGCTTATCGAATCCCCCGTCCTCAATGCCAAGCTCGGCGGCCGGCTTCTCGTCAAGGCGGAGGTCTTGCAGCGCACCGGCTCCTTCAAGTTTCGGGGCGCATTCAACAAGGTCAGCCAAATACCCGATGCGGCAAAACGGCGCGGGGTGGTCGCGTTCTCCTCGGGCAATCACGCGCAGGGTGTTGCCGCAGCGGCACAAATCCTGAACATGCCCGCCGCAATCGTCATGCCGGCGGACGCACCCAAGATCAAGGTCGACAATACGCGCGGCTATGGCGCCGAAGTCGTGTTCTACGACCGCTACAGAGAGGACCGCGAGGCGGTCGCTGCACGGCTACTCGCGGAGCGCGGGGCAATACTCGTGCGCCCTTACGACGACGCTGACATTATCGCCGGGCAAGGCACCTCGGGTCTCGAGCTTGCCGAGGAAGCGGCGGCGCGCGGCGTAGCGCTCGACGCGGTTCTCGCACCTTGCAGTGGGGGCGGACTGATTTCCGGAATTGCGATTGCGGTCAAAGCCCTCTCGCCCGCGACCACAGTGCACACCGCGGAGCCCGAGAATTTCGACGACACCGCCCGCTCGCTCGCGGGCGGCAAGCGGGTGCGGAACGCCGGCGGTGCCAAGTCCATGTGCGATGCCCTTATGGCGGAAATGCCAGGCGAGCTTACATTCGCCGCCATGCAGGGCCGGGTTGCGAGCGGCTTCGCGGTCGGCGAGGACGACGTTGCCCGCGCCATGGCGGCCGCATTCGAGTATTTCAAGCTCGTGGTCGAACCGGGCGGGGCCACGGCACTCGCCGCCGTACTTACCGGAAAGATTCCGATTAAGGGCCGGACGATTGCCGTCGTTTGCTCCGGCGGAAACGTCGATGCAACACTTTTCCGCCGCGTGTTGAAACAGGCGGCCTGACAGCCGATGAGCGAGATCTATCGTCATCTTCCGGGCGGCAGCCCTCTCCTCGTTTCCATTCCCCACAGTGGGATCCAGATTCCGGATCACATTGCGGCGCGGATGGCGCCCGCGGCCTTGGCACTCGCCGATACCGATTGGCACGTGGACAAGCTCTACGATTTCGCCGAAGGGCTTGGCGCCCACATGCTGCTCGCAAACTACTCGCGCTACGTCGTCGACCTCAACCGCGATCCCGAGGGCAAGCCGCTCTATCCTCAACAAGAGAATACCAGCGTGGTGCCCGTCGACACCTTCGATCGGCTGCCCCTCTATCGGCCGCGCGAAGAACCCAAGGACCAGGAAGTCCGCCGCCGCCTCGACGTCTATTGGCGCCCTTACCACGAGCGCGTCCAGCATGAGCTTGAGCGGCTGAAGGACAAGTACGGCTTCGCGATCCTTTTCGATGCGCACTCGATCCGCTCTCACGTTCCGCGTTTCTTCAAGGGACGGCTTACCGATTACAACCTCGGGACTGCGAGCGGTGCTACGATGGACGCCGAGCTTGCGAGCCGGCTCCTTAAGGTTTGCGAGGACGACCGGGAACGCACGAGCGTACTCAACGGCCGCTTCACAGGAGGATACATAACGCGTCGCTACGGCCGCCCCGCCGAAGGTGTGCATGCCGTGCAGCTTGAGCTCTCCCAGATCGTCTACATGGACGAGCGGCCCCCTTTTCGATATCGCCCGGAGCTTGCGGAAAAGATCAAGCCAACGCTCAAGCGCCTTCTCGAGACGCTTCTCGAGTGGGCGAGAGCGAGGGCCTCTTAGCTTCCCCTCAGCTCGACGGGCGTTTCGGCATTACGACTGCTTCGCCTGCCGGAATTTCCCTGGTTTGCAGTGCCTCGGCAAGACGGGCCTGGGCGCTTCCTGGGCGAAGGGCGTTCTGCTGGGAGGGGTGCGGTTTCCACCCGGTCATGTAGATGATCTGGAAGGTGGCCGGAATGCGACCGTCGGCGTCGGCAAATCTCTCCTCATAAAGTGCCGCGGCACGGAGCAGCGTGGCACGGCGAGTCAGCCCGCGCCGATGCCCCTGCACAGCGTTGGTTTCGCCCATCCCGCGCAAATCCCGCATAAGCGCCAGGGTATTTGGGTACGTCACAGTGATCTCATCGCGATCCGCAACCGGCAATGCGAAGCCCGCGCGCTGCAGGAGTGCCGCCGCGTCGCGCAGGTCGGCGAATGGCGAAACGCGCGGTCCGGCACCACTTTCCAACTCGAGCTCAGCCGCAAGGAAAGAGTCGCGCAGCTCACGAAGCGTCTCCCCGCCGAGCATCGCCGCAAGGAAGAGTCCGTCCGGTTTGAGCGCGCGCTGGACTTGGACGAGGGCACCCGGCAAATCGTTCACCCAGTGAAGACTCAAGTTGCTGAGCACGAGGTCGAATGTGCCGTCGGCGAACGGCAACATCTCCTCATCGGCAGCGGCCACGCGTGTTCCGGCTCGTCTTGCCATCTGCGGCGAAATGTCGACCGCGACGGTGCTCTCGACCGGCGAGGGTCGCGCGCCAAGGCGGCCGAGTTGTCCGCTGTGACAACCAAGATCGAGGACCACGGCGAAATCCCGCGTGATATCCTCGAGCCGATCGGCGAGCCGCGCTGCGACCTCCCGATAAAGAAAGTCGTGATCGTCGAGGCGGGCCGCAGCCCGATCCCGGTGGAGTCGCACGAGACGCCGGTCGAAGAGGTTCATGGGCTCGCGGGCTGCCGTGCTCATGGTTCATATATGGCACGTGAAGGGAGTTATGGCCATGTGCGCGACGTTGGGCGACGGATGGCCAACGTTCGACTGCCGATTTCAGCGTGGGCTCAGATAGATGGACATGTGGAGCCGGCTTGCATTGCAACCGTTACGGCGCCTTGCGCTTGGTGCACTCGATGCCCTATTGCCAGCACGTTGCCTCGGGTGCGGCGACCTCGTGGACCGGCAAGGTTCGCTTTGCCCAAAGTGCTGGCGTGGGATCGATTTCCTGGGGGCCCCTCACTGCGCCTGTTGTGGTATCCCGTTCGAGCAAGATGTTGGGCAGGGCACCCTGTGCGGCGGATGCATCGGGCGCCCGCCCAGATTCGCGCGCGCCCGTGCGGTGTTTCGCTATAGCGAGAGGAGCCGGCAACTCGTGCTCGGCTTCAAGCACGGCGACCGGCTCCATGGCGCTCCGGCCTACGGCAGGTGGATGGCGCGTGCAGGGGCAATGCTTCTCGCGGACGCCAGCGTCATCGCACCCGTCCCGCTCCATTGGACGCGGCTTTTCCGGCGCCGTTACAATCAGTCGGCCCTGCTCGCTCGAGTCCTGGCCGAAATAAGCGGAGTCCCGTTCGCGCCCGACTTGCTGGTTCGCCACAGGCGCACTCCACCCCAGGGCCGCCTCAGCGCTGTCGAGCGTCGCCGCAATATGCGCGGGGCATTCGCGCTCAATAAGCGCTTCGCCATGCGTATTGGCGGGCGGCGGGTGCTCCTTGTCGACGACGTATTCACCACCGGGGCAACGGTTAATGCATGCGCCGGCGTGCTGCTCGAGGCGGGGGCCGAAGACGTCGATGTGCTCACGCTTGCGCGCGTTGTCCGACCTCGGTCATTCGATTAGGGTGGCGAGGCCAGAGGTGCCGTCCCTTTGCTCTCTTGCGATTTTGCCTTATATAGCGGCACGAATTCGTGGATCTCGCCTGGAGGAATAGTCAATGGCGGAACGGGAGAGCGGCGCACCGGAGGTCGTGATCTACACCAAGATGTGGTGTCCATACTGCCACAGAGCCAAAGACATGCTCGAAAAGAAAGGTGTCAAGTTTCACGAAATCGACGTAACCTTCAGTCCCGACAAGCGCGCCGAGATGAGTGCACGGGCGGAGGGCCGCACGACGGTTCCGCAAATTTTCATCGAGGGCCAAGGAATCGGCGGTTCGGACGAGCTTGCCGAACTCGACGCTGCGGGCAAACTCGATCGGCTTCTCGGGAGGGCCGCATGAGCCAGCAATTCAAGGTCGCCTGCATTCAGAGCAATGCCGGACCCGACATTCTTCCCAACATCCAGGAGGTCGATCGGCTGGTCCGTTCGGCGCAAGCCGCCGGGGCGGATTTCATCACCACGAGCGAAAATTTCACTTGCATCGAGTTCGGGCCCGAGCGCTCGCTCGCAAAGGCGGTTGCGGAGTCGGAGCATCCCGCAATTCCACATTTCACCGCCCTCGCCAAGGAACTCGGCTGTTGGATTCTCATGGGCTCACTCACGATCAAGCTCAGCCCGAGCAAGGTCAACAACCGCTCCTATCTCGTCGATCCGAACGGGCGCATCGTCGCGCGATATAACAAGCTGCATCTCTTCGACGTGCAGCTCAAGGCGGGCGAGACCTACCGGGAATCGGCGACCGTCGAATCCGGCGACCGTGCCGTGCTGGCGGAGTTGCCCTGGGGGTCGCTCGGCATGACGATCTGCTACGACCTGCGGTTTGCCTATCTTTATCGCGCCCTAGCGCAAGCGGGCGCCAAGTTCCTGACCATACCGGCCGCGTTCACCAAGACGACTGGCAAGGCCCATTGGCACACCCTCGTCCGCGCCCGGGCGATTGAGACCGGGTGTTACGTCTTCGCGGCCGCCCAGTGCGGCCAGCATGCGGGCGGGCGCAAGACCTACGGGCACGCGCTGATCGTCGATCCCTGGGGAGAAATTCTTGCCGATGCGGGCGAAGCGCCCGGCTTCGTCATGGCCGAGGTCGACATCGCAAAGGTCGAGGACGCACGCCGGATGATTCCAGCACTCGAACACGACCGCCCATTCACAGGGCCGGCGCGATTGCGAGCGGAGCGGTTGGCGCAGGTCGGCGAGTAAGCGAAACCCAGGCGACCTGATATCTACGCGCGGCCATGACCGCGCGGCTCGCGGGTTGTCGCACCCGAGGGATGCTTGGCGTTTCCACGATCCACGCCAAATTGGCGTGCGATATTCCAACGAGGATTTGCTTGAACCTTGCCCCGTCAGCGGGAGTCCGCGTTCCGCAAGGGCAGGGACATTTCGACCGCCGGCAAGTCCCGCATTCCCGAACACCCCACCGAGTAATCTCAACGAGTACCGTGCCGAAGATCGGGTACGGGCTCGCATTAGGCTCTATACTTTCGGCGCGGATCCAATGGAGGACCGAGATGCCGAGCTTCGATATCGTCTCAAAGACCGATCTCGCTGAGGTTGACAACGCCGTGCAGGGTGTTGCGCGCGAAATTTCAACGCGGTTCGATTTCAAGGGGTCGCATTGCACGATCGTGCGCGAGAAGGAGGTCATCACCATCGTTGCGGACGACGCGATGAAGCTCAAGCAGATGCAAGAGCTGGTGAAAGGCTACTTCGTCCGGCGCAAGCTCGATCCCGGGTGCCTCGAATGGAAGCCGGAAGAGAAGGCGTCCGGCAATACCCTGCGCCAGCTCGTTGTCGTGAAGCAGGGTATCGACAAGGATCTTGCGAAAACCCTGGTCAAGGCGATCAAGGACTCGAAACTCAAGGTCCAAGTCTCGATCCAGGGCGATGAGTTGCGGGTTGCCGGCAAGAAAAGGGATGACTTGCAGGAGGCCATTCAGCACGTCAAATCGCTCGGCATCGAGCTGCCGCTGCAATACGTGAATTTCCGCGATTAGGGCGGATCCTGCCGCGAGGTCAGCGCGCGGCGAGGTCGATCAGGATCGGCCGATGGTCGGAGGGACCGCGGCGGAGCGCTTTGGCATCAAGACAGGCGAGCCCGCGCACGATGCAGCGGTCGAGCCGGAAGGGCATCACACCTCTCGCAAGATGGGTCGGCTGCTTGGGGCCCACATCGCGGAAGCCCGCGAGCTCGGTATTACCCACCGCGTTGAAATCGCCGATCACGGCCGAGTGGCCGTTTACCGTTTGCGCGATATGGGCGAGCTGGCGTCGGAGCATGAGCTGGCCGTGGGAGAGATGGACATTCGCAATCTCCACACCTCGGAACTCCAGGATCTGAGAGACCCTGGGATAGCCGGCGTGCTGTCTCTTGGCATGGGGGAGGCGGAGGACCTTGGGATTGGGCAACGGATGCGGGCTCCACGCGGCGAGGCCATGATTGCGGCCGGGAAGCGGCTGGCGAGCGTAATAGCCACCGACTCTTTGAGGCAGCGCATCGATTTCTGCCGTTGCCTCCTGCATCAAGACCAGATCGGGTTGGTTCGCCGCGATGAGGGCTGCAACGTCCTCGATTCCAGCACCCTCCCTGCGCAACAGATTCCAGCTCAAAATTCGCAAAGCGGGTGCAGCGCAGCGTTTGGCGGCGAAGGTTACGCTTTCGGTGTTCTCGGCGGCGATGAAATCCAACATGATCTATCCAGCGTTTCTTCGTATTGGCCGAGTATATGGGCCGAGTGGTGAATTTTTGGTATGTCTCGACGGGATTATCCTGGATTCACGCCGGGCTTGCCTCGCCTCGACACCATCTTTATAGGCAAAACGCGCCGTTTGTAAGGCAATCCTCAGCGCCAATCGGCGGCCAATTAGCGTTTCCCCGTTTACCACAACCTCGGGCGGTGCCTTGTTTATTCCACGGTTTTGGGACGAGATCGAGCCCTATCGAGGTTCGACGATCAGCTCCAGGCGCGTTGGCTGCCTTGGCGCAGGAGCGGTTGGGCAAGATTGCGGGGTGTCGTACGCACGATCCCGATCGGCTGCGGGGCCGGCCGGCCAAACAGATAGCCCTGCCCGTAATCGACGCCGATTGCCTTGAGTTCGTTAGCCTGATCCTCCGTCTCGACCATCTCGGCGATCGTCCGCACGCCGAGCTCGCGGCAGAGTGTCACGATCGAGCGTAGAATCGCGGCATCGCGCCCGTCTGCAAGCACACGCTGGACGTAGGCGCCGTCGATTTTCACGAAATCGACCGTGAGCGCATGGAGGTAGGGATACGACGATGCACCGGCGCCGAAATCGTCGAGCGCAAAGCGATGGCCCTTGTTGCGAAGCGCCTGAATGACGCCGTTGACGTGTTCGAGGGCCCCCACTTGCGTCGACTCCGTGAGCTCGAAATAGAGCCTCGACGCGATCGCGGCATGGGGCTTGAGGAGTGCGAGAAGCGTCTCGGCGAAGAGCGTGCTTTCGAGCGAGCGGCCGGACAGGTTGACCGCAATGGGCGCGCTGCCAAACGATTTGTCCTGAAGGAGTCCGATGGCGCGCTGGCAAATCGCAAGATCGAATTCCTCGATCATGCCAACACCCTCCGCAAATGTCACAAGTGCATAGGGCGATTTTCCGCCCTCCAGGCGGGCAAGCATCTCATGATGCTGAAGTGCGCGCGTCTTGAGATCGACAATCGGCTGAAAAGCGACGTCGAAGCGGCTCTCCGCGACAGTACCCTTGAAGGCGCCGATTCGCGCAACCGTATCGCGCAGAAGCGATTGGAATGCGTCGCTCAGCGATTCGATCAGCGGGAAGCTTCCGCTTGGATGATCGGCGAATTTCTCGATCGTATACGCGATTGCACGCGCGGCATCCTCTTCCGTCATTGCCTCGAGCGCCAAATCGACTGTGCTGCGCGCCAAACGCACGCCTTGACCGGATGGATCGGCATTTCGTGCGATGTCGGCGACCCGGCCCGTCAGCGTTTCGGGGTTGATCGCCGTCGTATGGATGACGCCAAACCGCTCATCTGTGAGTCGGCCGGCACTGTCGCCGTTGAAGGACATCGCGCGCAAGTAAGCGCCGGTTTCCCGCAGGAATGCGGCACTTGCCTCCTCGCCTGCCCGAGCGCGCAGATCGTCCAGGCCAAAAAGCTGGACGAGAGAGAGCTTCGTCCGCCCGGTGGGTAGCATGCGCTGGCGAAGCATCTCCGCAGCCATCTGCTCGAAACCGTCGCGTCCGTGCAGCCCGCTTGTCGGTTCACGGGTGAGTCGGCGGTTAGCAATGAGCGGGGCGTGGCGAGGCGTGCTGAATGTCACGAAGGTTGTATCGGCATGATCCGCCAGCCTGCACCCGCCAAGGACCGCCGGCGTTGTCCGGCCCTCGACACCCAGGAGCCGAACGATGACTGGCTCGAGGCGGCTGCCGGTCTCAAGCTCCCTCAGCAACACGTTGATGAACAGGCGGTCGTCGGAGGAAAAGATCGCATCGAACGAAGTGCCGACGAGGCTCTCGGCGGGCTTCCCCGTGATCGCGCGCGCGGCCCCGGATGCGAAGCGAATGCGCCCTTGGGAGTCGACTTCGAGCAACAAATCGGCGGCCGCGAAGGAGAACGCGACAAAACGGTCACGCTCGCCCCTGAGCTCCCGACCTCGACCTCGAAAAGTGCGCGGCATGTGCTTTCCTTGACGAGCCCCCTCGCACGGAACCCTAGAGGCTAGCCATTAAGGCTTGGTTACGCGTTAACGAATATTAACCGAATGTGCCGCATGACGTGCAGGAAAAGCAAAATGTACGGCCCTAGCATAAGGTTTCCCCAATTCGATTTCCGCTTGTGCAATTATTGAAATAAACATATTTTGCGTGTAGAATTACGCCAATACGTCGATTGGAAGAGCCCGTTCTTGGGCCGGAGCCGGCTTGAACGCTGCGATCCGCTGAACCACCGCAGGGCGTGGGTAATTCACGACACCGTGTTCATAAGCGATGACTTCGAGTATGCCACGCACGCGTTCGAGAAGTTCCCCCGGCGCCAAAAGATGGGCCGGATTGGTGGGCCGGCCAAAACGCTCATTACCCTCGGCGAAAGTCTCATAGAGGAGCACCCCACCCATCTCCACCGCCGCGAGCAATTCCGGAAAGAGCGGGCGCCAAAGATAGTTCGTGACCACAACTGCCGCAAACGCCCGGCCTGATAAAGGCCAGGGCCCGGCCTCGAGATCGGCCTCCACGAGCTCGATGCGGGAAGTATGAGAAAGATCGCGCACCCGGTCGAGATCGATGTCGACGGCCGTGACCGCATGGCCGAGGGCCAGGAAATGCCGTGCATGACGCCCGCTGCCGCACGCGACGTCGAGCACGCGCCCGCTCGAGGGTACGAGTGGCGCAAAACGGCGAATCCAGGGCGACGGCGACATACTTTCGTGAGATCGGCCTCCAGGCTTCGTCGCGGGCTCGGTCATGTTTGAACTGTTCAAGGACGCGCTATATATAGGGCGATGTTGCCGCAAAGCAGGGAACTCTAAGGACCGATGATCGTCTATAGCCTTCACTGCGCCAAGGATCACGAATTCGAGGCATGGTTCCGCGATAGTGCTGCGTACGAAATGCAACGTGCAAAGCGTGCCGTGACCTGTCCCGAGTGTGGAAGCACCAAGATCAAAAAGGCGCCGATGGCCCCTCGCCTGTCGAAGGGCAGCAAGCTACCTGCGGCCGAAGTCCCGGCATCGTCGCAATCGCCTGCCGAAGTCGCCAAGCCGCCGAGCAAGAGTGCCGCCCTCATGGCGCGCAGCGCGCTCGAGGCTATTCGCAAGGAGATCGAGGCCAAGTGCGATTATGTCGGGGAACAGTTCGCGGAGGAGGCGCGCAAGATCCACTACGGCGAAACGAAAAAGCGCGACATCTACGGCGAGACGAGTGACGCAGAAGCCGAAGCCCTCTCCCAGGAAGGTATTGAGTTTCAGCGCATCCCTTGGATCCGGCGCACCGACGGCTGAAAACCAAGGGCGGTGAGCGCTTGTCCGCTCACACCCTTTCCACGAGAGCCATGTAATTCACCGAAAGGTCCGGCCCGATCGAAAATCGGTCCGTGAGCGGGCTAAAGCGCACGCCGGTCAGCTCGCGAATTTCCCCGCCATGCGCCCGAAGGTGCGCGGCAAGTTCTGAGGGACGCAGGAATTTCCGCCAGTCGTGCGTCCCCCTCGGCAGCCAGCCAAGCACGTACTCCGCGGCTACGATCGCCAAGGCAAAGCTCTGTGCCGTGCGATTGAGCGTCGCGATAATCAGGATGCCGCCGGTTTCCACGATGGCGAGCGAGGCGGCAAGGAATGCGTCCACGTCGGCAACATGCTCGACGACTTCCATGTTGAGGACAATGTCGAAACGCCGACCCTCTGCGGCGAGCGCCTCGACGGAGCTTACCCGGTAGTCGATCGCGAGCTTGCTCTGGCGAGCGTGGGCGGCGGCAGTGGCGATGTTGTCCTCGGAGGCATCGATGCCGACCACGTCGGCGCCGAGCCTTCTGATGGGCTCGCACAAGAGGCCCCCTCCACAGCCGATATCGAGAACGGACAACCCCTTGAGCGGTTTATCCCCGGTAGGATCCCGGTCGAATCGCGTGCAAGCCTTGTCCCGCACATAGCCGACACGCACGGGATTGAGCTTGTGAAGAGGTGCAAAATTGCCGAATGGATCCCACCACGCCTCGGCCATGGCCGCAAATCGCTCGACCTCGGCGCGGTCGACGCTCGGTCCCTCCGCCACGCCCGCGAGCCGGGCCGGCCCGGCACTCGATGTCTTGCGGCTTTCGGCAGTCCTCGTCGATCGCACCCTCAAATCCTTCCCTCGGTGGCTGTATAATGCCTGCTTCTCTGCTTTCGGGCGTACTCAGGCTTGCACGGCCCTCGCCAAATTAAGTATGTATACGCGCCTTCCGGCAGCAAACCGAGCAGAGTATTTCCTCGATCGATTCCTGCCCGATCCTGACCCGAGTGGGCGGGGGTGAGAGCGCATGGCTCGCATTGTGCAAAAATACGGCGGCACGTCGGTTGCCGACATCGAGCGCATCAAGCGCGTGGCGCATCGCGTCAAGGCGGAGGTCGACGCCGGCAACCAGGTTGCGGTTGTCGTTTCAGCCATGGCGGGGGAAACAGACAAACTTGTGGCCTTGACCGAAAAGACGGCAGCCCTCCACGACGCGCGTGAATACGATGTGGTCGTATCCTCGGGCGAGCAAGTCACCGCCGGCCTCTTGGCGATCGCACTGCAGGATCTGGGCGTGCATGCACGCTCCTGGCTGGGCTGGCAGATTCCGCTGAGAACCGACGATGTGCATGGCAAGGCGCGCATCGAAGGCGTTGACGGGGGGGAGCTTGTGCGCCGCCTCGACGACGGCCAAGTCGCGGTCATCGCCGGCTTTCAGGGGCTGGGCCCGGACAAGCGGATCACCACCCTCGGCCGCGGAGGTTCCGATACCTCTGCCGTAGCGCTGGCGGCCGCACTCAATGCCGACCGGTGCGACATCCTTAAAGATGTCGAGGGCATCTATACGGCCGACCCGCGCATCGTTGCGAAGGCGCGCAAGCTCGATAAAATCACCTATGAGGAAATGCTGGAGATGGCGTCGCTCGGCGCCAAAGTCCTGCAGACCCGCGCGGTTGAAATGGCCATGAAGCATCATGTGCGGCTTCAGGTCGTCTCAAGCTTCAACAACGAACCCGGCACTCTGGTCGTGGACGAGGACGAGATCGTGGAACAGGCAATCGTATCGGGGCTCACATACAACCGCAACGAGGCGAAGGTGACGCTCTCGCACGTGGCCGATCGCCCGGGCGTTGCCGCCGGTATCTTCGGCCCGCTCGCCGAAGCCAACATCAACGTGGATATGATCGTCCAAAGTTCGTCCGAGGACGGTAAGACGACCGATCTCACCTTCACGGTCGCCAAGGGCGATCTCGGACAAGCGGTCAAGGTGCTCGAGGCCCAGCGCGATAAGCTCGGATACGAAAAGCTCTCATCCGATCCCAATGTGGTGAAGGTTTCAGTCATTGGGGTGGGGATGCGCAGCCATGCCGGCATTGCACAGCGGATGTTCAAGGCCCTCGCCAAGGAGGGCATCAACATACAGGTCATATCGACGTCGGAGATCAAGATCAGCGTGCTCATCGACGAAAAATACGCAGAGCTGGCCCTGCGGGCACTTCATGCGGCTTACGGCTTGGATGGCGCCTGACGCATGGACAAAATGAGCGCGCGCGCGCGTCTCGACCAGCTTTGGCGCAACGGCACGGAGTTCCTTGGCTGCAAGGTCGCACTCTTGGGCGGCGCCATGACCTGGGTGTCGGAGCGTCATCTCGTCGCCGCAATATCGAACGCGGGTGGATTTGGCGTTATCGCTTGCGGGGCGATGCAGCCCGATCAGCTCGCCGCGGAGATCGTTGGCGCCAAGGGGCTCACGACCAGGCCCTTCGGCGTCAACCTGATCGTCATGCACCCCGCACTCGAAGCACTCGCCGACGTTTGCGCCGAAGCCAAAGTGGGTCATGTTGTTTTCGCAGGCGGCCTGCCGAGTGCGGCACTCCTGCGCAAGCTCGCTTCGGCGAATGTCAAGACGCTCGGATTTGCGCCCGCACTCGCGATCGCCAAAAAGCTCGTGCGTATGGGCATCGACGGCCTGATCATCGAAGGGGCCGAGGCGGGCGGCCATATAGGAGCGGTCTCGACATCGGTGCTCGCCCAAGAAATCCTGCCTCAGGTGCGCGAAGTTCCGATCTTCGTCGCAGGCGGCATCGGGCGCGGGGAGGCGGTCCTGGGCTACCTTGAGATGGGGGCCGCGGGCTGCCAGCTCGGCACGCGCTTTGTCTGCGCTCTCGAATCGATCGCGCATCCGAACTTCAAAAAGGCGTTCATCCGTGCGGGTGCAAGAGACGCCATGCCTTCGGTCCAGCTCGATCCGCGCTTTCCAGTGATCCCCGTGCGCGCGCTCATAAACAAGGCGAGCGAAAGCTTCCTCGAGACCCAGCGCGATGTGATCGCGCGTTACAATAGGGGCGATATCGGCAAGGAGGCGGCCCAGCTCGAGATCGAGCATTTCTGGGCCGGCGCCCTCAGGCGCGCGGTAATCGATGGGGACATCGAGACCGGTTCGCTGATGGCGGGACAAAGCGTGGGAATGGTGACGCGAGAGCAATCGACCGTGGAAATCATCGACGAATTGGTCGATCAGGCTGTCGCGGCACTCATGGCAAGGGAGCGGCTTGGAGCCGCAAGGTGATGGCTGAGACGGCCGGCTGGGTCGGTGCGCGCAGGCTTCTAAGGCGTCTGCGTGACATCATGGCTGCGGGCGGGCCCGCCCAGGCCCGGCTCGATCAGATCGTGCGTGTGATCGCGGCCGATCTCGTGGCCGAGGTCTGTTCCATCTATGTCATGCGTGCGGGCGAAGTGCTTGAGCTGTTCGCGACCGAAGGCTTGAAGCGCGAAGCGGTCCATCGAACGCGGTTGAGGGTCGGCGAGGGCCTCGTCGGCGACATCGCGGCCTATGCCCGGCCATTGAACTTGGCCGATGCCCAGAATCACCCGAAGTTTGCCTACCGCCCGGAGACCGGCGAGGAGATCTACCACTCGCTGATCGGCGTGCCGATTTTGCGGGACGGGCGCACGCTCGGCGTCCTTGTCGTTCAAAATCGCACCCAGCGCCAATATACCGACGAGGAAGTCGAGACCCTCGAGACGGTCACCATGGTTCTCGCGGAGATGTTGGCGACCGGCGAACTCGTGCATCCGGGCGAACTCGCTCCAACCGATGGAATCGCAGTCCTTCCCGTTCGCCTCGAGGGCATGCGCATCAACGGCGGAATCGGGATCGGCCGTGCTGTCCTGCATCATCGGCGTATCTTGATACGCGAGGTCGTGGCCGAGAATCCGCAGGCCGAACTCGCACGCCTCGACATGGCGCTCGCCAGCCTCAAAAGCGCGCTCGATGACATGATAGCCTCACCCGAGATGGCGGGGCAGGGCGAGTATCGGGAGATCCTCGAAACCTATCGCATGGTGGCCGGCGACCGCGGATGGGGCCGGCGAATCCGCGAAGCCGTGCTGACGGGGCTGTCCGCTCAAGCGGCGGTGCAAAAGGTGCAGAACGACACCCGCACGCGCATGGCGCAAATGAGCGATCCATTTTTTCGCGAGCGGCTCGGCGAGTTCGACGAGCTTACGAACCGGCTTCTTCTCAACTTAGGCGCCGAAGACGATCGGCCGAAGATGGCCGAGCTTCCCGAGGAGATCGTCGTCGTCGCGCGCGAATTGGGTCCTGCCGAGCTTTTGGATTACGACCGACGGCGGCTGAAGGGCCTAATCCTTGAGGAGGGTGCCCCCACTTCCCACGTCGCAATCATCGCTCGCGCCCTCGATATTCCGGTCGTCGGTCGCGTGCGTGACGCCTTCAATAAAATCGACATGTTCGATCCCGTGATCCTTGACGGAGAGCACGCCGCGGTTTTCGTGCGGCCTGGCGAGGATGTCGTCGAGAGTTTCACGGAAAATGTCGCACGTCGGACCGAGCGCATCGCTGGCTACGCCGCCGCACGCGATCTGCCCGCGATTACGCGCGACGGCGAGCGCGTATCGCTCTTCCTCAACGCGGGGCTGCTGATCGATATGCCGCATCTCGACGAGACTGCCGCTGACGGCATCGGCCTTTACCGTACCGAGCTTCCCTTCATGGTGCGCTCGAGCTTTCCATCGATCGGCGAACAGACGCACATTTACAGCCGCGTATTGGACCTCGCACGCGGTAAGCCGGTTATTTTCCGCACGCTCGACATCGGCGGCGACAAGGCATTGCCCTATCTGCCGGAGAACGAGGAGGAAAATCCCGCCATGGGCTGGCGCGCCATTCGCATCGGGCTCGATCAGCCCGCGATGTTGCGCCAGCAGTTGCGAGCCCTTATTCGCGCTGCGAGCGGCAGGGATCTCCATATCATGTTCCCGATGATTGCCGACGTGGCGGAATTCAAGACCGCGCGCGAGATCCTCGAGCTTGAGCTCGAGCACGAACGGATCTGCGGGACAGCACTCCCGTCGGCACTGCGAGTAGGCGCCATGCTGGAAATTCCGTCACTCGTCTTCCAGCTCCCAGCCCTCTTGGCGCACGTCGATTTCATATCGATCGGAAGCAACGACCTCCTGCAATTCCTCTTCGCGGTCGATCGAACGAACCAACGATTGGCGGATCGCTACGATGTGCTTTCGCCCGCAGCACTCGCCTTGTTCCGCCGCATCGTCGTCGGCTGCGCCAAGGGGGGCGTCGACGTCGGCATTTGCGGCGAAGCGGGCTCGCGGCCGTTGGAGGCGATGGCGCTGATCGGGCTCGGCCTTCGAAGCCTTTCCCTGTCGGCCCCCGCGATCGGCCCGGTCAAAACCATGATCCGCAGCCTCGAGGTTCGTCCTCTGACGGCCTATCTTGAGACAATTCTCGACCTGCCCCAACCGAGCCTGCGCGAGAAACTGAGGAGCTACGCCGTTGATCACGGTATCGTAATTTGAACCGCGGGGTCATCGAAGCGTTGCTTGGAGTCGGCATTTTTTGCTAGACCTAGATCCCACCGAGCGTCCGCAGTGCGGGCCCTAACGGATCGGTCCGCCTCGAAGCCAGCTCGAGAGACGACCGGCGGGAGGCTTGCACCGGCGATTGACGTTCGACAATCGCTAAGGTCAGTGAAAGCAAGAGCACAAGCGAAATGGCGGAGCCCAAGCGGCACAATCCCGGGATTGTCGACGAGCGCCTGAACCGCCCTGCCGGCACTACCGCCGCCGATCCCGATGGCATTGCGTCCATATTGCGGGACGCGCGCATGAAATTGGGCGTCGATCTGCGGGACGTCGCCGATGCGCTCCGGATTCAGCATGCGTACCTTCGCGCAATCGAGGATGCGAAGTACTCCGAACTCCCCGGCCCGACCTACGCGCTTGGATTCGTGCGAACATATGCGGAATATCTCAACCTCGACAGCCGCGAGATCGTCCGTCGCTTCAAGGAAGAGTCGCGTGGAATGAGCCGCCGTCAGGCCCTTGTCTTTCCCGAACCCTTACAAGAGGGCCGTTTCCCGGGAGGAACACTCCTCATCGCCGCCCTCGTGCTCGCGGTCGGCGTTTATATCGGCTGGAACTCCTGGCAGCAAAAGCACACGGCGCAAATCGATACCGCAGTGCCGCCTCCATCCAATCTTGTAAGCGGCAACGCACCCGCGAGCAGCACCCCGCAATTGGCGCCATCGCCAATGCCATCCACCCCCGCGCCGACACCCTCCGAGGCGCAGGCGAGTAGTCCTTCGCCCACGAGCAGCGACACGACCGCACCAGGACCCAATGGGACGGGGACGATCAATGTCGGCTCGACGGCCCCCGGCACTGCAGCGCCCACCGAACCGCCACCGTCGCCTGTTGCCATTCAGACGGCGCCGACAGGTTCTGCACCGGACGTGGCCTCGTCCGAGGTGGGCCCGATTGTGCCGACTCCGGCGCCCAAACCGGCTGATATATCGGCGAGATCGGCGGCGTCGGGAACGACATCGCAGCCCTCGGCAACGTCGGCTGCCAGCACACCTCCACCGGCCGACGAGACGATGACGAACTCTCCACCGCCAGCCGAGCAAATCGCCTCGGTCAAGCCGGCTGAGCCGCACGTTTACGGCGAGACCAATACGGCTTCGCGGATCACTTTGACGGCGCGGCAGGAAAGTTGGGTACAGGTGCGAGATAGGGACAGTAACGTCGTATGGACCCGCATGATGCGCGCCGGCGATTCCTACAAGGTGCCAAACCAGCCAGGTCTCACCCTCCTCACGGGCAATGCCGGTGCACTCGAGGTATGGGTTGACGGCAGATCTGCCCCTTCCCTTGGTCCGGAAGGTGCGGTTCGGCGCAACATCGCGCTCGATCCCGACAAAATCGCGACCGGTACGGCGGGCAGCCAGTAACCGCCGATTTTCGGCAGGGACTTGCCAATCGCCACCGGGGCCGCCCATATAAGGGCTTGAATTTCCATCCCGACGCCTTGGCCCTCGCCCTAGTCCGCTGTCCGGATATGCGTTATAAACCCGCAGGTTGTTGCACAGTCCCAAGGAATACCTTATGAGCGTTCGGCCTTATCGCGATATCCATCGGCGAAAAAGCCGCCAGATCCACGTCGGCAAGGTCCCCGTCGGCGCAGATGCGCCGATAGCGGTGCAGACCATGACGAACACGCTGACGGCTGACGCCGCGGCGACGGTCGAGCAAATCCGCCAGGCGGAGGCGGCGGGTGCGGATATCGTGCGCGTATCGTGCCCGGACGAGGCGTCCACTGCAGCCCTCAAGGAGATCGTCCGCGCGGTGAAGGTGCCGATCGTGGCCGACATTCATTTTCACTACAAACGCGCGATTGAGGCGGCCGAGGCGGGGGCCGCTTGTCTGCGAGTCAATCCGGGCAACATCGGCGGCCAGGCGCGTGTGCGGGAGGTGGTCAAAGCCGCACGCGATCACGGATGCTCCATGCGGATCGGCGTGAACGCCGGCAGTCTCGAACGAGAATTGCTCGAGCGCTACGGCGAGCCATGTCCCGAAGCGCTCATCGAAAGTGCGCTCAATCATGCGAAGATGTTGGAGGACGAGGATTTTCGCGAATTCAAGATCAGCGTGAAGGCGTCCGACGTGTTCCTCGCGGTGGCTGCCTACCACGGCCTCGCCGAGGCATGCGACTATCCGCTGCACTTGGGCATCACCGAAGCTGGCGCATTGCGCACCGGCACGATCAAATCCTCGATTGGCATCGGCTCTCTCCTGTGGGCTGGAATCGGCGATACGATCCGCGTCTCCCTCTCCGCCGATCCGGTCGAGGAGGTGAAGGTTGGCTTCGACATTCTTAAATCCCTCGGCTTGCGCTCCCGCGGCGTCAATCTTGTCTCATGCCCATCCTGCGCGCGGCAAAACTTCAACGTGATCCCGACCGTGGACAAGCTCGAGAAACGGCTAGCGCACATCACGACACCCCTGACGCTCTCGGTCATCGGTTGCGTGGTGAACGGGCCGGGCGAAGCGCGGGAGACCATGATCGGCCTCACCGGCGGGGGCAAGACCTCGCATCAGGTCTATATCAACGGCGAGAAGCATCACGTACTTCACGGCTCCGATGACGAGATCGTCGATCATCTCGTCGAGCTCGTCGAAAAGCGGGCTGCCGAGATCGAGGCCGAAAAGGCGAGGACAGAGGCTGAGCGGCGGAGCGCCGCCGAGTAACCACGGAGATTTCATTGGCCGATCTGCAGCCGGTTCGCGGCACGAGGGACTTGTTGCCCGACGAAAGCCGGCGCCAGCGCCAGGTCGTCGATGCGGCGCGTCGAATCTCCGCCCTCTATGGTTACGAAGAAATCGCCGTACCGATTTTCGAATTCACCGAGGTGTTCAAGCGCACCCTCGGCGACACGAGCGACATCGTGACCAAGGAGATGTACACCTTCACCGACCGCGGTGGCGAACAGATCACGCTGCGTCCGGAGGCGACTGCGGGCATCATGCGCGCACTCATCTCCGGCGGGCTTACCCAGAATTTGCCGCTCAAGTTCTTCTGCACGGGGCCGATGTTCCGCTACGAGCGGCCGCAGAAAGGTCGTTACCGCCAGTTCCACCAGATCGACATCGAGTTATTGGGCGCACCCGAGCCCGAGGGCGACGTCGAAGTGATCGCGATCGGCGCACACATCCTCGAGGAACTTGGCATCCTTGAAAAGACGAGGCTAGAGCTCAACACACTCGGCGACTTCGAAAGCCGTGCGGCCTATCGCGGTGCCCTTGTCGCCTATCTATCGCGCTTTCACGAAGGGCTGTCCGAGGATAGCCGCCTTCGTCTCGAGCGCAACCCATTGCGCATTCTCGATTCGAAGGACGATGGCGATAAGCGCATCGTCGCCGATGCGCCGATCTTTTTCGATTACCTGAACGAGGCGTCGCGCGATTTTTTCAAGACCGTGCAGGACCGGCTCAGCGCACTTGACATATCGTTCGTGCTCAACCCGCGGATCGTGCGCGGCCTTGATTATTATTGCCATACCGTGTTCGAGTTCACGACGACGACACTCGGCGCACAGGGGGCCGTGCTCGCGGGCGGGCGTTACGACGGACTTGCCGAGGCGATGGGTGGTCCAGCCACGGCGGGAGTCGGCTGGGCCGGCGGGATCGAGCGCTTGGCCATGCTGGCGAAGGAAGCGCCGGCACCAGAGCGGCCCGTCGCAGTCATCCCGATCGGCGAGGACGCGGAGCAGGTCGCGCTTCGCCTGGCGCGTGACTTGCGCCACAGAGGTATTTCCGTCGAACTCGGATTTCGCGGAAATCTCTCCCGTCGCATGAAGCGCGCCAACAAGCTCAATGCTCGTGCGGCAGTCTTGATCGGCGAGGATGAACTGAAGCGCGGCAGCGTTGCACTTCGCAATCTCGACACCGGTGCCCAGGCTGAACTGCCGCTCGGAGCGCTCGCAGATCGTCTCGCAGAGGAGCGATAGCGAAGCCATGGCCGGCGGCGCACATGCGCCGGCCGATTTCGTTGTGGTCGGCGCCAATCATCGCTCGAGTACCGCCACCCTCCGGGACTTGATCTTTGTCGAGGATGGGGCGGCACATTCATTCCTCCGCCGCCTCGGCCAGCGCGGTATTGGACAGGCGCTCGTGTTGTCGACCTGCGATCGGGTCGAGATCGAGGGGGTTGCATCGGATCGCGATGCGGCCCGCCGCGTCGTCGCCGCCGAACTCGCCGCACGGGCGAGGCTCGATCCTGCAACCCTGGAAGGTCAACTTTATTGTCTCTCGGGCGCATCGGCATTGCGTCACATGTTCGGTGTTGCGGCGTCGCTCGACAGCGCCGTGGTCGGCGAGCCGCAGGTGCTCGGCCAGTTGAAAGCGGCCCATCGGCTCTCGCGCGATGCAGGTACGATCGGCAATGAACTCGAAACAGCCCTTCAGGCAGCGTATGGTGCTGCCAAACGAGTACGAAGCGAAACCGCGATCGCTTTGGGTCCGGTTTCTATTGTGGCGACCGCGATCGAGCTTGCCCGCGAGGTCCATGGCGAACTCGAACATCTTACTGCTCTCGTCGTTGGCAGCGGCGAAATGGGCCAATACCTCGCCGAGGAATTCAAGCGCGCAGGACTCACACGGTTGATCGTAACAGCGCCCAATTTCGCGCGGGCCGAGGCTCTGGCGCGGCGCCTTGACGGCCACTTCACGGATTTTGCGACCTTTGCTTCGGCGTTGACGAACGTGGACGTGGTGATCACCAATGCAGGCCTCGGGAAGTACTTGGTGACCGGCGAGATGATGGAGCATGTTCTGCGCCGCCGCCGCCGCCGTCCTGTCTATCTGATCGATCTTGGCGTGCCGAGCGATGTCGAAGGTGCCGTCAATCGGGTCGACGATGCCTATCTTTACGATTTGGCCGACCTCGAACGCCTGGCCTTGGCTGGCCGGGTCAATCGCGAAGCGGCCGCGGACGCGGCGTGGCGGATCGTCGACGATGAGCTTGCCGCCTTCGAGCGCGCCAGGGCCGAGCGTGCGGCGGCGCCCATGCTCGTGGCGCTTCGCCGCCATTTCGAGCGCGTGCGCGAAGAGGTATTGGCGCAAGGGGGACGGGTCGATGCGGGAGAGGCGACGCGCCTTCTGATCAATCGCCTGCTGCACGACCCATCCGAAGTCTTGCGGGCACTGGGCGCGGACGTTGACGAGCGTGGAGATCGTGCGCTCGCGGAGCGGCTATTGCAGCGGTTGTTTCGCCTCGATGCCGGTGAGAATTCGCCCGGTGATGAGCAATTTCTCAAGGAATTCGACAGGGAGATGAAGAAGTGAGCTTCGAGCGGAAGTTGGATGGCATCGTCGCCCGCTACCATGACATCGCCGACTCGCTCGCGCGCGGCGGTCTCGACCAGCAGACCTTCGTGCGTCTTTCGAAGGAGTACTCGGAGCTTGATTCCGTGGTCGGGCGCATCGAGGAACTCAGGAGGGCGACGAAGGAGCTCGCCGATCTCGAAACGATGATCGCGGATGTCAACGCAGACCCCGAAATGAAATCGCTGGCGGAAGACGAACATCGCGCACTCAAGGGGAAATTACCCGAGCTTCAACACCAGGTGCAGCGTTTGCTCCTGCCGAGGGATGCCGCGGATGACAGAAGCGCCATCCTCGAAATACGTGCCGGCACGGGTGGCGAAGAGGCGGCCCTCTTCGCGGCCGATCTCTTCCGGATGTATCAGCGTTATGCGGACGTCCATGGCTGGAAGGTCGAAATCATGGAACTGAGTGACACGGGTATTGGCGGCTACAAAGAGGTGATCGCCGAGATCAACGGGCGCGGCGTGTTCGCGCGTCTCAAATTCGAGTCCGGTGTGCACCGTGTCCAGCGCGTGCCGGCGACCGAGGCAAGCGGTCGCATTCACACCTCGGCCGCGACGGTCGCGGTGCTGCCCGAGGCCGAAGAGGTCGACGTTCAAATCGACGAAAAGGATCTGCGCATCGATGTCTTCCGCTCGAGCGGGCCGGGTGGCCAGTCGGTCAACACGACCGACAGCGCCGTGCGCATCACGCATCTGCCAACCGGCATTGTCGTTCAGCAGCAGGACGAAAAATCGCAGCACAAGAACAAAGCCAAGGCACTCAAGATCCTGCGCGCCCGCCTTTATGAGGCGGAACGCACGAGGCGCGAGGCCGAGCGTGCGGCCCAGCGCAAGAGCCAGGTCGGCACCGGCGACCGTTCGGAGCGCATTCGAACCTACAACTTTCCCCAAGGCCGCGTTACCGACCACCGCATCAATTTGACGGTCTACGACCTCGAGCGGATCCTTTCGGGGGAAGCGCTCGACAAGATTGTCGATGCGCTCATCGCCGAAGATGAAGCGGCACGACTTTCGGAGCTTGCATGATCCGAACGCACGATATTGCGTCCGCAATGGAGCGGGCGGTCCGTCGACTCGATGCGGCGGGAGTATCCGGATCGAAACTCGACGCGCGATTATTGTTGCGGCATGCAACCGGTCTAACTGTTGAGAGGATCGTGGGATACCCGGAGCGGCCGCTTTCGCGCGAGGAGTCCGAGCGGTTCGAATCGCTGCTTTCGAGGCGAATTGCGCGTGAGCCGTTGTCACAGATTGTCGGGCGGCGCGAATTCTGGAGCCTGCCCTTCATCGTGACCTCGGATACGCTTACGCCGCGGCCTGAGACCGAAATCCTCGTCGAGGCAGCACTGTCCTGTTTGCCCGGTCGCAATGCATCATACCGGCTGCTCGACCTCGGCACGGGAACGGGCTGCTTGCTGCTCGCCCTTCTTTCGGAATTGCCCGAATCAAAGGGCGTCGGTGTCGAACGAAGCGCGCGCGCGGCGCACGTTGCGCGCGAAAACGCGCGTGAGCTCGGTCTTACTTCGCGAGCGCTAATCGCGGTCGGCGACTGGGATGCCTGCGTCGACGGATGTTTCGATCTTGTCGTCTCGAATCCACCTTATCTTCCGGACAGCTCGATCGTGGGGCTGGAACCCGAAGTGGCGCGCTACGAGCCGCGAATGGCACTTGCGGGAGGACCGGACGGCCTTGCCTGCTATAGGGTCCTGGCGCCTGCGCTCGCCCGCCGCCTCGGCGCGAACAGCCTCGCAATTCTCGAAATCGGTGCGGGTCAAGCCAATGATGTAGAAAAGATTTTTGCTGCCGTAGGGATTTTCACTGTCAAACGTTGTTGGGACCTTGCGGGAATCGAACGATGTCTTATTATGACGCCGCTCTGAGTGCCCCCGGCTCCCTCGATGGGCAAGGGGCATCTTGAAAAGCGGTAGCGTAGGGGTATTGTTTCTGCTATGAGGAACGCTGGCGTGGTTCGAAACGCGCGCCTAGCAAATCAGACAACACATCCCTACCGAGCCTTTTGGCGGCGCTCCGTATGGAGCTTCGCGGGCTGGCTGTGGAGCAAAACTGCGAGACTCTCATAGAAGAAGTTCGCGCATATAAGACAATATTGAAAAGCCAAGTGAAGGTGCGATGAGACAAGGTCCCAACGCAAAGCGGTCGCGTGGCCGGGGCGACGGTCACGGTCATGGACAAAATCAGGGTCATATGGGTCAGGGGCGAAAGCCGAACGCCCCAATGCGTCTGCAGACCCTCGACAGCAGCGGCCCAACCGGCAAGATGCGCGGTAATGCCTATCAGCTCCATGAGAAGTACCTCCTCATGGCGCGCGACGCCCACTCCTCGGGCGATCGTGTCGCGGCGGAGAACTACTTTCAACACGCGGAGCACTATTATCGCATCATCAACAGCAATGGCGGCACCCCAGCGCGGCTTGACTTCGACGCCTTCGAGGGTGGCGGCGGCCAGCAACCGGAAATCCGTCATAACAACGGCGACGGCAACGGTCAGCGCGATGGCGGCCAGGGACAAGCGTCCCCCATCAATGGCACGCCCGACGGGACGGAGCCGCAGCCGTATTAGCTATCGCGCTATAACGTCTTATGCGCCGGATACTTCGGTCTCAGTCGTCGGGAACAGATACCTCGTCGCCGCGAATGATTTCCCCAGCGTTCATTGCCTCGGCGAAAATTCCCATGTCGCAATGTCCGACCCCGGTAGTCAATGCGCGCGGAATGTTGAGGTCGCGACTAGCCGTCTGAGGGTTTACGTTGGTTGCGACGCAACGCTGAATGCGCTCGGACACGCGCAAGCGGACGGCTCCTACTGTCAGTTCGCGGCCGACCCAGTCCAATTCCCGCCACGGTGCCAGGCCGTCGAGATAGAGATTGGCTCGGAATCGGATTGGATCGACCGAGGCGCGCAAGATGCGCGATCCAAGGTCGCGCACGCTCGCGAGGTTGACGATCGAAATCCATGGCTGGCTCACGTCGGTAAAGCCGCCCTCGCGTGACTCGACGATCTTGGGCGCACCACGACTCTCCGCATTCATGAAGGCGGCAAGAAATTGCTCGACGAGCGTGCGGCCGAGTGCGGTGCGGAGATCGCCGCGCACCACTTGTTTACCGTTGCGGGTGAGCGTCAGCACGGCGCTTGCCGCGTCAAGGTGCGATTCGAGGAGGGCGAGGCGCTCGTAGCGCGCCAGCATCAGGAATGCATCCCTCTGTTGCCAGTCAGCACTCGGACCGAGATTCATCCCCCCGCCATGGGCGATCGCAAAGCGACGGTCCCCGGGCAAGCGTTTGCCGGGTTCGAGCGTGACGCGCTCAAGCGCTTCCGCGCTCAATCCCTTGACGGGATAACGGTAAATGTCGACGAGGTTCGGTTGCATCTCGGGCAATATTAGCCCTTTCCGCTCAATTCAACTCAAATCGCCGCATTGAGCCGATTATCGTTGGCGGGCCGCCGTGGGAGCGCCGATTGGCCGAGTGCCGCGATATAGCGCCCCGCCGACTCGCGCCCCACGCCCTTGAGATAGCGAACAAGCAGCATATCCGGATGAAGCTTGCTCGATGTCCCAAGCTTGCGCATGACGTCATCGGCGGCGATCTCGTGCAGGCGGAGGGCGGCGAGGCGGCGGGCGAGTGGGGTTTCGGTGACGCCCGACTCGGCGAAGCCGCGTCGCAGGCTCGCGAGAACGTCAAGCTCGCGCTTCAAGGGGGCTTCGAACACGATCCGATTGATGCGCGCTTGGATTTCGCTCGCCGTGACGGGAACACCCTGCTCATACGAGGGATTGAGGCGGACGAGGGCGAGGTCGGCCGCATCGCTGTACTCGATGAGCGGTAGCAATGGGGGATTTGCGCTGAACCCACCGTCCCAATAATGCCCGTCGTCGAGCCGAATCGCCTGATGCACCGTTGGCAGGCAGGCCGATGCGACGACGACATCGGTGGAAATCTCGTCGTTCGTGAAGATGCGGCTTGCGCCACTCTCAACGCGAGTCGCCGCGATGAAGAGGCGAATTGCATCGGGTTTTCTGAGCGACTCGAAATCGATGAGCTCGACGACGATCTCGCGCAAGGGGTCCACGCCAAGCGGATTGGCCTGGTACGGCGATACGATGCGCGCCCATAGATCGAGAAGCACTTGCGAGAACGCGCTGTCGGCGTTCCAGCCGAGTGCGAAGCGCTCGAGCGCTGTCGGCTGGAGCGGATTGAATCGCCCGGCACGAACGATCGCCTGCCAAAGGGCCTCGAGTTTGGCTCGCGCACCTTGAGGTCCGCTTTCCGCGTAGCCGGCGGCAAGCGCTACCGCGTTGAGTGCCCCGGCACTCGTGCCGCTGATCGCTTCAATCCGCAAATCTTCCTCGAGCAGGCGGTCGAGAACGCCCCAGGTGAACGCACCATGTGCGCCCCCACCCTGGAGTGCGAGCAAAAGCCGCACACCGACGTCGTGCTGCGCGCGGCGTTGCGTCGGAATGGATGCGGTTTTGCTTCGATCGGCGTCTATCCCGCGCTCGCGATTGCCAAGACGTGCGAGCCGTCGGCCAAGGTCGTCAAGAAACGTCTTGAGGCGGTTGCGCCGGGTCCATCGAAGCTGCGCGGGGACGTCAGCGACTTTATATTGCATTGCGGTATCCTCGCTGGGGATCGAGGTAGAATGCAAGTAAAATCATTGTGCATTGCAATATAGGTTGCCATGCGTCGGAGGCAATGGGATGACAAAATTGGGGCGAATTGACGGCTCGGCACCTTGTGTCGTTCAGCGAGCGGGACCATATGCCCGATGCGGGCGCCCATATTCGGGGCCCGACACGTGCGTCCGCCGCTCAGGCGAGACGTTGCACCGTTCCGGCCCGCCTCGCAGAGGGGGCATAAGAAAGGATGCAGTCCAATGGACATGGAAAAATATACCGAGCGTTCCAAGGGGTTCATTCAATCGGCCCAGACCTTGGCGCTTCGCAGCGGTCATCAGCGGCTCGGACCGGAGCATCTGCTGAAGGTTCTGCTCGACGATAAAGAGGGGTTGGCCGCCAATCTCATTCGCGCCTCGGGCGGCGACCCCGCGACAGCGCTCGCGGCGACCGAGAGCGAGCTTGCGAAGATACCGCGCGTCGAAGGCAGCGGTGCCGGCCAGGTCTATCTCACGCCCGAACTCGCTCGCGTGTTCGAGCAAGCGGAAACGATGGCCGAGAAGGCGGGCGACAGCTTCGTGACCGCCGAGCGGTTGCTGCTCGCACTCGCACTCGCCACCGGCACACCTTCCGCGAAGGCTCTCAAGGACGCTGGCGTGACGCCACAGTCGCTTAACCACGCGATCGAGGAGGTGCGCAAGGGCCGCCGTGCCGACACCGCCTCCGCCGAGGAAGGCTACGGCGCGCTCAAGAAATACGCGCGCGACCTCACACAGGCCGCCCGCGAAGGCAAGCTCGATCCGGTCATCGGCCGCGACGAGGAAATCCGTCGCACCATCCAGGTGCTGGCAAGGCGCACCAAAAATAATCCCGTCCTCATCGGCGAGCCCGGTGTCGGCAAGACGGCTATTGTCGAAGGACTTGCGCAGCGGATCGTCAATGGCGACGTGCCCGAAGGCCTCAAGAACAAGCGTCTAATGGCGCTCGATCTCGGCGCACTCGTGGCCGGGGCCAAGTTCCGCGGCGAATTCGAAGAGCGCCTCAAGGCCGTGCTGGCAGAGATCGGCGCTGCCGGAGGCGAGATCATTTTGTTCATTGACGAACTGCACACGCTCGTCGGTGCGGGAAAGGCGGAAGGGGCGATGGACGCCTCGAACATGCTCAAGCCAGCCCTCGCGCGCGGTGAGCTTCACTGCGTCGGGGCCACGACCCTCGACGAGTACCGTAAGCACATCGAGAAGGACGCAGCCCTGGCGCGCCGCTTCCAGCCCGTGTTCGTTTCCGAGCCAAGCGTCGAGGATACGATTTCGATCCTGCGCGGCCTCAAGGAAAAATACGAACTTCACCACGGTGTGCGCATCACCGACAGCGCGATCGTTGCCGCGGCGACGCTCTCGCACCGCTATATCGCCGACCGTTTCCTGCCCGACAAGGCGATCGACCTGATCGATGAGGCGGCGAGCCGACTGCGCATGGAGGTCGATTCGAAGCCCGAAGAGATCGATGAACTCGATCGGCGCATCATTCAGCTGAAGATCGAACGCGAAGCGCTCAAGAAGGAATCCGACGCTGCGTCGAAGGGACGTCTCAAGAAGCTCGATGACGAGCTCAAATCGCTCGAGTCTCAAGCGGCCGAACTTTCTTCGCGTTGGAAAGCAGAGAAGGAGAAGCTTGCAAGCGCACAGGTGCTCAAAGGGAAACTCGACCAAGCGAAAAATGAGCTCGAGAGCGCGCAGCGCCAAGGAAATTGGGCGCGCGCGGGAGAGCTGCTTTACGGCGTCGTTCCAGACCTTGAGAAAAAGCTCAAGGCGGCAGAAGGCGTCACCGAGCAGGCAATGCTCAAGGAGGAAGTCACGGCCGAGGATATCGCTGCGGTCGTCTCGCGCTGGACGGGCATCCCCGTCGACAAGATGCTGGAAGGCGAGCGCGAGAAGCTCCTCCAGATGGAAGCGAACCTGGGGCGCCGCGTGGTCGGGCAAGACGAAGCCGTGATCGCCGTCGCGAACGCGGTGCGGCGCGCGCGCGCGGGACTTCAGGATCCGAATCGGCCCCTCGGATCATTTCTTTTTCTGGGCCCAACCGGCGTCGGCAAGACCGAGCTTACCAAAGCGCTCGCGGAGTTTCTCTTCGACGACGAATCGGCAATGGTGCGAATCGACATGTCGGAGTTCATGGAGAAGCATTCGGTCGCGCGCTTGATCGGTGCACCACCCGGCTATGTCGGTTATGAGGAGGGAGGGTCGCTGACCGAAGCGGTACGCCGCCGTCCCTATCAGGTCGTCCTGTTCGACGAGGTCGAGAAGGCGCATCCCGACGTGTTCAACGTCCTGCTCCAGGTGCTGGACGACGGCCGGCTCACCGACGGGCAGGGACGCACCGTCGATTTCCGCAACACGCTCATTGTGATGACGTCGAATCTCGGCAGCGAGATTCTCGCTCAGCAAACGGAAGAGCAGGCGGCCGAAGCGGTACGCAGGCGAATTATGGAAATCGTGCGGGCCCATTTTCGGCCGGAGTTCCTCAACCGCCTCGACGAGATCCTGATTTTCCGGCGACTGACGCGCGAGCAGATGGGCGCAATCGTCGACATCCAGCTCAAGCGTGTCGAGAAGCTCCTTGTCGAGCGAAAGATTTCGCTCAAGCTGGACGAGGCCGCGCGCGCATGGCTCGCGAATGCCGGTTACGATCCCGTCTACGGCGCCAGGCCGCTGAAGCGCGTCATTCAGCGCAGTTTGCAAAACCCGCTTGCGACCCTGATCCTCGAAGGCAAGGTTCGCGACGGCGAAACGGTGCGCGTGAGTGCGAAGGGTGGTGCGCTCTCGATCAACGGCGTTGAGGTCACCGAGAAAGCCGCGTGACGCTGCCCGGTTGAACCATGTGCTAAAACGTACTCCGGGTCATGCTCGCCGCGGTGGGTAGCGAGGCGAGCGCCGCATCGGTCGATGTGCGCTCATCCTCGAAGGATTTGAGCATAGCACCGGAAAGGATGACGCCTGTCGGCGCCTTGATCGAGGCGGGATTGACCTGGACGCCGTTGACGAGAACCTCGTAGTGAAGATGCGGTCCTGTCGCGAGGCCGGTGGCGCCGACATAGCCGATGACTTGGCCTTGGTGCACATGCACCCCTTTTACGATCCCGCTCGCGATATGGCTCATATGTGCATAGGCGGTCCCATAGGGGCCCGAATGGTGTAGGCGCACGTAGTTGCCGTAGCTGTAGTTGAACGTCGAAATTTCGACGACACCGTCCCCGGCCGCCATGATCGGCGTCCCGGTCGGAGCGCCGAAATCGACCCCCTTATGCATCCGGCTGAAGCCGAGAAGGGGATGTTTGCGCATTCCGTATCCGGAGGTGAGTCGTGCGCCATTGATCGGCGTGCGCAAGAGGGCCTTGCGAACGCTCTCGCCCTTTTCATTGAAGTAATCGGCGAATCCGCCCGGCGGCTGATAGCGGTATATTTTGAGCATGCGGCCTGAGAGCGTGAGCGAGCCATAGACGACATTGCCCGTCTTCACGGGGCGGCCGGAGGCGTCGCTGTAGCACTCGTAAGCGATCTCGAGACGATCGCCCACCTGGATGTCACGCTGAAAATCCACGTCGTAGCTGAAGGCGCTAATCAGCTCGGCAAGCAAAGATGGCGGCAGGCCCGTGGCAACCCCGTCCTCATAGAGGCTCGTGCGGATCACGGCACCATTCCGCACGACCTCGCGGCGAAGGGGGTGCGCCTCCTTGCGTGCATTGAATGCATCGTCGCTGCCGCGTTCGATCTTGACGCTCTGATCGACAGCGGTCGGCAGGCTCACCTTCAAGAGGCGGCTTTGGCTCGAATCGTGCGGGTCGGCAGACTCCGGTCGACCGAAGGTGAGCGTCAGGGGGACGCCGGGCCGGATGCTTCGCGGATCGAAGACGATTCGGATTGCGTCGGCCGCGTCACGTGCGTCGGGGTTCGATGCGCCACCACGCACGAGAAGATCGATCAGTGTGTCGCCCTTGCCGGCAAGAACGGTTCGTTCGACGACCGCAGGCCGAATGGGTGCAGAAGCGGCGCGGTTTCGAACGCCTGGGTTTGGCAGGAGGATCGGCATGCGCTCGGCTCTCCACCAGCGAGCGCTCTTGTTCTCTTGCGCGCGGGCAATGGCCTCGTCGATGCCGCCGGGCGGGTCCATCCGCATGACATGCCGTGCCGCCATTTGGCCGAGCCCGATCGACCCGACAAATCCGACGGCTACCGCCACCACCAGCATGGCGCAATCGCGCCTATTCCACTTCAACGGCCTGGCCGCGTCGCGACCATTAACGCCCCCTCGGTCTCACGCCTCGTTTGAACCGCGGGTAGGTCCCGGGTGATTCGATGTTTACGCGAGAAAGATGCCTATGCCACGCGCGCCTGTCAATTAACGTTTCTCGGTCGAACCTCGACCGACAGAGGTGCGCTTGTGCATCGAATCAATGAATTGCGATGTGTCCATGAGGGTGTGATCGAAGATTCGTTAATGCGGTCGAAGGGACGCGATTTTCGCGGAAAAGCGTTTGACAGGCTGGGGGGTGCGGCGTATAACCGCCGCCCACTCCGCTGCCGGGCGGGCGAAAAACCCGTTGCCGGAGCGGTTTGTTGTCGGCTGATTGACATTGTTGAGAGAGGAAGGGATGCGCAGGCGGCGGCGGATGCGGGAGCGTTTGGCTGTTTTGCCTGCGTGTCTTGAGGCGCGGGGCCTGATTTTTGGATTGGGTTTCGCGTGAAGAGATACGCTTGTGCAGGACGGCTCTGTTGGCTCGAGCGGTTTTCGGGGGTTTGGTTTTGATCTGGGCTTGTTTCTGGATTGGGGCCGAGGCCTTGGGGATCGTCGCGCAGTCAACCTGAGAGTTTGATCCTGGCTCAGAACGAACGCTGGCGGCAGGCCTAATACATGCAAGTCGCACGGGAAGCCCCCTTCGGGGGGTGGAGAGTGGCGCACGGGTGAGTAACGCGTGGGAACCTATCCCGGGGTGGGGGATAACCACTGGAAACGGTGGCTAATACCGCACGATCCCTGAGGGGCAAAGCAGCGATGCGCCCTGGGAGGGGCCCGCGTCCGATTAGCTAGTTGGCGGGGTAAGAGCCCACCAAGGCGGTGATCGGTAGCTGGTCTGAGAGGATGATCAGCCACACTGGGACTGAGACACGGCCCAGACTCCTACGGGAGGCAGCAGTAGGGAATATTGGACAATGGGCGCAAGCCTGATCCAGCCATGCCGCGTGAGTGATGAAGGCCTTAGGGTTGTAAAGCTCTTTCGGCGGGGAAGATAATGACGGTACCCGCAGAAGAAGCCCCGGCTAACTTCGTGCCAGCAGCCGCGGTAATACGAAGGGGGCTAGCGTTGCTCGGAATCA
>Ga0187765_10000082_pt1 | contig 31928 bp, 25 predicted proteins | sample 0216_QUI02_MP05__3_FD_133018 | JGI IMG/M metagenome (GOLD analysis project Ga0187765, IMG submission 133018) | Tropical peat soil microbial communities from peatlands in Department of Meta, Colombia - 0216_QUI02_MP05_10_MG | ecosystem: Environmental > Terrestrial > Soil > Wetlands > Peat ...
CGTGGTGAATTGCGGCCTGCCGGGGGTCAATCGCGAGTCCTGGCGGCAGGTCGCGCGCGCCACCGCCGCCCATTCGACCGTGACCATCAATGACACCTCGTCGTGCCGCTTTCTGGAGACCGGCGCGTTCAAGCGCCTGATCGGCACGCCGATCGTGGCCGGCCCAAAGCACATTCCGATCGCCCGCGAAGAGGTCAACCGCGCCGCCATGCTGCGCGCCTCGCACGACGGTTATGCCGACCGCTTCGGCATCATTCACCAGCGCTCGGTCATGCTTGCGGCCGACGGCAACCGGCTCGACGGCGAGGATCTGTTCACGGCCACGAGCGACAACTTCAAGCAGGTGAACGTGATCGACGCCTTCGCGGTGCGCTTTCATGTCCATCCCACCGTCAAGGCCAGCCGTCGCACCGACGGCAAGGGCGTCATGCTGGTGCTGGCCAACAAGGAAGTGTGGAATTTCGACGCCCACGAGAACCAGGTCGAGATCGAGGAGAGCGTCTACCTCGCCGGCAACGACGGCCCGCGCCGAACCGTGCAGATCGTGATCCACGGCCATGCCCGCCAGACCCAGCGCGTGCATTGGAGCTTTACCCATGTTACCTCCAGTGGCACCGGTACCCGCCGCGAACGCGGCGACGAACCCGAGCTGCCGCTGACGACGCCATGACCGACCGCCGCCGTGTCACCCGCGCGCTGATTTCCGTTTCTGACAAAACCGGCCTTGCCGATTTCGCGCGCGCGCTGGCGAGCTTCGGCATCGAACTCGTGTCGACCGGCGGCACCGCCGCGGCGCTGAAAGCGGCCGGCCTCAAAGTCGTCGACGTTTCGGAGCTGACCGGCTTCCCGGAGATGATGGATGGCCGCGTCAAGACGCTGCATCCGAAGGTGCACGGCGGCCTGTTGGCGACCCGCGACAACAAGAAACATGCGGCGGCCATGCAGGAGCACGGCATCCGTCCGATCGATCTTTTGGTGGTCAATCTTTATCCGTTCGAAGCCACCGCGGCGAAAGGCGCCGCGTTCGACGAATGCATCGAGAACATCGACATTGGCGGCCCGGCCATGATCCGCGCCGCCGCCAAGAACCACGCCGATGTCGCCGTGGTGGTCGAACCGGAAGACTACGCCGCCGTGCTCGACGAGCTGCAGGATTTTGGCGGCGCCACCACCCTCGCCTTGCGGAAGAAGCTTGCCGCCAAAGCCTACGCCCGCACCGCCGCCTATGACGCCGCGATCTCCAATTGGTTCGCGCGAACGCTTGCCGATCCCGCGCCCGTCTACCGCGCTTTCGGCGGAAAGCTCGCGGAAGTCTTGCGTTATGGCGAGAACCCGCACCAAACCGCGGCGTTCTACCGCGCCCCCGAGGCGCGCATCGGGATAGCCACCGCGCGCCAGGTGCAGGGCAAGCAGCTGTCCTACAACAACCTGAACGACACCGATGCGGCGTTTGAATGCGTTGCCGAGTTCGATCCGACGCGCACCGCCGCCTGCGCCATCATCAAGCACGCCAATCCCTGCGGCGTCGCCGAAGGCGCAAGTCTCACCGAGGCCTATCGCAAGGCGCTCGCCTGCGATCCGGTGTCCGCTTACGGCGGAATCGTTGCGCTCAACCGCACGCTCGACGCCGACGCCGCGCGCGCCATCACCGAAATTTTCACCGAAGTCATCATCGCGCCGGACGCCACCGAGGAAGCCATCAAGCTCGTCGGCGCGAAGAAGAACTTAAGGCTGCTCGTCGCGGGCGGCCTGCCCGACCCGCGCGCGCCTGGCGTGTTGGTGAAATCGGTTGCCGGCGGACTGCTGGTGCAAAGTCGCGACAATGCCGTGGTCGATGAAATGCAATTGAACACCGTCACCAAACGCGCGCCGACGAAAAACGAGCTCGCCGACATGCGCTTTGCCTTCCGCGTGGCCAAGCACGTCAAATCGAACGCCATCGTCTACGCCAAGGACGCCGCCACCGTCGGCATCGGCGCCGGTCAGATGAGCCGCGTCGATTCCGCGCGCATCGCCGCGCGCAAGGCCGAGGATGCGGCGCTCGCCGCGAAAATCATCGTGCCGCTCACCAAGGGCTCGGTGGTGGCCTCCGACGCTTTCTTCCCCTTTGCCGATGGCTTGCTGGTCGCGATCGAAGCCGGCGCCACCGCGGTGATCCAGCCCGGCGGCTCCGTGCGCGATGACGAGGTGATCAAGGCCGCCGACGACAACGACGTCGCCATGGTGTTCACCGGCACGCGGCATTTCCGGCATTAAGCCGCCCACTCGTCACGGCCGGGCTTGTCCCGGCCATCCTGGACTATTGCTTCGCCAAATCCCCGAGCAGGCCCGCCGCCACCGTCAGCTTCGACAGCGTGAGGCCGCCGCTCGCGGTGGCATGGATCGACGCGCGGATGCGCTCGACGTCCGCCTTGCGCGGCGCGACCCACGCTTCGACCGCCGCCGCGCCCGATTTGTCCGACATTGCCATCGCAGCGGTCAGCCGCCGTTCCGCTTCCCCGATCGCGTCGAACGCGCGATCGAGCGCGAGCCGGTCGAAATAATCAGACACCGTGATCGCCCGCGCCGCGCTCACGATTCGATCGAAGCGGAAGAACGCCAGCGACGCGAAATAGGTCGCCGCCACCTCGGCCAACGGTTTGTTGGCGCGATCTGCGATCAAGATGATATCGGGGGCGGCCGCGAGCTCCGGAAAATCGGCGATCCGTTGCGCCAGAACGTCAGGCACACCGGCGCCCTTCAATTCGGCGGCCCGCGCCGCCCGGGCCGTCGCTGCCTCCTCCGGCAGCACTTTGGCGAGCGCGTCGGAAACGACCGCGATCCCGTTGCGGTAGTGCTCGACGACGCCCGCGAGCCCCTTCGACATGTCGACATTCCGCAGGAACCACATCAGACGATCGCGCAGCAGATCCTCCACCGCGGCGTAGAGCGACAGCTGCACCTTGCCCGGAATTTTCGCGTCGAGCGCGTTGATCTCTTCGTTCAGCGCCGGCATGTCGTAGCTGTTGCGCACGGCCGCAAATGCCATCGCGATACCCGACGCCGCGGTACCGGTCTGGTCGGCGATCCGCACCACCAGCGACGGCCCGCCGCGGTTGATGATCGAATTCGCAAGCTGCGTCGCGATGATTTCCCGCCGCAACCGGTGCTGCGCCAGCGCGTCGGCATAACGCTCGCTCAGCACCTTCGGAAAATACCGTCCGAGCTCTCGGCCGAGATAAGGATCGTCCGGCACCGCCGTTTCCAGCAGTTCGGAATAAAGCGCGATCTTCGCGTAGGAGAGCAGCACCGCGAGCTCCGGCCGCGTGAGCGACTGGCCGCGCCGCACGCGCTCGGCGATCTCCATGTCGTCGGGCAGGAATTCCACCGAGCGGTCGAGCTCGCCGCGCGCTTCCAACGTCTGCATCAGCCGTTGCTGGAAGCCGAGGTCTTCGAGCCCGCGCCGTTCGGTCAGCGACAGCGCCAGCGTCTGCAGATAATTGTTGCGCAGCACGAGCTGCGCCACCTCGTCGGTCATCCCCACCAGCAGCGCGTTGCGCGCCTCCATCGAAAGCCGGCCATCCCGCACCGGTCCACCGAGCGCGATCTTGATATTGACCTCCATGTCGGAGGTATTGACGCCGGCCGAATTGTCGATCGCATCGGTGTTGAGCTTGATGCCGCGCAGCGACGCCTCGATGCGGCTGCGCTGGGTCATGCCGAGGTTGGCGCCTTCGCCGATCACCTTGCAGCGCAGTTGCTCCCCGGTGACGCGGATCGGATCGTTGGCACGATCGCCGACGCTATCGTCGCTCTCGCTCGCGGCCCGCACGTAGGTGCCGATGCCGCCGAAGAACAAGAGATCGACTTGCGCCTTCAGGATCGCGCTCATCACCTCCTGCGGCGTGGTCTTGGATTTGGCGAGCCCGAGCAGAGCCTGCGCCTCCGCCGACAAGACGATTTCCTTCGAATTGCGCGGGTAGACGCCGCCGCCCTTCGAGATCAGCAGCTTGTTGTAATCCTGCCAGCTCGAACGCGGCAGTGCGAACAGGCGCGCGCGCTCGTCGAAGCTGTTCTTCGGATTGGGGTCGGGATCGATGAAGATGTCGCGGTGGTCGAACGCCGCGACCAGCTTGATCGTCTTTTCCCGCAGCATGCCGTTGCCGAACACGTCGCCCGACATGTCGCCGACACCGACCACCGTGAACGGCTTGCTGGTGATGTCGGTATCGAGCTCGCGGAAATGCCGTTTCACCGCCTCCCACGCGCCGCGCGCCGTGATGCCGATCTTCTTGTGGTCGTAGCCGGCCGATCCGCCCGACGCGAACGCATCGCCCAGCCAGAAACCGTGCTCATTCGAAATCGCGTTCGCGATGTCGGAAAATGTCGCGGTGCCCTTGTCGGCTGCGACCACCAGATAGGGATCATCGTCATCGTGCCGCACCACGTTCGTGGGGGGAATGACGCCCTCGCGGCCGATATTGTCGGTGATGTCGAGCAGCGTCGAGATGAAAATCTTATAGGCCGACACGCCCTCGGCCTGGATCGCCTCGCGCGGTCCGCCGGTCGGGAGCAGCTTCGGCACGAAGCCGCCTTTCGAGCCGACCGGAATGATGACGGCGTTCTTCACCTGCTGCGCCTTCACCAGCCCGAGGATTTCGGTGCGGAAATCCTGCGGCCGGTCGGACCAGCGGATGCCGCCGCGCGCCACCTTGCCGAAGCGCAAATGCACGCCTTCGACGCGCGGCGAATAGACGAAGATTTCGTACAGCGGCTTCGGCAACGGCATGCCATCGAGCTTGCGGCTGGCGAATTTTATCGCGATCGTGGATTTCGGCTGCCCTTCGTTGTCGATCTGGAAGAAATTGGTGCGGATCGCCGCCTGCACCGCATTGACGAAACGCCGCAAGATCCGGTCCTCGTCGAGACTTTCGACCGCGCCGAGCGCGGTTTCGATTTCGGCCAGCGCCTTCGTTTCGCGCTCGCCGCGCTCGGCCGGCGTGATGTCGAGCCGCGGATCGAAGCGCACGAGGAACAGCCCGACGATCTTGGCGGCCACATCCGCATGCTTGCGCAGCGTCGTCCACATGTAGTCCTGCGAGAACGGCACCCGCACCTGCCGCAGGAAACGCGAGATCGCGCGGACGAGCGAGACATCGCGCCACATCAGACCCGCCGTCAGCACCAGCGCGTTGTAGCCGTCGTTTTCGGCGCCGCCGCGCATCACCCTCACGAAGCACGATTCCAGCGGCGACTTCAGCGCGTCGAGATCGATTGCACCGCCGTCGGCGCGCTCCAGCAGCATGTCGTGGAACCAGGTTCCCAGCTCGCCTTCGGCCTCTTCCGCGACATGGTGATAGGTTTGTTCGTCGACGACCCTGAACCCCATGTTTTCGAGCACGGGCACGCGATCCGACAGCGGGATCGGCCGCCGGTGGCTCCATATTTTCAACCCGGCGCAGTTCCGCTCGTCGCGTCTGGTCGAATAGAATTCCACCGCCAGCGGCCGTTCCGGCGACAATTGCTCCATGATGCGGACGTCGGCGACCGCCTCTCGCGCCGTATAGGCTTCGCGGTATCCTTCGGAGAACGCGTCGCGGTATTGCGAGAACAGCGCGCGTGCCTTATCCGGCTCATGCGCCGCATTCAACTCGGCGGCAAACGCATCGGTCCAGGAACGGACGATCTCGCCAATGTCGGCCTCGAGACTGGTCTGGTCGGGATCGGGCGTTACGCCCGCGTCGCGGCCGATGATGTAATGCACCCGCGTCAGCGGCCCTTCCGGGAAGTGCTGGTAATAGGCGCTGACACGGCCGGCGAAGGCTTCGGCCAGGTACTCGCCGACTTCCTTCAAGAGGTGCAGATCGAAACGCTCACGCGGCACGAACACCAGCACCGAGACGAACCGGCCGAAGCGATCGCGCCGCGCCAGCACCCGCACCCGCGGCCGTTCTTCCAATTGCAGGATCGCGAGCGAGAACTGGTAGAGCGTATCCTCGTCGGCCTGGAACAGCTCGTCGCGCGGATAGGTTTCGAGCACGTTGGCGAGCGCCTTGCCGGAGTGGCTGTCGGGGTTGAAGCCCGCACGGTCCAGAATCGCGTCCACCTTGCGGCGCAGATACGGGATCGAGCGCGTCGAACGCGTGTAGGCGATCCAAGTGAACAAGCCGACGATGCGAAACTCGCCGATCAAATTGCCGTCCATGTCGAAGCGCTTGACGCCGATATAATCGAGATAGACGCGCCGGTGCACGCGCGAGCGCACGTTCGCCTTGGTGATGATCAGCACCTTGGGCTCATCCAGGAATGCGCGGATTTCCGGCGTCATCACCACCGCTTTCCCGCCGCGCCTGAGGATCTGCACCTCGCGATCGCGCAACAGGCCGAGGCCGGTTTCGTGCTTTGCGACGACTTCACGCTCGGCGCCGACGAACGCGTATTCGCGCACGCCGAGGAAGGTGAAATTGTTCGCCACCAGCCACTGCAGGAACTGGATCGCCTCGGCGATATCGGTCACCGGCATGGCTGGCGGATTGGCTTTCAGGTCGGCGATCACCTCGCCGACGCGCATCAGCATGGTGCGCCAGTCCTGCACGCAGACGCGCACTTCCGCCAACACGCGTTCGAGCGCCTGCACGACTTCGGTGCGGCGGATGGCATCCTCGATGCGCTCGACGTGAATGTGGATGAAACTCTCGCGGAAACCCAGGTCGCTCGAACGTGGATCCGCCGCAAGCCGCAAGAGCTTGCCCTGCGCGTCACGCTCGACCGCGAAGATCGGATGCGCGACCAGACGAATGTCGAGCCCGCGCTGGTTCAACTCCGACATGACCGAATCCACCAGGAACGGCATGTCGTCGTTGACGATCTCGATGACCGAGATAATGCTGAGCCGCCGATCGGCATCTGCCTGCGGCGACTCGAAGCGAATCTTCGGCTCGCCGCGCCGGCGCGTCGCCAAGAACTCCGCGGCCTCGCGCGCGAGTGCGGCGAGTTCGTCGGCCGTATACCCGATCAGGTCTTCCGGCGCGGCGCGCGCGAACAAGTTGCCGGCGAAGCCCGGCGGCAGCGCGTGCCCGTTCGAGTCGCGCCCATTGGCGAGCAGCCGACTCGCCTCATCCGTAAGCGCAAGCGCCGCACGTTCGTCCTTGGTGCCCAGAAGACCGGCCATTGCAGATTGCCTCCACGCCAATCGACGGCGAAAATCTCACCGGTTTCGCTCCCCTGCGAAAGGGTTGTAGGCTCCCCGGCGCACCAAGACTAGGGAGCGCGACCGTGGCGAGGAAGTCCAAAAAGACGAATAATAACAAGGCAAATATTACAAAACCGCAACACGACCGATCCCCGGCCGCCAGTGCCGCCGCGGGCGACGACACCAAAATCACCGCGTTATCGCTGCCCGCCGCCAAGCTCTCGCCGGCCATGCAGGCCTATTTCGACAAATGCGTCGAAAAGCTCGGCTTCGTGCCCAATGTGCTGAAGGCCTACGCCTTCGACAACGCCAAGCTCGAGCCCTTCGTCGCCATGTACGGCGAAATAATGCTCGGACCTTCGGGTCTCTCCAAACTCGAGCGCCAGATGATCTCGGTCGCGGTCTCGTCGCAGAACCGCTGCTACTATTGCCTCGTCGCGCACGGCGCCGACGTGCGCACGCTCTCCGGCGATCCGGTGCTCGGCGAATTGATGGTGATGAACTACCGCGCCGCGCGGCTGTCCAAGCGCCAGCGCGCCATGCTCGACTTCGCGGTCAAGCTCACCGCCGAGCCGTGGCTGATCGAAGAGGACGATCGCGAGAAGCTGCGTCGCGTCGGCTTCTCCGACCGCGACATCTGGGACATCGCCGCGGTCGCCGGCTTCTTCAACATGAGCAACCGAGTCGCCTTTGCCTCCGACATGCGGCCGAACAGCGTCTATCACCGGCAGGGGCGGTAGCGCCCCGCGCAGGCGCCGTATCCGAAAAACCACAGCGCCAAATTACCGCGCGCCCGAGCAATGGAGCGAGCGAACGATTCGAGCTATTTTCCAACGATGTTCCGGGGTTTCCGCGCTGTATTAATCTGTTCGTTGCTTGCCGTTGCGCAGGCCTGCGCGCAGCCGGCACCGTTGCCGTTGCCGTTTCTGATTCCGCCGCCGTCACCGCCACCGCTAAAGCAACAGCCGCCCGCAACGGCGCCGAGCCCATTCCCCGGCGCGACGCAGGAACGCGCGCCTTCGCGCGAATTTCCTCCGGTCCGTGCCGTCGCGGCCAAGAACGGCATGGTGGTCGCGCAGGAGCCGCGCGCCGCGCGCATCGGCGTCGAAATCCTGCAGAAGGGCGGCAACGCAGTCGACGCCGCGGTGGCGGTCGGCTTCGCGCTTGCCGTCACCTATCCGAGCGCGGGCAACATCGGCGGCGGCGGCTTCATGCTGATCCACCTCGCCGGCCGCAAACAGCCGATCGCCATCGACTACCGCGAAATGTCGCCCGCCTCGACCGCGCGTGACACCTTCCTCGACCAGCGCGGCGAGGCCGATGCGGTCAAGTCGCGCGAGACCGGTCTGGCGGTCGGCGTGCCCGGCACGGTGGCGGGGCTCGCGCTCGCGCATGCCAAATACGGCTCCGGCAAGTTCACCCTGGCGCAACTGATCGAACCTTCGATCGCGCTCGCCCGCGATGGATTTCCCGTCTCCTACGATTTCGCCGACTCGTTGATCCCGGTGCGTTCGCTGCTCGCGCGTTGGCCGTCGTCGGCCAAAATCTTCCTGCGCGGCGGCAGGCCGCTGGCCGAAGGCGAGCGCTTCGTGCAGACCGACCTTGCGGCGTCGCTTGCCGCGATAGCCAAGGACGGCCCAAGCGCGTTCTACGAAGGCCCGATCGCGGAGAAGATCGTCGCCGCGGTGCGTGAAGCCAATGGGCAGATGACGCTCGACGACTTCAAAGCCTATCGCGCGGTCGAGCGCACGCCGGTGCGCGGCACCTATCGCGGCTACGACATCATCTCCATGCCGCCGCCGTCCTCCGGCGGCGTGCTGCTGATCGAAATGCTCAACGTGCTGGAAGGCTACACGCTGAAGCCACGCGATCCGGAATCGCTGCATCTCATCGTCGAGACCATGAAGCGCGCCTACGCCGATCGCTCGCTTTTCTTGGGCGATCCCGACGCCGTGAAGGTGCCGATCGAAGGTCTCATGTCGAAGAAATATGCCGAGGCGCTGCGCGCCGCGATCGATCCCCAGCACGCCAAGCCTTCAAACGAAATCCGCGCCGGCGAGGCGCCGACCTTCGACCATGCCAATACCACGCATTATTCGATCGTCGACAGCGACGGCAATGCGGTGGCCAACACCTACACGCTCAACCTGAACTATGGCGTCGGCCTCGTCGCCGAGGGCACCGGAATCCTGCTCAACAACGAACTCGACGATTTCGCCGCCAAGCCCGGCAGCCCCAATGCCTTCGGGCTGATCGGCTACGACGCCAACGCCCCCGGCCCGAGCAAGCGGCCGCTCTCCTCCATGACGCCGACCATCGTGCTGAAAGACGGTAAGCCCTTCCTGGTGACCGGCTCGCCCGGCGGCAGCCGCATCATCACCGCGGTGCTGCAAATCCTCCTCGACGTGATCGATTTTCACATGGGGATCGGCGAGGCCGTTGCGGCCCCGCGCATCCATCACCAATGGCTTCCCGATCAGCTGCTGGTGGAACCCGGCATGCCGCCCGCCACCGTGCAGGGATTGGTCAGCCGCGGACAGAATGTGGCGATCACCCGGCTCGGAACTTCCGTGAATTCGATTCTGCTCACCCCCGATGGCCCGATCGGCGCCGCCGACACGCGCTCGCGCGCTGCGGTGTCGGTTGGATATTAGAGGCTTTGCGAATTCAGTCCTTTGCACAAAAACAATTCACGTGACGCATTTTTTGTAGACAAAAAATTGCTCCGACACATTGTGGCAAACCGGATCATCGAATGCGCGGCCCGGCTACATCTTAAGTGATATTGGAAAATCGAGTGCGATGCGGTACCTGCGTATGTGGGGTAAGAAATTTTTAACGTTACGCGATCCGCATCAATGTTGGATATTTCTGGACATCCCGAGGCGTTTTCAAAAACGGGGCTGAGCGGCGCCGTCGTTGATGCCGCAGCCAGCAGAAGGGCAGTGACATGCGTGCTTTGCTGATTGAAGACAGTGGCTCCACCGGGCAATCGATCGAACTGGCGCTCAAATCCGAAGGTTTCACCGTCCACAAGACGGAACTGCAAGTAAAGGGCATCGACCTCGGAAATCTGCGGGATTACGACATCATCCTGCTCGACCTCAATCTCCCCGATATGTCGGGCATGGAAGTGCTGCGCGCGCTGCGTTTTTCCAAGGTCGGCACGCCGGTTCTGATCCTCGCCGGGGTCATCGGCATGGACGAGAAGATCAAGAGTCTCGGCTTCGGGACCGACGACTACATGACCAAACCCATCGATCAGGACGAGCTGGTGGCGCGCATCCACGCCATTGTGCGCCGTTCCAAGCATCACCCGCAGCCCGTCATCAACACTGGCGATCTCGCCGTCGACATCAACCAGAAGATCGTCGAAGTTGCCGGCTCGCGCGTGTACCTGACCGGCAAGGAATATCAGGTGCTTGAGCTGCTTTCGATGCGCAAAGGCACCACGCTGACCAAGGAAATGTTCCTCAGCCACCTTTACGCCGACGGCGACGAGCCCGATCTGAAGATCATCGACGTGTTCGTCTGCAACCTGCGCAAGAAGCTGTCGAACGCCTCCAACGGCAAGAGCTACATCGAGACCGTATGGGGCCGCGGCTATGTGCTGCGCGAACCGATGACCGACGACGAGCGCATCCCGGCTTGAAGTCTTCCGCAAACGACGAAAGCGCGTCGGAATGCCAAGCGCATCTGACGCGCTTTCGCGCATCTGGACCAGCCTCATCCCGGAGTTGGAACGGCGAAGGGGAACTCCATCGCCATACGCAAGTCCACCCACTGCTTCTTATAGAAATAAAAAGAACTGTCATGGCCGGGCTTGTCCCGGCCATCCACGTCTTTGATTCTGATAGGCTTTAAAGACGTGGATGCCCGCGACAAGCGCGGGCATGACGATTCAATGCCACGATGTCATGCTCTATAGGGCGGATCGGTCAGCTCTTTTTGACGGCGTCTTGGTCATGGCTTTCGCCCAGTTCCTCTGAAACGAGATCCCCCCCTGTCGTCACGCTTTCATCGCCGAGGCGGGTGCGAACAACCCTGTTGATATGTTCTGCGATCCGCCGGTCGCGCTCCATGAGAGAGTGAAAATCCTGCGCATCGAGCACCAAGAGGCTCGTGTTTGTCACCGCGGTTACTGTCGCCGATCGTCGCGCACGGCGCAGAACCGCGATTTCCCCGAAGAAATGACCGGCACCCAGGCGCCGGCGGTCATTCTTGAGTTCAATTTCAACCTCGCCGGCAGCGATAAGATACATACTGTGCGCAGGCTCGCCGCGTCGAGCGATGACAGCGCCTGCTTCAACCTGCACCGCTCGCAACAGCTGCATGATGTCAGAAATTTCCGACGCATTGAGTTCGGCAAACAGCGGCACGCGCGACACGAGGCCCCAAGTAATTATAAAATCTCGACGGTGAATTTGCTCGGAGAACGCGGTCGCAACGATGCCGACGGGCAAGGCAATCATGATCAGCCCGGCGAAGATCGTGAGACCGGCTGCGATTTTGCCGAGCATTGTGATCGGCACCAAGTCGCCATAGCCGATGGTCCCGAGCGTGACGATGGACCACCACATCGCAAGCGGGATCGTTCCAAATTTGTCCGGCTGCGCTTCTCCCTCGATGAGATGCATGAGCGCTGCGCTAACCAGCGTCATACCGATTAGAATGATGAAGCAACCGAACAGGGCACGCCGCTCGGCATACAGCACATCGAGCAATGAGCGCATCCCGGGCGAATAGCGGGTGAGCTTGAAAAATCGAAAGATTCTGAAGACCAGCAAGACGCGCACATCGCCGGGCACAATGAACGCAAACCAAAACGGCAAAACTGCCAGAAGATCGATGATGCCCAATGGGCTTGTTGCGAACCTTGCGCGCGCCAGTCGGTGCGGCAAATGTCGATAAGGCGGGTGCTCGACCGCGACCCACATCCTCAAAGCATATTCGATGCTGAAAATGAGCAAAGACATCATCTCGATGCTCAAAAAGACGAGTTGGTATCGCGATTGCAGCGCGGGATCGGATTGCAAGGCGACCGCGAACAGATTGAGCACAATAATGCCAACGATCGAGCGGCTGACGAGACTACTCGCGCCGTCGCCGACCGGTCCCTGCTCAAGAATTTCGTAGAGACGCCGTCTCAGCCTGGTCATTCGATGGCGGTTAAATAGCACCATAAATATCGCTGTTGCTGCGGGTCTCCATGGCCGCGAAGGACCCCGAGGCTCGACACGTTGATTAAGATATCAGTTTGCCCAAACCGTACGATTTGAGCCAGATCATCTGTCATAGAATTTTGGGCGCTGTTGACGCTGTGACTGTGCGATTTATGCCAGCGCAGGCAGATTGCCCAGATTGTCCTGGCGCGACCAGGAAGAAAATGGTCGTTGCACCAAGGAACTATTGTAATAGCGTGATTGCCCCGTCACCTCCGCACCGATCCAACTGGGCAATTCGATGTGCTGGTGTTCATGGCGCAACTCGATTTCAGCGATAACCAAGCCGAGGTTGTCGCCTGAAAATACATCGATTTCCCAGGCCAGATCACCCCAAGTGATCACCGAGCGCATCTTTTCGATGACGGAGCCTATGCGTAACTGCATGAGGGCCTCGGCTTCCAAGATCGGAATGGAATATTCGAGCTCAAGCCGTCGCAGATGCACCGGACGAGACTTGATCGTGAGTGTTGCGGTGTGGTCGTTCTGTATGCGGATGCGGACCGATGCCTTGCCATCGGAGGCCAAATAGGCTTGTCGAATGAAAGTTTGGCTGGTTGCGAGTTCTTTCCACCCGTCGTCAAGCACGAGGAATTTGCGCTCGATTTCGAAACTCATTAATCCCCCTCGACCCAACCGTGGCCAGGATTATTCCGCAAGAATTTTATGTGATGGAATTACGAGATATTGCAGCGCAGAAATATCAGACCAGCACATTCCAGACAACACAATGCACGGTACCAAAATACCAATATTCGGGCTGCTTTCGTATTCATACGATCCGTAGCTGTCCCGTCAGTGCCCGTGCCTGAGCAGTCCCATTGATATGGAGGGTACATAGGTAATGACCAGGAGCGTCGCAAAATTGATCAGCAGAAACGGCAGCACGCCCCGGTAGATCGTGCCGAGGGGTGTTCCGAAGACGGCCTGGGACGCAAACAAGTTGAGGCCGAAGGGCGGCGTGTACATGCCGATGCTGAGATTGACCGCCATGATGATGCCAAAGTGAATAGGGCTTACGCCTTCCGCCTGGACCAGCGGCAGGAGCAGCGGTGTGAGAATCAGGATCGCCGCCGGCGGTTCGAGAAAGCTGCCCATGATCAGCAAAACGACATTGAGCGACAGCAGCAGCGCCCACGAGGGCAATTGCAGCGTATTGATGTGGCCTATGATCTGCTGCGGAATGCCGCTGGTGGTCAGCAGCCAGGAGTAAAGGCCGGCCGCCGTGACGATCATGAGAATCTGCGCAATCAGGAACACCGAACTCATGATGATGTGCCATAGAATGCGCAGATTTACTTCGCGGTGGATCACCATCGTGACGAACAGCGAATAGATGACCGCCACGCCTGCGGCCTCTGTCGGCGTGAACACGCCGCCGTAAATGCCGCCGAAAATCACAACCACCGTGCCGATCGACCAGCTTGCCTCTTTGGTCGATGACCAGATCGCTTCCCAGCGCGCGGCGGCGGTGAGCGGAATGCGCTGCACCCGCGCGTACAGCATGACATAGAACGCATCCACGATACCGATCAATAGACTGGGCAGAATCCCCGCCGTAAACAGCGCGACGGCCGATTGCTGCGCAGACACCGAATAGAGAATCATCGCGATCGACGGTGGAATGACGACGGCGATTGCGCCCGAGGATGCGATCAGACCGACCGCGAAGCGGTCGTTGTAGTTGTTGTCCTTGAGCGAGGGATAGATCATGCGGCCGACCGCGACCACGGTGCCGACTGCGGTATGCGCCATCGCGCCGAACAGCTCGGACGCGGCGACCGTCGTCACTGCGAGCGAGCCGCGTATGCCGCCGATCAGGCACATGACCCACACCACGACGCGTCGCGCGATCCCGCCCTGCGCCATGATTTCGCCCGCCAGGACGAAGAACGGCACCGCGAGCAGCGGAAAATTGTCGAGACCGCTGAAAAGAAAGGTCTGAACCGTTGCGGTCGGAACGTCGGCGACGAAAACAATGATGACCAGGCTGGTCACCAGCAAGACCAGAAAAATTGGAAGACCAAGAACGAGAAGCACCGCCGGCAGAACGAAATAGGCAAGAATAGCTGTCATCGTTTGTGCGGTCCGCGGGTTGCCGGCTATGGCTAAAGGCGAGGTTTTTCTGAGCTGTCGTGCCGGCCAATCAGCAGGCGCACCATCACCAGCGCCGCCATGATGGCTAGTCCGATCGGTATGAGGACTTGCGGGATATACAGAGGAATTTCGGCGGATTGGCTGCGCTGATCGTAGGCGTAGAGGTCGCGGATCACGGGCCAAGCGAATATCACGACGAACAGGGCGGTGGCGATGAATACGATTTCGGAAAAGAGATCGAGCGCCGCGCGCATTTTTTCCGGCATCATGCCGACGATTACGTCCATTCGAATTTGCCGCCCGGCCCACGCGACGCCGCTGCTGCCGAGAAAGACGCAGCCGACCATGAAAAACAGCATGACTTCTTCAGCCCAATAAATCGACGCATTGAACAAGTAGCGTGCGATGACGTTTGCAAAATTGAGCAGGACGCTGGCTACCAGCAGAATGCCTGCCAGCAGGCGCAGAAGGGCGAGAAGCGCTCGCACTCCCCGCAAAACACTATCGATCATTCACTGCTCCCCCGTGAATGGCGTGCGCCATCCGCCCCGCTCTCGAAAATCTTGCGCCGCGAACAGGCACGAATCGTCGCAGGATTCGTGCCTGGCAAAAGCCGTCCTACTTGTTCCGCTTCGCCGATTCGAAGACCAGCTTCACGGCGGCATTGAGCTCCGGTTTGTCTTTCGACAGATCGTCGCCGATGCTGCTGATCTTCGCCAGAATGGCAGCATCCTCCGCGGCTGGGAAGCGGATCAGCGTGCCACCCTTGGTCTTCCAGATATCGCGCTGCTTGGCAAAGAACTCCTTTACGAACGGAACGATGTCGCTGGACACCTTCGAAGCATCATCACGCACGATTTTTTGCAGGTCGGGCGGGAGTGAGTCGAGCCACTTGGTGCTCATGATGACGAGCGAACTCAGATAGGGCTGATCGCTTTCGACCACGTATTTCGTGACATCGACGTATTGAAACGTGGTGAACACCGTGATAGTGGCCAGTGCGCCGTCGATCGCGCCCTGTTGCAGACCGGGCAGAACGTCGCCGAGAGTCATCGCAACCGGAGAGGCATCCATCCGGCGGATCAACTCGAGCTGGAACGGCGATGCCAGCACACGAATCTTGCTTCCTTTTAGGTCCGCAAGCGACTTCACGTCCTTTCGCATGGCGATCGACGACGGCCCGATCGGAGCCAAGCCGATTCCCTCCAAGCCTTTGTTCTTGCCCAATGGAAAATACAGGCCGCGCACCGCGGGATCGGCCAGCACCTTGATCTGCTGATCTGAGCTGGTGAACAGACCCGGCGCGCTCAGCGCCTCATAGCGAATGTCGACGCCGACGAGAAATTCCGGCGGCCCGATCCAGGCCTGGATCGATCCGAACTGCACACCCTCGATCATTCGAGGAATTGGGCCAAGCTGGCTCGCCGGATAGATTTCGGCTTTGATCTTGCCGCCGGAATCTTTCTCGACTGCCGCGGCGAACCGCCTCAGCCATTCGTGCTGCGTGTCGTTGATCGTCGCGGTGGCCAGCTTCATGACGAACTGCTTGGCGTCCTCCGCTCGTGCGTTTGATGCCGCAGCGAGAAGAACGGCGGCGACACTTGCCGACGCGAGCGAGAGTGGCGCGAATTTCAAGAATGCATTTTGTAATTTCCACATCAGATTCCTCCCTGTGGGATGTGTGGTCGATGTCGACGTCGAATCCTGTTCGTTCCTTGAGCCGGCCGCGAACGTTATTGTCGGCGCGTGCAACGGCGGCGCCCCGGACCAGTTGCTGCACGAACGATCGAAACTTAGCGTGTCCCGCAATTCCGCGCGTTTTCCTGTGCAACTGCATCAACAATTACAGCATGAGTCCAGAGGGAATGGAACGGGCTGCTGATATTTTGAGCATGCGGCAATTCATCACCAAGCGTGCTTGAATGCGTCAGGATCGCCGGAAAGCCACGATGCGATGCGTTCGCCAACTCTGCCGGTCCACCGACGCCACGCTCACCGTGGCTTGCGGCGCTTGCGGCTGATCTTGGTTGCGGCAGGCTTGCCGTAATGGCCTTTCAGTGCATCATGCCATTTGCTCTCGATCGCGCGCGCTTCATCTTGCGTAAGCGCGGAGGTCTGCGGGTAGTTGTCCTTCCAACCGAACGGCCGGCAGGCCTCGATGATAGCCTTTGAATGCGAAGTCACCCCCGCCTCCTTTTGCTCGGTCGGAATGCGAGGATCGAGCGCCGAACTCCACGCATTGCGCACGATGTCGATCTGTTCCGCGGGTTCGCAACGCGTTGTTACCGCCCACATCACATCGGCAAGGTTGGACGGATCGACATCGTCGTCGACGACCACGACCAGCCGCCCCATATAGCTGTTGGCCGCGGCGATCAGCGCCGCCCGTTTTGCATGGCCCGCGTAGCGTTGCTTGAGCGCGACCACCGTCATGAGCTGCGCGACATGCTGCCATACGCCCGCCACGTCGGTGACACCGGCCATCTCCAGATTGCTCCAGATCGATGCGGCGCGTAATGGCAAGCCGAAATGAAAACGCGGCGGTTTCATTGGCGGCGAGCCGAGCAGAATCGGATCGTCACGATGATGGACGGCCTCGACGACCATCACCGGACACGGCCGTTTGCCGGACGCGTAATAGCCGGTGAATTCACCGAACGGCCCCTCCGGCAGCGTCATGTCGCGCTCGGGCAGCAATTCGCCCTCCAGAATGATTTCCGCATGCGCCGGCAGCGGCAGGCCCGTAACCGGCGCCGTCATGACTTCGATCGGCGCCCCTCTGATCGAGCCGGCATAATCGTATTCGGATTGGCCTTCCGGAAGATATTCGAACCCGGCGACAAAGAGGCCCGGGTCTTCGCCGTTGACGACCGCGACCGGACAGGCCCTGCTCTTGGCCCAATATTTCTGCGCGATGATGGCGCCATGCCGGCCGGCATGATCGAATTGGATGGTCACGCGATTTTTGTCATGAACTTGCACGCGATAGATCGAGGCATTGATCCAGCCGTCGTCCGGGTCACGCATGACGACGATGGAGCCGGAGCCGATGAACGGACCGCCGTCCTTTCGGTGCCAATAGGGCGCCGGCAATTTCCCCAAATCCACCTGCTTGGAGCGCATCGAGTTTTGCATGAATGCCGCGCGCGATACGGCCACCGGTGTGTGCGGCTGCAAAGTCTTGCGCTTCGCCATCCAGGCTTTAAGGGCATCGAGCGGCGCGAGGCCCGGATCAATTCCAAGAGCAATCGCCGCGCGCTGCGGCGTTGTCGTGGCGTTGGTGAACACGCGAAAACCTGCGGGAAATCCCTTGATGCGATCGAACAGCAACGCCGGGCATTCCGGACTGCCGGCCGCTACTTCGGTGATCCCGCCGATCTCATAGTTCTGATCCGCATCGTTGATCCGCCGCAACGCACCGATCGTTTCAACCTGGTCGATGAACCCACGCAAATCTTTGTAGGTCACGTTCTAGCCCCCAGGCATTCCCCGACCGGTCGATCGATCTCCCGCGAACCGCGTGAACTCCATGGGCGACGTATCGGCCGTTCAATGATACAACCAGTCAATGCCGGTCTTCATCCTCCGAGAAACAGGCGCCCGACGTCCGGATCGGTGAGAAGTACATTCGCTTTGCCCGCGAGCGCGATCTCTCCGGAGACCAGCACATAGCCAATATCGGCGAACTCGAGGCCCTTCTTTGCGTTCTGTTCGACCATGATGATGGTCTTGCCCTGCTTATGTTGAAGATCGGCCAGAATTTCGAAAACCGCGTCGATGAATCGTGGCTCAAGCCCGATCGAGGGTTCGTCCACCAGCAGGATATTCGGATCCATGACCAGCGCACGGCTTATTTCGAGCAGGCGGCGTTCGCCGCCGGACAGAACCTTGGCCGGGTGCTTGCGGCGGGCGGCGAGCCGCGGGTACGCGTCGAACACCTTCTCTGCCGCCAGCCTCGCCTGCGCCGTTCGATCCATGAGGTAGGCGCCCATCCACAAATTTTCTTCAACGGTCATGGACGGGAATACGGACTTGTCCTGCAAGATGTATGCGATACCGGCAGAGCGAAGCTTCTCGCTGGCGGACATGCGTGTCACGTCGACGTTTTGCCCATCCCGCACGGTGGCGATCGTTCCGGAAAAAACGTTTGTGAAACCGAAGATGGAATGGAGCACAGTCGATTTCCCCGCTCCGTTGGGACCGATGAGGCATAACGACTGGCCTCGGCCTACACGAAGGTTGAACCCGTGCAGGATCTCCATGTTGCCGTAGCCTGCGTGCAGGTCGTCGATCATCAGATGCGGCTGATTGCCGGCCAATGCGTCAAGCTGTTCGATGCCGACTCGCTGCGCGAGCGCGCGAGCCTGTCGCGCTACTTCGTCAACCGAAATGACAGTGTCCACGCTGCCCAGATAGCCCCTGCCGGTCGACGGGAGCGTCTGTTCGGGAACCGCCATCAATGCACTCCAAGATAAGCGTCGATGACGCGCTGATCGCGCTGAATCTCGCCTGGTGCGCCGGCGGCCAGCAATTCGCCATGCGCCAGGCAGTAGATTGTGCTGGCCATGTTCATGATCGCGCGCATGTTGTGTTCGATGATGAACAACGTGATGCCGAAATCGGTGTTGGCGCGTTTGAGGCGATCGATCAGGCCGTTTATCAGCGTGGGATTGATGCCGGCGGTCGGCTCGTCGAGCAGCAATACGGTGGGCTCGTTCATCAGCGCCATGGCGAATTCGAGGAGTTTCTGCTGGCCGAAGGACAGGCTGCCCGCGCGCAGGTAACGCTTGTCGTAGAGCCCGACGAAGGCGAGCAGCTGTTCGGCACGTTCGACCACCCCGGAATGCTCGCGTGCGAACATGTCGAAAAATCCGGCCTTGCGGTGCGGAATCGAGATCAGCATGTTCTTCATGCAGTTCATTTTGCCGTAAATGCGCGTGGTCTGAAATGTGCGCAGCAGGCCAAGCCGCGCAATTTCCTGGACGCGCAGCGTCGAGATTTCCGATCCTTCAAATCGAATGGAACCGGCATCGATCGGGTGATAGCCGACAATGGAATTGAACAGCGTGGTTTTGCCGGACCCGTTCGGGCCGATCAGGCCCGTGATGCTGCCGCGTGGCACCTTGAGGGAAACCGCGCGGTTTGCGACGACACCGCCGAACGATTTTGTGACGTTCTCGAGCTCGATGATCGCATCGCTCATTCGGCGCCCTCCGGCTGAGCCGCCAGTTGGCCGTCGATGGAACGCGGCTCCTTGGGCGCGACTTTGACCCCGAAACGCTCGGGATATTTTTCCAATATCCAGCCGACGATGCCCTGCTGGAAATAAACCACGATGATCACGATCAGCAGGCCAAGCGTGACGAACTGCCAGCCGAGGAAATAGGTCCAGGTGAACTCTTTGATGAGGTGGAATACCACGGCGCCAACCACCGGTCCCCACAGCGTTCCCTTGCCGCCCAACAGCACCATCAGCACCATGAAAATGTTGAAGGTGGTTGTGGGGAAGGCGATGTCGCGCGGCTCGATGAAGCCGGTCATGTTGCCGAAGATCGCGCCGGCGATGCCGAGGAAGAATGCTGAAATCACCCAGGCCGTGCGCTTGTAGCGGCGCGTGTGCAGGCCCATGGCCTCGGCCTTCTCCTCGTCGTCCCTGATCGCATTGATCGCAAGCCCGAAGTTGGTGGAATAGAGCCATCGGAGGAACAACAGCAGCGCGAACGCTAGCCCGAACAGCAAGAGATAAAAGAAAAGCTTTTGCGCTTCCGGTCCGCCCGGAAACACCGGCATCGAAATGCCGCTGGCCGCTCCGACCCATTCCCAGGACGCCATCAGTTCGGCGCCCGCGACCGCGACGCCGAGCGTGCCGATTGCGAAATAGGGGCCGCGCAAACCGAAGACGATCCAGCCAACCGCGACGGCGAGCGCGGCAGAAACCAGGCCGGCCGCCGCAATTCCCAGTACGAAGCCGATGAAATATTGCTCGGGGCTGAAGGCGATATGGATGGTCCGGGCACCCGAAGTGTACAAGCCCACATCATAGAACAGCCCAATTTGGACCACGGCCGATACATACATTCCGGCGCCGAAGAAAAAGATGTTCCCGAGCGAATTGTATCCCATCTGGCCGCCGAGGATGTCCCACGTCGATGCGAAGACGATCATGAGCCAAAGCACGGCGATCTGGTTGGTATAGGCGGGGAACAAAAGTGGCGCCGTGACGCCGAACAGCAGAAGCAGCCAAAAAGTGAGGGGTTGCAGCGCTGCGCCATTCATTGCACGGCCTGACGCACCTTGAGTTGCTGCAACTGGCGGACCGCGAGCACGAACAACAGCAGCAGCACGATCAGGGCTTGCTGGAACTGGGCGCCCAAGACGAAGCCGCCGAACTGCTCGAACACGCCCATGCCGAAGCCGGCGGCGATCACGCCCGGCAGGTTTCCGAATCCCGCCGCCGTGACGATGACGAACAAGCGGATCGAATAGGTCGTGCCCATGAACGGCTGCACGTTCCAAACCACCGCGACCAGCGCGCCGGCCGCGCCGCAAATCGCCGCATTGAGGCAGAAAGTGAACGAATAGACCTTTTCGGTATCGATGCCGAGCACGCGCGCGGCCCGCGCATCCTGCGCGGTTGCGCGGATGGCCTGTCCCATGCGGCTGTTCTTCATGAACAGGATGACGGCCACCGCCAGGATGGCCGCGAAGATGAATCCAATGACCCTAGTCGCCGTGACCGTGATCAGCCCGCCGGCGAATTCCCAGGTCGGCAGCTGAGCTTGAGCGGATTGCGTGTCGGGTCCGAAGGTCAGATTGAGCCCTTGCTGGATCACGATGGCGATGCCGAAGGTGGCGAGCAGCGAGGTGAACAGGTCACGCGTGATCACCTTGCTGATGACGGTCCGATAGAGCACCCAGCCGATCACCCACAGCACCACGATCGCCACCGGCACGCCGAACAGCGGATGAATGCCGAGACGGCCGAGACACCAGGTCAGATAGCCGCCGATCATGATGAAATCGCCCTGGGCGAGGTTCTTCACGTTCATCACGCCCCACACCAAGGCGAGTCCGTAGGCCGCGAGCGCGAAGATCGAGCCGATCAACAGTCCGTCGATGAGCAGACCGAAATTGAAGATCGGCGCCGTCATCAAAACGGAGATGTTGCCAATGACTTGATCCATCGCGATCGCCCTCAGCCGATCATGCAGATGTGCGAGGCACACGTCCCCGTCGCATGGCGATCAGGCGACGCGGAGGTCGGAGGCGGACCCGTCCGCCCCCGCCCCTCGGCAGTTCAGTAGTGCGCGTCGCGCGGGTAAATCAGGGTAGCCGCCGCAACCTTGGCCGGTGAAACGACCAGGTATTTGCCACCCTGGATCTGGCGCATGACGATCTCTTTGCCAGGATTGCTGCCGTCGGCCGCAAACTTGACATGACCGTAGAAGGTCGGGAGATCGGTCTTGGTCAGCGCGTCACGCACCTTCTCCTGATCGAGTGACTGCGCCCGCTCGAACGCATCCTTCCAGACATAGACCGCAGCGCTTGCCTGCGCGGTCTGATAGGGCACGACTTTGTACTCAGGATGGGCGGCGAGCATGGCTTTGTTGTACTCCGAAGCCGATCCGAACATCGGATCGCTCGCCTTCATGGTCTCGTCCCACTGGGTCGGGCAGACAAAACCTTCTGCGACCTTCGGGAAGTCGTTCACCACCTTGGCCGACTCGCAGTGCGTGACGCCGACGAGCGGTACCTCGACCTTGTGCTCGCCCATCTGACGGGCCGCGGTCGCGGCTCCCTTTTCGTGCCCGGAGATCAGCAGCACGTCCGGGTTCAACGCCTTCACCTTGGTGAAGAAGGTGGTTATGTCGTTGAGGTCCTTGGGCATGCGGTCATCGATGACCGTGTTCATTCCGTACTTCTTGATTTGCTCGACGACACCCTCCCGCACATCCAGCGAAAATGCGTCGTCCTGGTAAATCATGGCGACTTTGACAGCCGACGGATTCTTGTTGGCCTTCTTGGCCGCCTCGGCCGCCATGTCGATGACCGGCGTGAGATATTTTTCGGACGTCGCCACGATTCCGAAATGATACTTGTAGCCCTGCGTGAACAGCGAGCGCGAAGCCGCTTCGCCCTGCACGATCGGGACCCGGTATTTCTCAGTGACCGGGAGAATGGCTTTCGTCAGCGGCGAGCCGTAGGGGCCCAGCACGAACTTGACCTTGTCCTGGTCGATGAGGCGTTCGATGAGCTGAGCCGCGCGGGCGGGCGTCGATTCGTCGTCGTAATAGGTAATTTTCAGGTGGTAGCACTTGCCGCCGATCTTGATGCCGCCGGCGTCATTGATCTTCTTGAGGGCGAACTCGTAGCCGATCTTGGTGTTGTTGCCGTTTGCGGCGTAGATACCCGTCGCCGAAAGAGCCGCGCCGAGAACCAAATCCTCGCACGCCTGTGCCCGAGCGGTTATTGGAGCCAGTACCAATGCCGCCGTTGCCAATAATGCCGCAGTCCTTGCGCTGTTGAGCATCGATTGTTCCTCCCGTGAAAGACCAGCTCGCACCCTGGTCCCCTCCAGAGCCGGCCGGATGGCAAACTTTAACGCGCGCGACTTCGGCAATGCAATTGACAGATTGTAGCGGGGGAAAGCAGTCGCCAAGACCTGTAAAACCTGGCCAATCCCGCAAAAAAGGCCTTCCGAGGGGACCGATAGGTCATGGTCGGCAGCCACGAACGGCGCCGATAAGACTGGCGCTCACTGACCGCCGATATTTTCGAGATCGAGCACGACGCGGCTGATGTCCGATCCCATGTCCTCCGCATGAAAACCGAGTTCGGCGCACATCTGCAGCATGGTCGCGTTTTCGACCAAGACATCGCCATACACGCGCCGCAGTCTTTTTTCTTTGGCGTAATCGATGACGCGCCGCATCAGCACCCAGCCGAGCCCGTGACCCTTGAGCCGCGAGCGCACCAAGATCGCGAATTCCGCGGTCTTCTCGTCGAGCTCGTCCTTCAAGCGCACGAGCCCGAGCATCCGACCCGTGTCTTCGTCGAGCGCGACGAAAGCCATCTCGTGCCTGTAGTCGAGATGGGCGAGCTTATCGAGCTCCGCGGCGCTGAGCTCGGCAATGCGCGCAAAGAACCGAAGTCGCAGATCCTCGGCACTGACATCGCCTAAAAAATCCCGGTATAGCGCCATGTCTTCAGGGCGCATGCGGCGGATCAGCACGCGCTCGCCGCCCCGAATCGTTTCGTGCAATTCGCTCAAGCCAAAGTCGCCTGTGTCCGGCATTGGTGCGACGAGTGCCCGTTACGCTGGCGTTATCAAATCGAGTTTTATGTCAATTGCAGATCGCGAACTAACGAGCGATCGGTTCTAATTTAGCAGCAGCGCACATGGGACGCCAACAAACCGCCAGCGCCTCATCGCAGAGAGAACTTGATCGGCGCGGTGAAGCTGCGTGTCGCCTCGGTCATCTGCGGCGGAAATGCCGGCAGCGGCTGGGCGCGCTCGATCAGTGCAAGCGCCTCGACATCGAGCGCCGGCACGCCCGAACTATGCACGATATGCCGCGACAGCACATGGCCGTTGCGGTCCATGGTGAAGCCGAGCGTCACCACGCCCTCCTGATGGTTTGCCTGCGCCGAGCTCGGATATTGGCGATAGCGCAGGAGATGTGAGAACAGGAGGTTAACCCATGACGGCGGGGGCGCCGCGGCTACTCTTGCGGTCTGTGTCGGATTGCGCGGCGGCGCCGTCGTGCGCGGTGCCGGCGGCTTCTTCTCCGGCTTGGGCTCGGCTTTCGGCGGTTCCGGCATCGCGACCACCGGATTCTCGACCTTGGGCGGCGGCTCTTCCTGCTCGACCTTCGGCACATCCGGCGGCACGAGCGATTCTTTCATCTGCGGTCCGAGCGCAATATCCACGTCCGAAACCGGTGCCACCGGCACAGGGGCAAGATCGATCATCACCACCGGCACATCGGGCACTCCGCTGGGCTGCGTGTCGCGCACCCACAGATAGCTCGCCGCCAGCCCGAGATGCGCGGCCAGCACGATCGACGCGGCCACGCCCCAGCGCGCGAAATCCTCGCGCGGGTCGTATTCGAACGGCATCAGGCCACGCGACTTCATTTTACTTCCCGCGACTCCAGGCCAACCAGCGCGATCTTGAGATACCCGGCCGTACGCAGCGCGTTCATCACCGCCATCACCTCGCCGTAGCTCACCGTGCGGTCCGCGCGCAGAAATATGCGCTCGTCGCGGTTGCTGCCGGTCGCCGCGTCGAGCGCGGCCGCAAGCTGTTCGCGCGCGACCGGCTCATCGCCGAGCGCGAGCGTCAGATCCGACTTCACGGTGAGAAAGATCGGCTTGTCCGGGCGGTTCTGCGGATCCACGTTCGAGGTCGGCAGATCCACCGCCACGTCCACGGTCGCCAGCGGCGCCGCAATCATGAAAATGATCAACAGCACCAGGATCACGTCGATGAACGGCGTGACGTTGATCTCGTGGGTTTCCGCGAATTCATCGTCTTCGCGCGCAAGCCGGATCGCCATATCACTGCTCCAATAGACCGCTACTCCGCCGCCCCGGCGAGTGAAACCGGCGAGCGCTCGCAATCGCGGCTGACCAGCCGCATCACCAGCGCGCCGGCGTCCGCCAGGAGCGCGCGGTAGCCGCCGATCTGGCGCGCGAACACGTTGTAGATCACCACCGCCGGAATCGCGGCGAACAGGCCGAGCGCAGTCGCCAGCAGCGCTTCCGCAATGCCCGGCGCCACCACCGCGAGGTTCGTGGTGTGCGCATTCGAAATGCCGATGAAGCTGTTCATGATGCCCCAGACCGTGCCGAACAGGCCGACGAACGGCGCGGTCGCGCCGATCGAGGCGAGCACGCCCATGCCGCGCCCGATCTGGCGGCCGGCCGCAAGCTCAAGGCGCTCGAGCAGCCAGGCGGTGCGTTCTTTGAGCCCCTCCGCGCTGGCATTGGTGGAGAGTTGCGCTTCGAGCATCGCGGCGTTCACGAGCTTGGCCACGTCATCGCGGCCTTCGCCGAAATGCTTCTGCGCTTCGGCGAGCGAGCGCGTGCGCGCCAGCACGCCGATCGCCGCGCGCGCCTTCTTCTTCGCCGTCCACAACTCGTAGGTCTTCGCCAGCCACACCGTCCACGTCACGACCGAAGCGAGGACCAGGCCGACCATCACCACCTTCACGACCACGTCGGCGTGCAGGAACATCCCCCAGGGCGACAAATCGCGCGGCAGGATACTGGGCAAGACCAAAGGAGTCGCTTCCTCGGTCGAAGTGCCCTGCGCCAAGGCGACGCCGGCCAGCATCGCATTCACGATCCCGCCAACAAGCATTGAGGCCATTCTTGAACGGCGCGTGCGGCGGTTACTTTGCATGCTGCCTCTTCGGAGTTTTCACGATCAGTGTCGTCTTACACCCCCCGTCAATCACGCTCAAATGGTGTCGAACTGGGAAATTCATAGCTTCTGCGACAGCCCGACGAAATAGCCGCGACGCATGCCGAATTGCGGAGCGAACACGCCGATCCCGCTGCCGTCGCGCAGCCGGTAGATCGTATCGGTGACATTCACGACGTCGAGCCGCACCGTGATCGGCTTGCCGTCGGGGACTTTGAACTCGTGCGAAACGCCGACATTCGCCGTCGCATAGGGCGCAACATGGTCCGTGTTGAAATCGCCCGAGCGCAAGCCGCTGCCATAGACCATGTCGATACTGAACCTCGTAGCGCGCCACAAATACGACGCACCGGCCGAGGCGGTCCATTGCTGCGCGTGGTCGGTGGCGACCCAGTTGTGGGCGATGAAGTCCAGCTCGTCGAGGCCGAACAAATACTGATTTGACACGATGTTGGTGGCCACTTGCCTGGCCCAGGTCAGGTTGCCGTAGGCGTTGAAGTTGCCGCTCGTGTATTGCGCGCTCAGTTCCACGCCTTCGTTTATTCCGCGCTCGTAGTTGAATCCGTTCAGGATGAGCGCCGAGCCGAACTGTCCGTCGTCGAGCAGATTTTTCGCGATCTTGTAGTAGGCGTCGATGCCGACTTTCAGCCCCGGCGTGATTTTTTGCGTCATTCCCACGTCAAAATAATGCGATCGCTCCGGCTGCACCGGGCTCTGTTGGATTGTTTCCGGCGCCGCCGACGTCCCGGCGAAGGCGGCGACATTGACCGGCGCCGCAACCGCCTGCGGCGGCGGGGTGAAGTAGCGCGCATAGCCGGCGTGGAACGTCGTGCTTTCGGTCGGCGTGAACACCAGATTGGCGCGCGGGCTGAGCTGGTTTGCATTGACGAATTGCCACATCTGATCGAAGCGCAGGCCGACGTTGAGCGTCAGCCAACCGGTGATCTTCCATTCGTCTTGAACGTAGGCGCCGGCGATCCAGCCGGTCTTCGAATTGTCGTCGATGAGCGTGAATGGCGCATCGACCAGCGTGTCCGGCAACACGGTCGAGATGTTGCTGTTCTTGGTGTTTTCTCCGCTGAAGGCGAAGCCCGCGCGCAGCGTATGCGCCTCGTTGATCCTGAGGGCGCCGTCTCCCTGCATGCCGCTATTGATACTCCGCCGGTAAACATCGGAGGCAACGCCATTGAACAGAATGTCGCCGACCGTATCGGGGATGAAATGGAGCGCGCTGTAGCGGGTGAAGCCGGCAACCTGCCAGTCGAGTCCGGGCGCCGATTTCTGCAACGCGATGACCGCGAAAGTGTTCTGCTCCGCCTGTTTCTCGTTCAAATTCTGCGAAGCAAAACTGGTCGTTCCGAAAGCGCTGGTGACGCCGTCGGCGAACGGCTGGTTGGGATTGTTCGGAATTTGGAATCGGTTCGTCGTGTTGCCGAAAATTGTGGCCACCCGCGTATTCTTGTCGAGAATTGTCGAGGTGTAGCTGAAGAAATTGCCCTGGTAGGTGCGGTCATGGATCGCATGGAGGCTGTCGGTCGGGTTTTCGATCCCGAGGTTACTCGTAAATCCGCGGGCAAAGAACGAATATTCCGTCTGGCCGATGCGGCCGCTGTAATCGAAGCTCGGCGTCACGGTATCGAAGCTGCCGCCGTAGATGCCGACGCGGCCGCCCGGCACCAGCGAACTCCCGCTTTTGGTCTGGATGTCGACGATGCCGGCCGTGCGCAGTCCGTATTGCGCCGGCAATGCGCCGGTGATCAATGCGATGCTGCCCATGAAGCCGGTGTCCAGCACGTGACCGAACCCGGAAATGCCGTCGGGCAGCGTGATGCCGTTGATGCGATACTGCACGTTGCCGTGCTCGTTTCGCACATGCAACTCGCCGCTGGCGATTGAATCCTGCGACACGCCCGGCGCCTGCAGCAGCACCTTGTTGACCGACGAATCGGTGCCCTGCGGCAGCGTTTCGATGAATTGTCGATTTATGTCGAAGGTGCTGGCCCCGAAGCGCGGCGAGAGATTGTCGCGCGCAATGTCGAACTGTGTGTTTTGCGCGGCGAGGCCGGTCGGCTGCGTAGTCGTATTTCCGCGCGGCGGCGCGGAGCGTTGCGCTTCCACCACGATCTCCGGCAGAGCAGTCTGAGAGCGGGCGGCTCCACCGGCTGCTATCAAAGCAATTACCGAGCTACTCAATCCCAACAAACATCCAACATCCGTACGCATTGTTGCCCCACACCCACTGGGAATCTGTTTGAATTGCGGACGCCGAATAATCGCCGTCCCAGTCAATCAAGCGCGTGGCCTGAATTGGATTCAGGGCATTACGCCGATTTCAAACGGATTCGTGAGCGGGGGGTGCGCGAGATTTGAACGGAGAGGGGGCGGCCGAGAAGACAGGTTCGGAACGACAATCCGGCAGCCACGTTAAATATTGTACTTGTGGTAATGCGATGACAGGCGGATCAGGCACCACCAGAGAACCGGCGAGACTGATGATCGCGCAGATAGCACATTTATCGTGCTCATCGTTTGGAACATTCCGGGATGGCTCATTTTGGCGCTGAGACGGCCCGGATTGGTCCACACTATCGATCTTTGTCGAAGTGAAGACCTTGAGGTGGACGTGGCCAAATGAAACGAACAGCTGAAATACGATCGCGAACAGCGCCAAATAGCTGCAGAAATTTTTTCCTTGGCGGAATCCACACATCATACTGGACGCTCGATCCACGAATAAAATTAGAATAACGCATGCAGACGGCTGTGTCACCGTTTCTTTTTGGTGAAGGGATTGTGACGTTTCGCCTGCCGAAATTGACGTCGTCAATTTCCGCGACAACCCGAGCAAGGGCGCCTTGCATTCAGGGGCGAACCTGTCGTCGTCACGAGCAAGAAATGGAATAATTCTATCGACGACGGCTCAGCCGATTTCATGTTTCGTCGATTTCATGCTGTCGCATGTCATCGTTGAGGTGCAACAAGGTTAAGTGCATGCGCCGAGAGCGCACTTGCGAGCGAACGAACAAAATTATCGAGCTGCAAATGCTTCGAGTAATTGGAGCGGGCGAAGGGATTCGAACCCTCGACCCCGACCTTGGCAAGGTCGTGCTCTACCCCTGAGCTACACCCGCATTGAGGTATCGCGGCGCTGACGCCGACCGCGAACCTATAGCGAAAACCACCGCCCCTTTGCAACCTCGCCGCCAATGGCCTTAATAGTCCGCATGCCGGCCACGCCCGACGAGCTGTTCGCCTATCTCGACCGCCTCGGCATCAAGCATTCCACCGTCACGCATCCGCCGCTGTTTACGGTCGAACAATCGCGCGCCATGCGCGGCCAGATTCCCGGCGGGCATACCAAAAATCTGTTCCTGAAGGACAAGAAGGATGCGCTCTATCTCGTGACCGCTCCGGAGGACGCCTCGATCGAGCTCAAATCCCTCCACCGCGTGCTCGGCGCGAGCGGGCGCTTCTCGTTCGGCTCCTCTCACCTCTTGCTCGAGACGCTCGGTGTCACGCCCGGTGCGGTGACGCCCTTCGGCGCCGTCAACGATTCAAGCCACCGCGTCACCGTCGTGCTCGACGACGCGCTGCTCAGGCACGACATCATCAACTGTCATCCGCTGGTCAACACCATGACCACGTCGATTTCCCGCGACGGGCTCTTGAAGTTCCTCGAAGCCACCGGCCACCCGCCCCGGATCCTGGCGGTGGCCACGCCGGACCGTGAAAATTGACCGGATTGCATTTATATGCGTCCTCGCCATTTAATAGCCTGAAACGACCGGGCTGTTCGCCCACCGAGGCTAAGGATCAAAAAATGCTGCAAAACAGCGCTGGGGCAGTCGCCGCGGCCCCCGAGGGTCTTATCAAGGAGACCACCACACAGTCCTTCGTCAAGGACGTCATCGAGGAATCGAAGCGCCAGCCGGTGCTGATCGACTTCTGGGCGCCCTGGTGCGGGCCGTGCAAGCAGCTGACGCCGGTGCTCGAAAAGGTGGTCAAGGCCGCCAAGGGCAAGGTCAAGCTCGTCAAGATGAACATCGACGAGCACCCCGCGATCCCCGGCCAGATGGGCATCCAGTCGATCCCGGCGGTGATCGCCTTCGTCAACGGCCAGCCCGCGGACGGATTTCTCGGCGCGCTTCCCGAAAGCCAGGTGTTGGCTTTCATCGAACGTCTGACCAAGGACAAGATCGGCGGCGAAGAGAAGGACCTGCTCAAATTCGCCGAGTCGGCGCTGCTGAACAGCAATTTCGCCGGCGCGGCGGATATTTTCGCCAATGTGCTGGTGCAGGACTCCACCAACATCGCGGCGCTCGCCGGCCTTGCCCGCTGCTACGTCGGCACCGGCGCACTTGATAAAGCCAAGCAGACGCTTGCCATGGTGCCGGAAGGGAAAGCCAACGATCCGGCCGTCGCCGCCGCGCGCGCGGCGATCGAACTGGCCGAGCAATCGAAAGCCGTCGGGCCGATCGGCGATCTCGAAAAGAAAGTTGCCGATGATCCGAAAGACTGGCAGGCGCGTTTCGACCTCGCGCTGGCGCTCAATGCCAAGGGCAAGCGCGCGGCCGCGCTCGATCATCTGATCGAGATCGTCAAGCGCGACCGCAAATGGAACGACGACGGGGCGCGCAAACAACTTGTACAACTGTTCGATGCCTGGGGCCCGGCCGACGAGGCGACGGTCGCCGGCCGCAAACGCCTGTCCTCGATCCTGTTTGCATAAATCCTCTCGTCCGGTCGAGACGGCCGGAATCGGAGAGTGACGATGCCGATGAATGCGGTCTATCACAGGCCAACCGACCTGCCCGAGGTCATCGCGGTGTTTCCGCTGCCGGGCGCGCTGCTGCTGCCGCGCGGGCAGATGCCGCTCAACATTTTCGAGCCGCGCTATCTCGCCATGGTTGACGACTCCATGCGCGACGGTCATCGGCTGATCGGCATGATCCAGCCCGACCCCACGCATCCGGGCTCGGAGCAGAAGCCTGCGCTGTTCAAGATCGGGTGCGTCGGCCGCATCACCCAGCTCGCCGAAAGCGGCGACGGCCGCTATCTCATCCAGCTCACCGGCATTGCCCGCTTCCGCGTCAAAGATGAACTCGACGTCGCCACCCCCTACCGGCAGTGCCGCGTGAGCTTTGTTCCCTTCGCCGACGACTTCACTGCGCGGCTCGGCGAGGACGCCGTAGACCGCAAAGCCGTGCTCGACGCGCTCGCCGCCTTTCTCAAGGCCAACAATCTCAAGACCGACTGGGAGGGTATAGACAACGCGCCCAACGAAGCGCTGGTCAACGCGCTCGCCATGATGTCGCCCTACGGGCCGGCGGAAAAACAGGCCTTGCTGGAAGCGCCCGACTTGAAAACGCGCGCCGAAATCCTGATCGCCGTCACCGAGATCGAGCTCGCCAAGAAAACTGCTGGCGGCGAGTCCCCGCTGCAGTAATCACAACCGTAATGGTCGGGCTTGTCCCGGCCATCCACGCCTTTACTCTAGGAAAGTAAGATGTGGATGCCCGGCATAAAGCGGGCATGACAGAAAGAAGCGCGTTTCATATGCCCGATTCCCCTTCCCCCGAACGCCCCGCCGGCAGCATCGATCCGAAGCTGCTTGAGATACTCGTCTGCCCGCTCACCAAGGGCCGGCTCGAATACGACGCCGCCAAGCAGGAACTGATATCGCGCGCGGCCAAGCTCGCCTATCCGATCCGCGACGGCATCCCGATCATGCTGCCCGAGGAAGCGCGCAAGCTCGATTGAAGTTTCACCCTCTCCCCGCTTGCGGGGAGAGGGTGGCGAGGACAAAAAGTCCGAGCCGGGTGAGGGGGCGTCTCAGCTGAACCCAAACCTCGATGCCCCCTCACCCGACTTGCGCGCTACGCCCGCAAGTCGACCTCTCCTCGCAAGCGGTGAGAGGTGAAAGGAATTTGGAGACGTAAATGCTCAAAATCTGGGGCCGGAAAACCTCGTCCAACGTGCAGAAGGTGATGTGGGCGCTGGGCGAGATGAA
>Ga0187765_10000083_pt1 | contig 31895 bp, 33 predicted proteins | sample 0216_QUI02_MP05__3_FD_133018 | JGI IMG/M metagenome (GOLD analysis project Ga0187765, IMG submission 133018) | Tropical peat soil microbial communities from peatlands in Department of Meta, Colombia - 0216_QUI02_MP05_10_MG | ecosystem: Environmental > Terrestrial > Soil > Wetlands > Peat ...
CCGTTTTTTTCGCCATGATTTCGGTATACTGAGCACAATGACCGCGGACAACGCCGACGATCTCGAACCCACGATCTTTTCAGCAACGCTGACGCCTCACCGCTCGCTCGGCCGCATCGGATTTCTTGTTCTGATGCTGCTGTTCGGCGGTGTCAGCTTCATTACTGGCGTCCTCTTTCTCGTGATTGGCGCCTGGCCAGTGTTCGGGTTCTTTGGCCTCGACGTGCTGCTGCTCTATTGGGCGTTTCGGCTCAACTATCGCCACGCCGAGGCGTATGAAGAGGTGACGGTGACGTCATCCACGCTGAAAGTCCGTAAAGTCAGCCATCTGGGGCGCGCCCGCGAGTGGGTGCTCAACCCGCTCTGGGTAAGGCTCGACAAGGTCGAACTGGATGAATTCGGCATCGATCGGCTTTTCCTGGTGTCGCGCGGCCGGAAACTGTCGATAGCGACCTTTCTCGGACCCGACCAAAAGGCAAATTTCGCGAAAGAACTTGGAAACGCCCTGAATGAAGCCCGGCGCGGGCCCACGCGGACCGTGTTCGAATAGACAGAAATCGGGTGGTTGGATCGCACCAATCGCCTTAAATAGCGGTCATGAACATGACATTGGCAAAGACGGCATTGACCGACCGCTTCACCGAATTCGCACCGCTCTCAACCGCAGCAGCGGATTACGATATCGTCCGGCGTGCAATCGCCCACATCCGTGGCAACTGGCGCGCGCAGCCGGAAATCGACGTCATCGCGGACGCCGCCGGCGTGACCCCGACCGACCTGCATCACCTGTTCCGGCGCTGGTGCGGTTTAACGCCGAAGGCGTTCCTGCAGGCATTGACGCTCAACAGCGCGCGCGAACTGCTGCGCTCCTCCGCAAGCGTTCTCGACACAGCCTATGAGGTCGGCCTGTCCGGCCCCGGCCGCCTGCACGATTTATTCGTCACCCACGAGGCAATGTCGCCGGGCGAATGGAAAGCCGGGGGTGAAGGCCTCACCATCACCTACGGATTTCATCCCTGCCCGTTCGGCATGGCGCTGGTGATGACAACGCCGCGCGGGCTCGCCGGGCTTGCACTCGCCGATGCCGGCAAGGAGCGCTCGGCACTCAAGGACATGCGGGCGCGTTGGCCAAAAGCGCGCTACGTCGAAGATTTTGCGGCGACCGCCGCGACAGCGCGGCGCATCTTCGATCCATCTCTCTGGCGGAAAGACCAACCGCTGCGTGTTGTCATGATCGGCACCGACTTCGAAGTACGCGTGTGGGAAAAGCTGCTCGACATTCCGATGGGCCACCTCACCACCTACTCCGAGCTCGCCGCGCGCGCCGGCTCGCCCAAGGCCGCGCGTGCCGTTGGTGCCGCTGTCGGCAAGAATCCGATTTGTTTCGTGGTGCCCTGCCATCGCGTGATCGGCAAGAGCGGCGAACTCACCGGCTATCACTGGGGCCTTACTCGCAAGCGCGCGATTCTCGGCTGGGAAGCCGGGATGGCGGCGGCCTGACTACGCGGCGAGGTCGAGTTTCGAGGCCACCGTCGAATCGGCGTTGAGCCAATAGATCATCGGCACGCCGGTCTCCAGATTAAGCTTGGTGATGCTGTCGGGCGTGTGCTTGTCGAGCACCATCACCAGCGCGCGCAGCGAATTGCCATGCGCTGCCACCAGCACGCGTTCGCCGCGAAGCACCCGCGGCAGGATTTCCGTCACGTAATACGGCAAAACGCGCGCGGCGGTGTCGCGCAAGGATTCCCCGCCGGGTGGCGCGATATCGTAAGAGCGGCGCCAGATATGGACCTGCTCTTCGCCCCATTTCTTGCGCGCGTCGTCCTTGTTGAGACCCACGAGATCGCCGTAGTCGCGTTCGTTCAGCGCCTGGTCCTTGAACACGGGAATCGTTGTCTGGCCCAGTTCGCCGAGCATCAGTTCCAGCGTGCGCTGCGCGCGCTTGAGCGCCGACGTGAAAGCGACATCGAACTTGATTCCCTGCGCCTTCAACTTGCGCCCGGCCTCGCGCGCTTCACTAACACCCTTGTCGGTCAGATCGACGTCGCGCCAGCCGGTAAAAAGATTTTTGAGATTCCAGTCGCTCTGGCCGTGGCGTACGAGCACCAGCAAACGATCCGTCTCAGGCATTGGTTTCACTCCACGGGCTTCTTTTTGTTGAGAAGGTACGCAACGAGATAGCAGCCAACGGTAATTACGAGGAATACAGCACCAAGAGCCATTGAAACGAATGCGCTGTCGATGGAGGTCGATTGCGAAATCTCCGGGACAACAATGAGGGCAATGAAGAGTGCCGCGGCGCAACTTGCCGCCAGAATCAGCATTCCGCTTTTGGTCAGCCAGAAATTTGTCGCGCTCGCCACTGGCCTGTCCCTAGAAATTTCCAAGGCCGAGCACATCGGCCATTGAATAAAGGCCGGGCTTCTGATTCCGGCCCCAGGCTGCGGCGTGCAGGGCGCCGCGCGCGAAAATCATGCGGTCTTCGGCCTTGTGTGCAAGCTCAACGCGTTCGGCAGGACCAGCAAAAATTACAGTGTGTTCGCCGACCACGCTGCCGCCGCGCAAATTCGCAAATCCGATGTCGCCGGGATGGCGTGCACCGGTATTGCCGTCGCGGCTCCGCACCGAATTTTTGTCGAGGTCGATACCACGGCCTTCAGCCGCCGCGCGGCCAAGCATGAGTGCCGTGCCCGATGGCGCGTCCACTTTCTGGTTGTGATGCATTTCCAGAATTTCGATATCGAATGACTTATCGAGCGTCTTGGCAACGCGCTTCACCAGCGCGGCCAGCAAATTGACCCCAAGGCTCATATTGCCGGACTTTATGATGACCGCGCTTTTGGCGGCATCCTTGATTTTTGTCTCGTCGGCCGCGCTCAGGCCTGTCGTGCCGATGACATGCACTTTTCCAGCCTTGGCCGCGAGCGCGGCAAAAGCAACGGTGGCAACCGGCGCGGTGAAATCGATAATGCCGTCGGCCTTTGCAAGCAGCGCCGCGGCATCTCCGGTGAGCTTGATACCATTCTCCGGAAGGCCAGCGAGGACCCCGGCGTCCCAGCCAAGCAGCGGGGATCGCGCGTCCTCAAGCGCCCCTGCGAGCGCAAAATCCTTGCTGCCGGCAATCGCCTTGACCAGCGTGCGGCCCATCCGCCCGCCGGCGCCCGCTACGATTAACCGCATCTCGGCCATAGATGAGCTCCCAAGTCGGCGCGGTATAGCGCGGCGGTCACAAAACGCCTAGGGCTGGGGGCCCTCGTAGCCCTCAATGACAACGATCTCGCCGACCCCATGGCCTATGCGCAGGGCCTTCGCGTTTTGGTACTCTTCCGAGCGGTAGCATTGCAGGGCTGCGTCGTAGCTGGGAAATTCGATCACCACCACGCGTGAGCGTAGCTTGCCCTCCACCGATTCCGACTTGCCACCGCGGGTCAGGAACCTGGCGCCGTATTTCCGGAAAGGCACGGCATTGGCTGCGACATAGGCTTTGTAGCCATCCATATTGGTCACATCGATGTTCGCGACCCAATATCCCTTCGCCATATCGCCACTCCCCTCACCCGGCAGCTTGACCGATTTCCGCTACGATCGCATCAGCCGCGGCTTTCGGATCTCGTGATTCCACGACCGGGCGGCCGACCACCAGATAATCGGCGCCGGCTTCGATCGCGCGTGCCGGCGTCATAATTCGCTTCTGGTCTCCCACGGCACTGCCTGCCGGCCTGATGCCCGGCGTCACCAGCACCATGCCTGGCCCCGCGATATCACGCAGCGTGGCGACTTCCTCAGCCGAACAAACAAGTCCATCGATCCCGGTATCGCGCGCCTGCGCCGCACGCGCAGCCGCCAGCTCCTTGACGTTCATCTCGTAACCGGAAGCGGCAAGATCGGCATCATCATAGGAGGTCAGCACGGTCACCGCGAGAATGCGCAGTCTGGATCCTTGCTTGCCTTCGACGGCGGCCTTCATGGTCTGGGGATACGCGTGCACCGTGAGGAAAGTCGCGCCAAGCTGGGCGACGCTCTCGACACCCTTGGCCACCGTATTGCCGATGTCGTGCAGCTTGAGATCGAGAAAAACCTGTTTGCCGGCGGCGATCAATCCCGCCGCGAACGGCAAGCCCCCGGCGAAAGCAAGCTGGTAGCCGATCTTGTAGAACCACACCGAGTCGCCAAGCCGCGTCACCATCGCCTCGGCCGCTGCCACCGACGGAACGTCGAGAGCCACGATCAATCTTTCGCGTGCATCCAACGACAAGGTCACTCCCCTCGCGCCATTAATCGCGACATTTCTACCAAACGCTCGAGCTCGGTGCGAAACAGATTGGCGGTGCCGACGTCAGCAATATTGTCCATGTCGTCAAATGCATTCTCTGCGCGCTGGATCGCAACCTGCTCGGGAATCACCAAAGCTCCGCATCCAAGTTCAAGAATTTGCCGTAGTGCCATCAGTGAGCGCAGACCGCCGGCCCGTCCGGGCGACGCCGACGCAATCGCAAATGCGCGGCCCTTGAACGCGGCATAAGTCGGATCGCCGCGTTCGCGCACCCGCGATACCCAATCGATTGCATTCTTGAGGAGCGGCGTGACCGACGCGCTGTATTCTGGACTGGCGATGAACACGCCCTGATGCGCCATGATCATTTGCTTGAGCTTGAGGGCATTGGCCGGCTGTCCGGCACGAACATCGAGATCGGCCTCATAGATCGGCAACGGATAGTCGGCGAGCGAAATGCGTGTGACGTCGACGTCGAGCAGCGTCAATTCTTTGGCCGCCAATGCCGCAAGCTTGACATTGTACGAGCCGGTGCGGTTCGACCCGGGCAGAACGAGGATTTTGGGGATCGGCATCAACGGCTCCGCTTTCGCGGGCGATGACACCACACCATCAGCGGCCGCGATAGACCCACACGCGCGCTGGCGGCAGGTTCATCCAGATCAGCTCGGAAGCTTCAGCACGGATTCCGGATAGCCCTTTCGGAATTGGCGGCAGCATCGCGTAAGTGAATTGCACGAACGGCGCGCCCTCTGCCAAAAGTGTCATCGCATCGGAAATCAGACGCAAACGCGTGCGTAGTGGCTTGGTGACGAGCGGCAAACCGGAGACGACCGCCGCGGCGGGCTCATCCACGTAGGTCTCCAATACGCGCCGCAAGCGGTAGGCATCGCCCTGCACAACCGTCGCCGCCGGGTAGCGCGCTCGCAACAGCCGGCAGAAATCCGCATTGAATTCGACAAGAACCAGCCGCGCCGGGTCGACCCCGTGGCGCACAAGCGCCTCCGTCACCGGACCGGTGCCTGGCCCGAGTTCGATGACCGGACCGGTTGAATTAGGATCGACATATCGCGCCATCGCGCGCGCGAGCACGCGACTCGATGGCATCACCGCCCCGGTCGAGATCGGCTTTTCCATCCACGTACGGATGAACTGCATCTCGTCATCAAGACGCAGGCTCTTCTTTTCGACGCGGGCAATTGAATGTGATGGCATATTTGCGGGTCACGCCTTACGCGCGGCGGGCCCCGCCGCAACATCCACGGGTATAGGGACCAAGGCAGGGGGTCAAGATGGGTTACCCCGACTGGCTACCCCGGCTTCCAAGACCGTCAAGAAACTCTTTGACTCGACTAAAGAAACCGGCCGATTCGGGCTGCGTATCTTCGGAAGACAGCTTTTCGAATTCAGCCAGCAGTTCACGCTGGCGTTTGGTGAGGTTTTGCGGCGTCTCCACCGCTACTTGAACGTACATGTCGCCGGTTTGTTTCGCGCGCAGCACCGGCATGCCCTTCGCCGCCAGGCGGAAGCGCCGGCCGGTCTGGGTCCCTGCCGGGACTTTTATCCTGACCTTGCTGCCGTCGATCGCCGGCACTTCGAATTCGCCGCCGAGCGCCGCGCTGGCCATGGAAATCGGCACGCGGCAGTGCAAATCGGCTCCGTCGCGCTGGAAAAACTCGTGCGGTGCGACTTCCAGAAAAATATAGAGGTCGCCGGGCGGGCCACCGCGCAATCCGGCTTCACCTTCGCCGGCCAGACGAATACGGGTTCCGTCCTCAACCCCCGACGGGATGTTGACCGACAAAGTGCGTTCGCGCGTGACGCGCCCGCCGCCGCCGCAGACTTTGCAAGGATCGTCAATGACCTGGCCGCGGCCGTGACAGGTCGGACAGGTCCGCTCCAGCGTGAAAAAGCCCTGGGCATGCCGGATTTTGCCGGCGCCGCCGCAAGTCGCGCATTGTTTTGGTTTGGTTCCGGCCTTGGCTCCGCTGCCGGAGCAGGCTTCGCAAGTGACGGAAGTTGGAATGCGTATCTGGGCCGTCTTGCCGGTGAATGCCTCGTCGAGGGTGATTTCCATATTGTAGCGCAGGTCGGAGCCTCGCTCGCGGCCAGTCCCGCGGCCACGCGCGGAGCCCATGCCGAAAATGCCCTCGAAAATATCGGCAAAGGTAGAACCGAAATCGGCGCCGAAGCCATGTGCGCCACCGCCCATGCCGCCGTGTTCGAAGGCCGCGTGGCCGAAACGGTCATAGGCGGCGCGCTTGTCGCCGTCCTTGAGCACGTCATAGGCCTCGTTGACTTCCTTGAAACGGTGCTCGCACTCCTTGTCCCCCGGATTGCGGTCCGGGTGGTGCTGCATGGCAAGCTTGCGAAACGCTGCCTTGAGTTCGACCTCAGTGCAGGTGCGGGTTACCCCCAGGACTTCGTAGTAGTCGCGCTTGGACATCCAGGTACCGCCCTTATTCACCGCGCCGGGACAGCCGTACTTGATTCGGCCACCCGTGGTCCCTGCAAAGATGCACCCCCGGACCTAGGCCCGGGGGTGGCAGCAATTGCGAATGACCCGCGCATGGCTTGCGCCCTGCAATCAGGCGGATTTCTTTTTGTCGTCGTCGACTTCGGTAAATTCCGCGTCGACCACGTCTTCCTTCTTTTCGGCTGAACCATCGCCTTCAGCACCGGGAGCGCCAGGAGCGCCAGGAGCAGCTTCCTGTTGCTGCTTGTACATGGCCTCACCCAGTTTCATCGAGGCCTGCGCGAGCGCATTGGTCTTGGCCTGGATCACCGTTGCATCATCGCCTTTCAGCGCTTCCTTCAGATCGGCAATCGCATTCTCGATCGCGGTACGCTCGGCATCGCCGACCTTCGAGCCATGCTCGGACAGTGCTTTCTCCGTGGAATGCACCAGCGCTTCGGCGTGGTTCTTGGCTTCAACCGCAGCTTTGCGCTTCTTGTCCTCTTCGGCGTGCGCTTCCGCGTCCTTGACCATCTTTTCGATGTCGGATTCAGACAAGCCGCCCGAAGCCTGGATGCGGATCTGCTGCTCCTTGCCGGTCGCTTTGTCCTTGGCCTGGACATTGACGATGCCGTTCGCATCGATGTCGAACGTAACCTCGATCTGCGGGACGCCGCGCGGCGCCGGCGGAATGCCGACCAGGTCGAACTGGCCGAGAATTTTGTTGTCGGCAGCCATCTCGCGCTCGCCCTGGAATACGCGGATAGTGACCGCGTTCTGATTATCCTCGGCGGTGGAGAAGACCTGGGACTTCTTGGTCGGGATGGTCGTGTTGCGGTCGATGATGCGCGTGAACACACCGCCCAGCGTCTCGATGCCGAGCGAGAGCGGCGTCACGTCGAGCAACAGCACGTCCTTGACGTCGCCGGCGAGCACGCCGGCCTGAATGGCGGCACCGATAGCGACCACTTCATCCGGGTTGACGCCCTTGTGCGGCTCCTTGCCGAACAGCTGCTTCACGACTTCCTGCACCTTCGGCATGCGCGTCATGCCGCCGACCAGCACGACCTCGTTGATCTGCGCGGCCGAGATGCCGGCATCCTTGATGGCCTGCTTGCAAGGCTGGATCGTCTTCTGGATGAGGTCGTCGACCAGCGCCTCGAACTTGGCGCGGGTGAGCTTCATGGTCAGATGCTTCGGACCCGAAGCATCCGCGGTGATGAATGGCAGATTGATTTCGGTCTGCGTGGTGGACGACAACTCGATCTTCGCTTTTTCAGCTGACTCTTTCAGCCGTTGCAGCGCGAGTTTGTCCTTGCGCAGGTCGATGCCTTGCTCTTTCTGGAATTCGTCGGCGAGGTAGTTCACCAGCCGCATGTCAAAGTCTTCGCCGCCCAGGAACGTATCACCGTTCGTGGACTTCACCTCGAACACGCCATCGCCGATTTCGAGAATCGAGATATCGAATGTGCCGCCGCCAAGGTCATAGACCGCGATGGTGCCGCTCTTCTGCTTGTCGAGGCCGTAAGCGAGCGCGGCCGCGGTCGGCTCGTTGATGATGCGCAGGACTTCGAGACCGGCGATCTTGCCGGCGTCCTTGGTGGCCTGACGCTGTGCGTCGTTGAAATAGGCCGGGACTGTGATGACGGCCTGTTCGACCTTCTGCCCGAGATGAGCTTCCGCCGTCTCCTTCATCTTCTGCAAGATGAAGGCGGAGATCTGCGAGGGCGAATATTGCTTGCCGTCCTCTTCAACCCAGGCGTCGCCATTCGAAGCCTTGGTGATCTTGTAGGGGACGAGCTTCTTGTCCTTTTCGACCATCGGATCGTCGTAGCGGCGGCCGATCAGCCGCTTGACCGCGAAGATGGTCTTTTCCGGATTTGTAACCGCCTGACGTTTGGCCGGCTGGCCGACGAGACGCTCGCCGTCGTCGGTGAAGGCGACAATCGAAGGCGTGGTGCGCATGCCTTCAGCGTTCTCGATGACTTTCGGCGTCTTGCCTTCCATGACGGCGACGCACGAATTGGTGGTGCCGAGGTCTATGCCGATGACCTTGCCCATGGTTTTTCCTCTCAATTGCGGCAGGCCGGTCGGGCCACTTGGCGCCCGAGTGGGAACGTCAGCGGCTCATCCGCAGACCCCCGATCCAGCCCCCTGGATACGCGATTCGCCGCGATTTCACGGCTTATGGCTCATATAGGAGGGGCCCCTTAGGCCGCAAGACAGCCGGTCACGAATTCGCGAGGGGATCGGCCGCCCATCGCCCTAATGGTTATCGGGGCATTGCCGCCTGGGGCTTGGCCGGGTAGGCACATCCATCCCATTTCCCCTGAAAGGCCGTGCTGCACATGCTCCGCCGACTGTTTGTTTACGTTCTTTTGGCGGGGGCCAGCCTGGCCAGCCTTGCCCCCGGTGCCTCGGCCGACCCGGTCTTCCCGCCCGGCCTGCGGGTCGGCATGGAGCCGCCGGTGGGGATGAGCCCGAGCGCGCGTTTTCCAGGATTCGAGGACGCCGGCCAAAATGCCGTCATCACAATTCTCGATCTGCCATTGAGCGCCTATCACGAACTTGAATCTGCGGCTTTTGACAAGATCCAGCGCGACCTTGAACAGCCCAAGCGTGAAAGCTTCCCTTTTGAAACCGGCGTTGGATTCCTGATCAGCGGCACTGCCCGCCAGAATGGCGTCCCAGTGCGACGGTGGTCGCTGCTGGCGCAGGCCGTCGGCGGACCCGTGCAAAATCTAACGGCGCTCATCAATGTGGAAGTGCCGGAAAGTGCACTTTCGGTCTATTCGGACGCAATCATCCGCAAGGCACTCGCAAGCGTTACGTTCAGACCGGCCCCGATCCAGGAGCAACTGGCCCTGCTGCCTTTCAAGCTCCGCGATCTGGCCGGATTTCACATTGCGCAGATATCGCCCACGGGCGGCGTCATCCTTGCGGAAACGGCGCCCGACAGTACGGGCCCGCTACCGTTCATGGTCATATCGGTAGAACGCGGCGGACCTGCCGAAGCGGATGATCGCTCACGTTTCGCCCGAGACTTGATGGTGAATGCGCCGGTGCGTGATCTTGTGCTGCAATCGGCCGAGCCAATGCGGATCGGCGGCGCTCCGGGTCATGAGATCAGGGCACAGGGTAACGGTCCGGCCGGCGACCCGGTCTCCATGGTGCAATGGCTGCGGTTTGGGTCGAGCGGCTATTTGCGCGTGATCGCTGTGAGCCCGACGGACAAATGGGATCAATCGTTCACGCGCTTCCGGGCCGTCCGCGACGGAATCGAGGCGCGTTAAGTGAATGCGGTGCGTGATTAGTTGGAACGGTCGCCGGGCTGCGGATTGTCGTTGGCGGAAGCCGCGGGTTTCGGCGCAGCCTTGCTGACCGCAACCATTGCCGGGCGCAACACGCGATCGCCGATCATATAGCCGGCCTGGATGACCTGCGCGACCTGACCCGGCGGCAGATCAGACGTCGAGACTTCATACATGGCCTGATGCACGTTGGGATCAAACTTCTCGCCCTCCGGCGAGAATTTCTTAACGCCGTTTTTTTCGAGGCTTTTCAAAAGCTCGCGTTCCGTGAGTTCGACGCCTTCGATGAGTGCCTTCACCTTGGCGTCGGCAGCCTCACGCAGTTCGGGTCCAATCGCGGCCAGCGCACGATGCATATTGTCGGCGACCGCCAACACGTCGCGCGCAAAGCCGGCGATGCCGTACATGCGCGCATCAAGAACTTCGCGCTCGGTCCGTTTGCGCAAGTTCTCCATTTCCGCGAGCGTGCGCAGTAATTTATCCTTGAACTCCGCGGCTTCGCGCTTGGCTTCAACCACGGGATCGGCCGCCTCGGGCGCCGCGGCATTTTCAGCGTCGTCAGCCATGGTCTCTGCCTGGCGGGCGGTCGGGTCCGTCATCGTGCTCTATCCATCCTCGGCAATATCCGGATGCCCGGCATATCAGGGCTCCGGCGCGAAAAATCAAGCGTTTAAGGCGTAAGAAGCCGGCTGACCACCCGCGCCGTGTAGTCAACCATGGGGATTACGCGGGCGTAGTTGAGCCGTGTAGGTCCGATCACCCCGATCACCCCAACGATGCGGCCCTGGCTATCCCGATAAGGCGCAATAATTGTCGACGACCCGGAAAGCGAGAAAAGCTTGTTCTCCGAACCGATGAAGATCCGGACACCGTCGGCGCGCTCCGCCCGGCCCAGCAGATCGATCACGCCGCGTTTGGTTTCCAGCGCATCGAACAGCGAGCGCACACGCTCCAGATCTTCGAGCGCATGCAAGTCTTCCAGAAGATTGGCATGGCCGCGCACAATGAGTTGGCGGTCTTCGCTGCCACCGCCAGACCAGCTGGCGAGGCCCGTCGCAATGACCTTCTGCGTGAGCTGATCGAGTTCGGCCTGGCCTTCCGCCACCGCCCGCTCGATTTCCGTCCGCAAGTCGGCAAGCGTTTTGCCGCGAATGCGGGAATTGAGAAAATTGGCCGCTTCGACGAGTGAGGATGTAGGCAGCCCGGCGGGCACGTTCAGCACACGATTTTCGACCTGTCCGTCCTCCGCAACGAGAACCGCCAATGCACGTTCCGGCTCGAGCCGCACGAATTCGATGTGCTTGAGCCGCACATTGATTTTGGCGGTCAGCACGACCCCGGCCGACCGCGTCAGGCCTGACAGCATCTGCGAGGCTTCGGTCAGCACGGCCTCCATCGATTTGGCGCTATGCGAACCGGCGATCTGAGCCTCGATCGATTGGCGATCCTGCTCGGTCAGATCGCCTACCTGCATCAATGCATCAACAAAGAACCTCAAACCGGTTTCAGTCGGCAACCGCCCGGCCGAGGTGTGCGGAGCATAGATCAGCCCGAGCTGTTCCAAATCCGACATCACGTTACGAACCGACGCGGGCGATAGCGCAATCGGCAACAGCCTCGACAGATTGCGCGAGCCGACCGGCTCGCCGGTCGTGAGGTAGCTCTCAACGATCTGCCGGAAAATCTCGCGCGAGCGCTCATTAAGCGCCGCCAGGCTTACTTGTGTCGCGCCGATCGGAATATCGTGGGAGGCCAATGCCGAACTCCTCAAGTACCGGCCAACAATTGACCATTAGTGCGGCCTTGTTCAAGCCGGGCGTATGGTTAAGGTGTGCGCCCGATCGTAAAGGAGCAGCCCGATGCGGCCGAGCCGCCGACAAGTCGACGAATTACGTGCCGTTTCGCTCGAACGCGGCGTGGTCAAATATGCCGAAGGCTCGTGCTTCGTGAAATTCGGCGATACCCACGTCCTGGTGACCGCCAGCCTGGAAGAGCGCTTGCCGCCCTGGCTCAAGGGGCAGGGGCGCGGATGGGTCACAGCCGAGTACGGCATGCTGCCGCGCGCAACGTCAGAACGAACCCGGCGCGAGGCCAGTGCCGGCAAACAAGGCGGCCGCACCGTCGAGATCCAGAGATTGATCGGGCGCAGCCTGCGCTCCGTCGTCGATCTGCCAGCACTTGGCGAACGCCAGATCACGCTCGATTGCGACGTGATCCAGGCCGATGGCGGCACCCGTACGGCTTCGATCACCGGAGCATGGGTCGCGCTTGCCGATTGCCTGAGCTGGATGAAAGCGCGTGACATGATCAAGGCCGAAGTGCTGCGCGATCATATCGCCGCCGTCTCCTGCGGTGTCTGCAAAGGCACCGCGGTGCTCGATCTCGATTACGCCGAGGATTCGGAAGCCGACACCGACGCCAATTTCGTCATGACCGGCTCCGGCAACATTGTTGAAATCCAGGCGACCGCCGAAAAAATCCCGTTCAGCGAAGACCAGTTCGTGACACTGCTGGCGCTCGCGCGCAAAGGCATCGAGAAACTCGTGGGCCTGCAAAAAATGGCGGTGATGTGAGCAGAAAACTCACCGGGCCGGTTGTGATCGCCACCCACAATCCGGGCAAGCTGAGGGAAATGCGCGAACTGCTGGCGCCGTTCGGTATTGCCACGCAATCAGCCGGCGAGCTCGGCCTGCCCGAACCACACGAAACGGGGACGACGTTCGCGGCCAATGCACGCATCAAGGCGGCAGCCGCGGCGCGAGCGAGCGGCAAGACGGCGTTCGCCGACGATTCGGGACTGGTTATCGATGCGCTCGGCGGCGAACCAGGCATTCACTCCGCGCGCTGGGCGGGACCCGACAAGGATTTTCGCGGCGCCATGAATCGAATCCAGACGCTACTGGTCGAGCGCGGCGCTAAAACGGCCGAACAGAGGCGCGCGCATTTCATTGCAGCGTTGTGCATCGCCTGGCCGGATGGTCACACCGAAGAGTTCGAGGGCCGTGTTGACGGCGTTGCCGTATGGCCGCCGCGCGGCAACAGGGGCTTCGGCTACGACCCGCTGTTTCGTCCCGACGGATTCGACCGCACTTTCGGCGAGATGGACGCGGATGAAAAGCACGGCCTGCCGCCGAAAGGAAAGGGTCTATCACACCGCGCGCGCGCGTTTCTCAAGCTTGCCGAGGCTTGCCTTGCCGGGTCCTGAACAAGCCTTGAGTTTGTTCCCGATCGATACAATTTTAATCAACTGTTTTTCCTCGAGCGCTTTTGCGCTGGCTGCGATAATGCGCACGAATTATGATGCTTAACATGACGTTAACAACGCCCTTCGCAGTTTACGTGCACTGGCCGTTTTGCCTGTCGAAGTGCCCATACTGCGATTTCAACAGCCACGTGCGCCACGATGGCGTCGACGAGGCGCGGTTCCTTCGCGCCTACGAGTCCGAGATCGCGGCGACCGCGGCACGCGTGCCGGACCGCACTGTATCGAGCATTTTCTTCGGTGGCGGCACGCCGTCGTTGATGCAGCCATCTTCGGTGCAATCGATCCTCGACTGCATCGGCAGACACTGGAGCGTTGCGTCAGACGTCGAGGTTACCCTCGAGGCCAATCCCACCAGTGTGGAAGCAACGCGGTTTCGCGGCTATCGCGCAGCCGGCGTCAACCGCGTTTCGCTAGGCGTACAGGCGCTCGACGATGCAGCATTGAAGGAACTCGGACGTTTGCACACGGCGCAAGAAGCGCTCGACGCAGTTGCAGTTGCCCGTTCGATCTTCGATCGCTACTCGTTCGATCTGATTTACGCCCGGCCGCGGCAATCGCTCGACGCCTGGGCGGCAGAACTCAAGCGCGCCATCGCGGAGGCCGCTGAGCATCTTTCGCTCTATCAGTTGACCATCGAGCCGGACACGCCGTTCTTTGGCTTGCAGAAAGCCGGCAAGCTGATCGTTCCTGATGAGGATCTCGCGCGCGATCTCTATGATCTGACGCAGGCGATCTGCTCCAATGCCGGCCTGCCCGCCTACGAAATTTCCAATCACGCAAGGCCCGGCGCGGAGTGCCGCCATAATCTGGTTTATTGGCGGGGCCACGATTACGCGGGCGTGGGACCCGGCGCGCACGGCCGTCTGACAATCGATGAGCGTCGGGTTGCGACAGCGACCGAGAAACGGCCGGAAGCCTGGCTCATGCGCGTGGAAGAAACGGGCACCGGCTTCACCGTCGACGAAAAACTCACGTCAGGCGAAGCGGCCGATGAATATCTCCTGATGGGATTGCGATTGACCGAAGGAATCGATATTGCGCGCTATAGCGCGCTGTCGGGCCGCAGCCTCGATCCAAGACGAATTTCGATATTGCGGGGCGAAGGCGCCGTGGAAACAACCGCCGACGGCCGCTTGCGCGTCACAAAGAGCGGGTTTCCGCTTCTCGATGCCGTGGTGGCCGATCTCGCCGCCTGACCTCAGGTTCCGGGCGCGAATGTGTGCGGAGCCGGGCTTATCACCTGCCCGCCCGCCGGCGCTACGCGCAGCACCGCCAGCCCACGCTCGTTGGGGCCTTCGGGGCGGAAGCGGAAGACGCCATCGATGCCGGCAAATCCCGATGCGTTCGTCAGGACCTGTTCGCTGAACCGCTGCGGGCCTTGTGTTTTCACCAGAGCCGCGACCAGTGCGACTGCATCATATGCGAGCGTCGCCGTGCGCACGGGGTCTTGTCCGTAGCGAGCGCGATAGCGTCCGGAGAAATTGCGGAAGCCGGTGGATTCAGGCGCCGCATACCAGCCGCCATCGAGTGCCGGGGTCGAGAAGATGCGCGGATCGTCCCAAAGCCCCGTACCGAGGAGCTGCACGCGCTTGAGGTTGACGCCGCTGGCGGTCAGCGCCTGCACGACCTGCGGCACGGCATCGGCACCATCCGGAATAAAAATGCTGTCGACCTGGTTTGCAGCCTGACTTACGCGGCGGGCGGCATCCGCCATCCTGCTGGCGTCGAGCGGGTATTTTTCCAATGCCACCACGCGACCACCGCGGCGCGATACTTCCTGCTGGAAGGCCGCCTCCACGACTGTACCGTATGCGTTGTCCGGCAGCAGTGCCGCGAACGAGCGCTTGCCGCGTGAAATAGCAAAGTCGACAATTCGCCGGACGTCGGTTTCCGGCAGAAAGCTCAGCAGGTAGACGCCGCGCGCCGCCACGCTTGCATCGGTCGAGAAAGCAATCACCGGAATGTTGCGTCCGCGCGCGACCTGACCGACCGCGCTGACCGATTGCGCGAACAGCGGACCGACGATGATTTCCGCGCCCTCGTTTATCGCTTGCTGGGCGGCGGCCTGGGCGCCTTGCGGTGTTCCGCCGTCGTCTTTCACCAGCAACTGGATATTTGGGCTCTTGAATTCAGCCAGCGCCATCTCGGCGGCGTTTTTCATCGACTGCGCTGCGACGCCGGCATTGCCTTGCGCGGACAACGGCAGAACCAGGCCCACGCGCACCTGACCATCGCTCGCCGGAGCCGTTGGCGGCGGCTCGCTTGCCTGTGGCGTTGTGCCTCCGCCTCCGAACTGGGTCGTGCATGCCGCGAGGAGCACTACGGCTGTCGCGACCGACAAGGCCGTGCGCGTGCGAGCCCACATGCGCATCAATGCCCCCTCCTCACGCGACGTACCCGACATGGTCGCTCCCCACGCGACAGTTGTGTGTCAGTCGTAACCGGTATCGACGATTTTGTCCCGCAAAAGTTAAGGCCCTGAATAGACGAAAATATTTGTTCCCGATGACGCGCCATGGGTGGCCGTCTAGAGTGCCGGCCATGACAACTGAAAACAAAACGCGGGCCCGCAGCTACGCTCCGTTCGGAACTGCGATTGCGGCAAGCAAACCTGCGCCCGGCCTCTATCTGGTGGCGACCCCGATCGGAAATTTGGGCGACATCACGTTACGCGCGCTGGAACTGCTTGCCGGAGCGGATGTGATCGCCTGCGAAGATACCCGCGTCACCCGCAAGCTCACCGAGCGATACGGCATCGCAACGCCGCTGACCCCGTACCACGAACACAATGCCGCACAGGTTCGGCCGAAATTACTGGCCCGCTTGGTTGACGGCCAGGCGGTCGCCCTGGTGTCGGACGCCGGCACGCCTCTGATCTCGGATCCCGGCTATAAACTGGTGCAGGCCGCAAGCGAAGCCGGACATATGGTGACTTCATCGCCAGGCCCGTCCGCCGTTCTCGCCGGGCTGTCGGTCGCGGCATTGCCAACCGATCGATTCTTCTTCGAGGGCTTTCTGCCGCCCAAACAAGGCGCACGTCAAAAACGTATTGCCGCGCTTGCGAATATCCCGGCGACACTGATCCTGTTCGAGGGCGGATCGCGAGTCGCGGCGACGCTCGCTGATCTCGCCGGCGTGTTGGGACAACGGGCGGCCGCGGTGTGCCGTGAGCTGACAAAATTACATGAGGACGTGAAGCGTGGCGATCTGGCGACGCTGGCGCACGACTACGGCAAAGGTGCAGAGACGCGGGGTGAATTTGTGATCGTGATCGCACCGCCTGACGCCGGTCAGGGTAGTGTTGACGATCTCGACGCACTGCTGCGCGGAGCACTTGCGCGCGTCTCGGTCAAGGAGGCGGTTGGTGAAGTGGCAACAGCCACGGGCCGTCCGCGGCGCGAGGTCTACCAACGCGCACTCGCACTCGCCAAGGATGCCGATCGTGACAGAAACTGATGAGCCAACACCGCGCCCCGAGCGGCAGGCAGCATTTCGGGTCGGTATTTCCGCCGAAAGCCGTGCAGCTGCATTCCTGATTGCAAAAGGATTCCGCATTCTTGCGCGCCGATGGCGAAGTCCGCGCGGCGAAATCGATATCATTGCGCGCCGCCGCAGGCTTTTGGTATTCGCGGAAGTAAAAGCGCGCGCCAACCTTGATGACGCCGCGGAATCGATCAACGAACGCCAGCGGCGGCGGATCGCGGCCGCCGCCGAAGTGTGGCTTGCGGCAAATCCCGACGAAATGATCCGCGATATCCGTTTCGATGCGATACTTGTGGCGCCGGGAAAAATTCCGCGGCACATCCCGGCCGCGTTCGAAACGAGCTAGCGGTCAGGCGCTCAGGCGTTCGAAAAACTGGTCGACCTGCGACCGGATGCGGCTGGCGACACCACCGAGATCATCCGCGACTGATTTCACGGCGGCAGCGCTTGAGCGCGTGTCTTGCGTGGCGGTGCCCACGAGGTTGACCTGATTGGCGGTCTCCACCGTGCGCTCGGCGGCGATCTCGACGCCGCGGGCGATTTCACTTGTCGCGGCACCCTGCTGGGTGACGGCGGCAGCAATTGCGCTGCTGATGTTGCCGATTTCACGGATCGTATGTTCGATGCCGGTAATCGCCGCGATCGAGCGCTGCGTCGCCCGCTGCATTCCGGCGATCTGCGCCCCGATCTCTTCGGTAGCCCGGCTCGTCTGACCGGACAGCGCCTTCACCTCGCCGGCGACCACGGCAAAGCCGCGTCCGGCCTCTCCGGCCCGCGCGGCTTCAATAGTGGCGTTGAGCGCGAGCAGATTGGTCTGCTCGGCAATGTCGGTGATGAGCTTGACGACATCTCCAATGCGGGCCGCAGCCTCATCCAGTTCCTTGACCGCCATATTGGTGGATTCGACTTCATTCACTGCCTTGGTGGCGATGGCATTGGACTGTGCAACCTGGCGATCGATCTCGTTGACCGATGCGGACAATTCGTCCGCAGCCGAGGCTATATCGCGCACATTTGACGACGCTTCCGAGGAGGCTTCCTCCGCGCGTTTTGTCTTGCTCGATGCATCGTCGGCGGCTGCGCCGAGCTGCATCGATGCCGCCAGCATTTCGTCCGAAATCCGCCCGAGCTCGGCCAGCGTTTTTTCCACCTCGGCGGAGAATTGCGATATTTCGTTTGACATCTGCTGCTGCCGTTTTGCCCTCAGATCCGCATTGTTGAGGACCGTGCGATTGAGCTCTTCGTTGCTGCGCATCGCATTCTGAAATACGCCGATCGAACGGGCGAGTCCGCCAATCTCGTCGCTTCGATCGCTGAATGGAACGGAAACGGCGGCGTCCCCCGCCGCGACGGCCGCAGTCACCCTGGTGATTTCGGCAATCGGCTTGGTGACGCTGCGTGCGATGATGGCCACGCCGGTGAGCGCCAGCACAACCGCAATGCCGGCGAGGACGGTTAGCAGCAGCGCGGTATGATCGATGCCCTCGTCGATCTGGGTGTAGATCCGGCTTGCCGTATCACTATAGTGTTCGCTCAGCGCCGCGAGGTCTTTGCTCAGCACAGCACGAATTTCACCAGACTGATTTTTATCGGCCCATTCACGCGCAGCTTTTGGACCGGATTTCTTGGCGATCGGGGCAAGTGCATACAGGGAATCCTGATATCCATTGATGCGGACGGCGAGGTTGCTGAACGCAAGCGCGTCGCTGTTGCGAACACTGCGCTGCCAATCACCGATCACTCCGCTGATCTGGTCGGTGGCCTTGAGAAGCCCATCGGCATATTTGGCGCCTTCCGCGGCGTCGGCCGACATATAGATGCCGCGCGATTCCATCACCGTCGCGTAGATCAGACTATTGATGCGCTCGACATTCCAGCTGCCGGCGTTGGCCGACTCAAACTCGTCGGTGAGCGCCGCATGGTGGCGGGCCCCCGATACCGCGACCATCGACAGCGCGACGGTCGTTGCCGCCATCAGGGCAAAAATCGCGTATAGCCTCGCGGCGATCGAAAGCTTCGGCAGATTCACCAGTCTGGCCCCCCGGCCCGTGCAACATCGGTCGCGAAGCGGCTATAGTGCGTATAAATTGTTAACGCTTTGTTCGCCCATAGGTAGTCATGAGCCTCAAAATCGCAGTTCAAATGGATCCGATTCAGCGGATCAATATTAAAGGTGACTCGACCTTCGCCCTGCTGCTGGAAGCGCAAGAGCGGGGGCACCAGCTCGCATATTATACGCCCGACCGCCTGGCCCTGCTTAACGGCCGCGTGTTCGCTTATATCGAATCCCTGACTGTGCGCGACAAGCCTGGGGACCACTTTACGCTGGACGAGCCGCGGCGCGTGGAGCTCACCGAATTTGACGTAGTGCTGCTACGACAGGACCCCCCGTTCGACCTTGCTTATGTGACAACAACGCACCTGCTTGAGCGCATCCATCCCAGGACCCTGGTGGTCAACGATCCGGCGCATGTACGCAACGCGCCGGAAAAGGTCTTCGTCACGGAATTTCCCGATCTCATGCCGCCGACGCTGGTGTCGCGCGATCTCGCGGAGATTAAAGCGTTCCGTGCCGAGCACGGCGATATCGTGATGAAGCCGCTCTACGGCAAAGGCGGCGAAGCGGTGTTCAGGATCGCGCGCGAGGACCTCAATTTTGGATCGCTCTATGACTTGTTCTCGACGACTTTCCGCGAACAATGGGTCATCCAGAAATTCCTGCCGAATATCAAACTTGGCGACAAGCGCATTATCCTCGTGGACGGCGATTACGCCGGAGCGGTCAACCGCGTTCCCGCGCCCGACGATCTCCGCTCCAACATGGTGCGCGGCGGCGCGCCGGCGGCGACCCACCTGACCAAACGCGAAGCGGATATCTGCGAGCGCATCGGCCCCGCACTACGGGCACGCGGTTTGCTGTTTGTCGGCATCGACGTCATCGACGGCTATCTGACCGAGATCAACGTCACCTCTCCGACCGGCATCCGCGCCATCAAGAATCTCGGCGGACCGGACGTAGCGGCCCTGATCTGGGACACGATCGAGCAAAAACGGCGCAAATGATCACGCAACGCAAGAGCCGGTCAAAAGCGGTCACGCGCGGGACGATATCATGAGCATCGCGCTCACCATTGCCACAACCGACTATGACCACTTCCGCGACTTCCGTCTGGGCCTGGTCCGTGCGGAAGGCATTGATGCAACGTGGCTCACGCTCGGCCACCACGAAATATTCTCGCGCTTTACATTCAACCGCGAATGGCAAGTGTCCGAATTGTCCTTTGCAAAATTCGCGGCACAGGTGACGCGGAAGGACTCCGATATCATCGGCCTGCCCGTGTATGCCTCGCGGCTGTTTCGCTTTGCCTCGTTCTATGTGAACCGTAAAGCCGGCATCAAAAGCGCCAAGGACCTCAGGGGCAAGCGCATCGGGGTGCCGGAATGGGCGCACACCGCGGCGGTCTATATGCGCGGCTGGTTGATGAACGAAGGCGGTGTAGCGCTGTCCGATATTGAATGGATTCAGGCCGGTACCAACGAAGCCGGCCGCATCGAAAAGGTCGAAATATCGCTGCCAAAGGGCGTTCGGCTCACCAGCATGCCGGAAAAGACCTTAAGCGGCATGATTGCATCTGGTGAACTTGACTGCGTCATCATTGCGCGGCCGCCGAATTCGTTTCGCGAAAAGAATCCAGACGTCGTGCGGCTGTTCCCCGACTACGAAGCGATGGAACAGAAATATTACGAGCAGACGCGTGTTTACCCGATCATGCACGTCATTGCGTTGCGTAAGTCAATTCTTGAAGGCCAGCCCTGGGTCGCTCGCAATCTCTATAACGCGTTCGAAGAATCGAAACGTCGCAGCCTCGAGCGTATCCTCGATCCCGCCGTTTCTCGTTATCCGGTGCCATGGCTGACCAGCTACGCAACGCGCATGCAGCAGATGTTCGGCGGCGACATGTTCCCCTATGGCATCGAAGCGAACCGTCCGACGCTCGAACTTTTCCTGCGCTATACCTATGAACAAGGTATCGCTCACCGCCTCGCCAGGCCTGAAGAAATTTTTCCTGTTGGCGTCATGGCATCGGTAAAGATCTGATTATTTTTCCGTACGCTTTGCAGCTTCGGCTCGAATGTCGCTGTCGGTGATTTTGCCGAGATCGATCGGCGTCTTCAGATTTCCAGCCTTTGTCAGCTCGCCCTGCATCCAGTTCAGCTTGTCCAGCGGCAACCTGATTGCCGGATCGATAGCGCCGTGCTTGAGCGTATCGTCGAACGCGTAAGCGGGACGCGGATCGTCAGGCTTTGCATTGATGGTTTGTTGCGTGAGCTTGATCGTTTCATCGCGATGGGTGACCGCGAACTTCAACGCGTTCATTTCGGCAGCAATAAAACCGATGGTATCCTGCCGCCGTGACGCAATTGTCTTTCCCGTTACCGTCAGGCACAGGCGTACATAATTCGGCAGAGCGTCGTGACCGGCGATCAGCATTTTTACGTCCTTGGGCGCGACCGCCATGAATTCGGCGGCAACTATGCCGGCATCGGCAACGCCGGCGACCACCGCCTTGAAGCGGTCGAGATCGCCGCCGAGATTGGCAAAGCGTACATCGGTCGCGGAAATCTTGTGCTGATCAAGAATTGCATTAATCAGCAGGTTGGGCAGCGAGCCGGGCGCAGCCACCGCGATGGTCTTGCCCTTGAGGTCTTCGACTTTGCTGATGGTCGACTTCACCATCAGGCCGTGCGGTACCCCCGGCCAGTCGCAACCGAGAATCTTGATATCGGCGCCATGCGCGCCCGCGAGAATTGCAGCGCCTGGCGATGACTCGATGCTGTCAAGTTCGCCGGCAAGCAAGGCCTTATGAGCGGTGGCGCCGTTCTTCAGCGAAACGATTTCGACCTTGAGGCCAAAGCGCGAGGCAAAGTCGCGCTGGCCAACCATCACCATGAAACCGGCATCGCCCTTGGGCTCGATGACCCCGTGTTTCCACGGCTTGAGCTCCTGCGCGATCGCCTGCGGCCCGAAGGCAGTCACCAGCACGACTACGGCAAGGCCTCGACGGACAGTCATGGGGCGGTCCTCCACGTTTTTTCGGACGCCATGATCGGCGGCCAAATGTCCGAGATCAATCACGCTGTTGGCGACGTTCGTTGATGCCAATGGCTTTTTATAGTGCCGGCACGAGCCATCCCCGTCGCCCGATGCGACAGGTGTCTACCCCGCTTAGCGCGTGTCGGGCCCCGTGCGGGGAGGAATCAAAGAGATCGCAATCCCGGCCAGCAGAATCCCCAGGGCAAAGAAGACTGGCGCGGTTACGAGAAATCCCCACAAGCCACAAAGATTGCCCATTTCCGGACAGGCCAGCCCAATTCCGAAAAGCAACCCGAAAGTGCCCCCAATAGCGCCGCAAACGATCATGGCCAGGATAAATCCGACCACCGATACCTGACGCGCCGGTTCAACGCGTTTACGGTGGCGAGCGAAAAGAACACACGCGGCCACGATTGCGGCAATGGGAGAGATGGTCGCAAAACCCGAGAGCGGCACAACGAGCTTAGCCAGCATCGCGACCATCAGTTTCTGATCCTTTTTGGCGACAAAAAACGAATCTTTCAGGTCAAGAGCAGAGCGGCCTATCTACCACCAACCCTCTTGAGTGTTGCCAACACTGCTACCGGTTCATCCTTGCGGTCGACCATTCCCTGCGATACTACTTATGCGAGTATCAGGTGAGGTGCGGTTGTATGGTCGAGCGGGTGGCGACGGTGGCGTTCGAAGGCATCGAGGCGCGGGCCGTCGACGTGCAGGTGCAGGTCGCGCCGGGATTGCCCGCATTCAACATCGTCGGTCTGCCAGACAAAGCTGTGTCGGAAGCCAAGGAGCGCGTGCGCGCGGCCCTTGTTGCATCCGGCCTCGCGCTTCCCGCCCGCCGCATCACCGTCAATCTCGCGCCCGCCGATCTTCCCAAGGAGGGCAGCCACTATGACCTGCCGATCGCCCTTGGCCTGATGGCTGCGATCGGCGCCATTCCGCACGGTGCACTCAACAGCTTCACGGTGCTCGGTGAACTCGGCCTCGACGGCTCGATTGCCGCGGTTGCCGGCGTGCTGCCGGCCGCGATCGGCGCCAACGGCCGTGGCCAGGGATTGATCTGCCCAGGTCCTTGCGGGCCCGAAGCGGCATGGGCCAGTCCTGAAATCGAGGTTGTCGCCGCGCAATCGCTGATCCAGCTCGCCAATCATTTCAAAGGCACGCAAGTTCTGGCGCGGCCGAAACCGAAAATCCGCGAGCGCGAAGACGCCGCGCTCGATCTTGCCGACATCAAGGGGCAAGAAAGCGCCAAGCGCGCGCTCGAGGTTGCTGCCGCCGGTGGGCATAATTTGTTGATGATCGGGCCTCCGGGCGCCGGCAAATCCATGCTGGCGGCGCGGCTTGCGACAATTCTGCCGCCGCTCTCGCCGGCTGAATTGCTGGAAGTCTCCATGATTGCGTCAGTTGCAGGCGAAATCGAGGGTGGCGCGCTTACCAACCGGCGCCCGTTTCGTTCGCCGCATCATTCGGCATCAATGCCGGCACTGGTCGGCGGCGGCCTGCGCGCGCGCCCGGGAGAAATCTCGCTGGCGCACAATGGCGTACTGTTTCTGGATGAGCTGCCCGAGTTTTCCGGTCAGGTCCTCGATTCACTGCGCCAGCCGCTCGAAAGCGGCGAGGTTTCGATCGCACGCGCCAATCATCGCGTCACTTATCCAGCTCGCTTCATGCTCGTCGCCGCGATGAACCCGTGCCGCTGCGGCCGTGCAAGCGATCCCGGATTTATCTGCAAGCGCGGGCAAAACACCCGCTGTGCCGCCGAGTATCAGGGCCGGTTGTCCGGCCCCTTGCTCGACCGCGTTGATCTGCACATTGAAGTGCCCGCGGTCACCGCCGCCGATCTGATTTTGCCGCCGCCAAGTGAGGGAAGCCGTGAAGTCGCCGCGCGCGTCGCACGCGCGCGAGATATTCAAGCCGAACGCTACGCCTCGATAGGCTCGGGCAACATACGCACCAATGCACAGATCAGCGGATCTGCGCTGGAAGATGTCGCGCGGGCCGATCCCGCGGGGCTCGCACTACTGCGCGATGCCGCCGATTCAATGCGTTTGTCGGCGCGCGGTTACCATCGTGTCCTGCGGGTGGCACGCACGCTGGCTGATCTCGACGCGGCGGACACCATCGGGCGCGTCCATCTTGCCGAGGCGCTGTCATACCGCGCGCTCGCCGACGACGTGCGCAGGGCCGCGTGAGGCAGCGGATACCGTGCCGTTAACCCGGCATTTACCACGTTCGCGCGCGGAGCGCGGACGCGGTTAATCAGGAATAAAATTGCAAGGTTCGCGGGGCCAAATGGCTGCCATCACGGCGCTGGTGCCATGCGACCTGAATTGCGACCCGAATTACGATCGACAGACGGATCGGCGAAGACATCGTCCCTCGGTTGGGCCGAACGTCCGGCCCGCTGGGCTTTCATTTTATTGGCGGTCTTCGCGGCTGCAGCAAGCTTTCTTGCCGGCGAGCGCCTGCACGGTGCCGGCTACGAAGTGACCGGCTCTGCAATCGGCGCCGGCGCGCTGTTCGCCGCGGCCTGCGCCTCGATCGGTTTCCTGCTGGTACGTCAGCGCGCTGCTGCAAAGGCTATGCGCCTGCTCGAAGCCCGCAATGACGAACTATCTGACCGCAATTGGGAACTGCGCGAGGCCGAAGAACGCGCGCGCAGTTTGCTGGCCGCGCAAGGCGATGTGATCATACGCCGAAACAGCACCGGCCTCATCACTTACGCCAACGACGCCTATTGCGCGCTCGCCGGAAAGCCACTCGAGGCATTGACCGGCAACACCATCGAATTGCGCGTTCTTGAGCAGGGCACTCCAACAGTGCAGGCTGACGGCACGCGTATGCACGATCAGAAAATTGCCTGTGGCGATGGCGCACGCTGGATCGCATGGCGCGAAGTCACTATACGCGGCGAAAACGGCACCGAAGTTCAAAGCGTCGGCCGCGATGTCACCGATCGTGTCGAGGCCGAGCATGCACTCGCGCAAACGCGCGACCAAGCGGAAACCGCCAACCGCGCCAAGTCGCGTTTCCTTGCAATGGTCAGCCACGAGATTCGGACACCGCTCAACGGCATGCTTGGCATGGCCGATCTGCTCCTCGATACCCCATTGACGCCCGAGCAGCTCACTTATGCCAAGGCGGCAAAGACTTCGGGGGAGACACTGCTCTCGCTGATCGAGGAAATTCTCGATTTTTCGAAGATCGAGGCCGGCAAGCTCGATCTGGAGGCTCGGCCTTTTGCGCTGGCGCGCATGATCGAGGAAGCCGTCGAGCTCATGGCGCCGCGCGCGCAGGCCAAAGGCATCGAGATCGCCTCGTTTGTTGACGAGCGCGTGCCAGCCCAGGTGGTCGGTGACGCCGCGCGCTTACGGCAGGTCATTCTCAATCTCGTCGGCAATGCCATTAAGTTCACAGAACACGGCGGCGTTGCAGTCACGGTCGAACCGGGCAACCAGGAGAATGAAATTACTTTTGAAGTGCAGGACACCGGCATCGGGCTGAAGACGCAAGATCTTGCGCGCATCTTCCTCGACTTCGAACAGGCCGACGGCTCTTCGACGCGCAAGTTTGGCGGCACGGGTCTGGGCCTTGCCATCTCGAAGCGCATTGTCGAGCGCATGGATGGACACATCGCGGCAAAGAGTGAAGCGGGCATGGGTTCAACCTTCACTGTTAGCGTACCATTGCTTCCGGCGCCCGACGCGCAGGACGCGCCCTTTGTCGCTCCTGATCTCGGACAAACTGCCATGATGATCGTCGCTGCCGCGGAAATCGAGGCGTCCTTGCTGGCGCGGCAACTTGGCCGATGGGGTGCAAAAACCTGTGCCGTGATCGATGAACATATTGCAACGGCCTTGCTGCCGGAGCGGCCGTGGGACGCGCTGCTGGTCGATTATCCGCTCGCTTCGGCAATGATTGCGAATCTTGATATCGCCAGGCTCGGCGTGCAAAAACGTATCGTGCTGATCAAGCCGACCGATCGGCATGAGCTGCCGGCGTTGAAAGCGGCCGGCTTCACTGGTTACCTGATCAAGCCCGTGCGCGCGGCTTCGTTGGCCGCACGTCTTGGCGCCGAAGATACATTCGAACATTCCGCGGCAGAGGTCGAAGTGGAAACCGCGGAAGCGGCTGCCCCTGCCGTCAACAAAGGACTTTCGATCCTTGTCGCGGAAGATAATGAGATTAACGCGCTGCTCGCGCGCGCGCTGCTCACGCGTCTTGGCCATCGTCCGACCATCGCGAGCAATGGCGAAGCCGCCGTCGAATCCTGGCTGGCGGCGCGCGCTGCAGGCAGTCCCTACGATCTCGTGCTGATGGATGTGCAAATGCCGGGGATGGACGGACTAGAGGCCGCGCGCCGCATCCGGGCCGTCGAAGCGCAAACCGGCGACAAGCGCACCCGGATGCTCGCCCTGACCGCCAACGTCCAGATCGAGGACCGCGATGCCGCGCTTGCCGCCGGCCTCGACGAACTTCTCGTCAAACCGCTCGACCGCGAGCGCCTGCGCGAAGTGCTGGAGGCAGGTCCGGGAGGGACAGCCAACCCGCTTGCAGCCTGACGGCCACTTCCCCACATTGTCATAATTCCGTGTTCGGGCCGTGGTGTAGGGGTGGCCATCGACCGACTGATGATTCGCCAGTTGGAGCTGCACCAATAGCGTCGATTGTGCCTATCTCGAGCCAAAAGGGACCCTGATACCTATGGCCAACCGCGCTACCCTCCAGATGCCGCGCAGTCTGTTTGAGCGCTTTCGTCCGGCGCCCGCCGGATCTGGCGTGCCTGGCCTGATCTCATCGCTGCAAGCTTATGGCGGCTTGCAGGCCTGGGCCGCGCGCACGCACCGGCCTTCGCAGAGCCTTGGCCGCATCGGTTCGCTCGAGGTGCGTCTTGCGCAAACCGCTGCCGAGGTGCGCCAGGCGCAAAAACTTCGCTATCGCGTTTTTTATCAGGAAGGTCCGGCCGTCCCGAGTCCGGGACGTCTGTTCGCGCGCCGCGACATCGACGGCTACGACGCAATCTGCGACCACCTGTTGGTGCTCGACCACGCTACGCGCGATCATAGCGCGCTTAACCGGCCAACTGTTGTCGGAACCTATCGATTGCTGCGGCAACCGCTGGCCGAGGAGTATGGCGGCTTTTACACCGCTGGCGAATTCGACATCGGGGCATTGATCGCGCATCACGGCAATCTGCAATTCCTCGAGCTTGGCCGATCCTGCGTACTCCCGCCCTATCGCAACAAGCGAACCGTCGAGCTGCTCTGGCACGGCATTCACGCATATATTTTTCAGAATCGCTGCGACGTCATGTTCGGCTGCGCCAGCCTTGAGGGCACCGACCCCAAGCGCCTCGCGCTGCCGTTGTCGTTCCTCCACCACTATGCGCGCGCGCCGGAAGCGTGGCGAGCTCGCGCATTGCCCAAGCGCTTCGTTGAAATGAACCGGGTATCGAAGGAAGTCATCGATCCGAAAGAAGCGCTGCGCGCGCTACCACCGTTGATTAAAGGCTATCTGCGTCTCGGCGCCTATATCGGCGACGGTGCGGTGATTGATCGTGAATTTGGCACCACCGACGTATTGATCGTGTTGCCGGTGTCGGCGATCAAGCAACGATATCTCGAGCATTTCGACTTGAGCCGCCGCGCGGCCTAACTTCCCGCTCGTCCCCGCGACCCAGTCTTCGCTCGCTTCGCACCGCGCGAAGACGGAAAGCACGGACCCAAAAGCCAAAACATGAACGCTCAGGTTGTCGCACTGGATTCCCGCTTACGCGGGAATGAACGGAGTGTTTATGTTCTTCGGATCTTCACAACCTTCTCAGCGAAACGTCCTCAACCAGGTGGCTTTCATCTTTTTTCAAAATGAGATCGGCACGTTGCCGCGTCGGCAGGATGTTCTCGTGCAGGTTGACCAGATTGATGCGTGTCCAGATGGATGATGCCGTCTTTGTCGCTTCCTCATCGGACAGGTTCGAATAACGATGGAAGTATGATTTCGGATCGCGGAATGCCGTGCCGCGCAATGTCAGGAACCGGTCCACGTACCAAGCCTTGAGCACGTCTTCGTCGGCATCGAGGTAGACAGAGAAATCAAAAAAGTCGGAAACGAAGGGGATCGCCTTGCCGTCCTTCGGCAGACGGCCCGTTTGCAATACATTTAATCCCTCAACAATGAGAATATCCGGCCGGTCAACCTCGACCCACTGGTTCGGGATTACGTCGTAGACGAGATGCGAGTAAATCGGCGCCCGTGCCGGGCGCCGGCCGGCCTTCACGTCGGACAGAAACCGAAGCAGTGCCGGAAGGTCGTAACTTTCGGGAAAGCCTTTTTTCTCCATCAGGCCTTCGCGTTCGAGAATGGAATTCGGATAAAGAAAACCATCGGTGGTAATGAGATCGACCGTGGGCACATTCGGCCAGCGTGCAAGCAAAGCCTGCAACACGCGTGCCGTGGTCGATTTGCCGACCGCAACCGAACCGGCAACGCCGATGATGTAAGGCATCTTCACGTCAGTAGTGCCAAGGAAACGTTCCTGCGCGCGAAACAGGCGCTGTGTCGCCGCCACGTACATCGACAGCAAACGCGACAATGGCAGATAAATCTCTTCCACCTCCTTCATGTCGAGGCGGTCGTGCAGAGAACGAACCCGCGTGACCTCTTCCGAGGTCAACGTCATCGGCGTGTCCTCGCGCAGTGCCGCCCATTCCGCACGCGAAAAGGTGCGGTAGGGCGAAAGATTTTCTTCGGTGCGCTGTTCCATCACGACATCCGATTAACGCGGGCGCGATGCCTTTTCCTCGTGCCCACTTTGCGCCGTGCGCTTTTCAAGCACGGCCTCGACCTCGGCAAGCGTAACGCCGCGTGCCTCGAGCAGCACCAGCAGATGATACAGAAGATCGCCCGCTTCCGCGATCAGCCGGCTCTTGTCTTCCTGCACGGCCGCCAGCCCAGTCTCGATCGCCTCCTCGCCCAGTTTCTTGGCGCAGTGAGCGACGCCTTTATCGATGAGCGAGCGTGTATACGAGTCCGCCGCGCTTGCCTTGGCGCGCTCATGCACCCGATTTTCCAGATCGGCAACGGTGAATCTGCTCATGGAAACCCTTCCAGGCGGCTCAATAGCATTGTTACGCCTAGGGATCGAGCCGCATCGGCAGTCCGGCTTTCGCCATATAATTCTTGGCTTCTCGCACGCTATGTTCGCCAAAATGGAAGATTGAGGCCGCCAGAACCGCCGTGGCGTGACCATCACGGATACCCTCGACCAGGTGCTCGAGCGTGCCGACGCCGCCCGAGGCTATGACCGGCACCGTTATGGCGTCGGCGATCGCCCGGGTCAGCGGGATGTCATAGCCTTTCCTGGTGCCGTCGCGGTCCATCGACGTGAGCAGGATTTCGCCGGCGCCAAGCGCCACGACTTCCCTGGCATAGTTGACCGCATCCAGGCCGGTCGGGTTCCGGCCGCCATGCGTGAAAATTTCCCACCGATCCTTTTCACCGGGACGTGAAGCTTTCTTGGCGTCGATCGCGACGACGATGCATTGATCGCCGAATTTCTCCGCCGCTTCTTTCACAAAAACGCGCCGGTCAACTGCGGCGGTATTGATCGACACTTTGTCGGCGCCGCACTTTAACAACTTTCGGATATCATCGACCGAACGCACGCCGCCGCCGACGGTAAGCGGCATGAAGCAGGCTTCCGCCGTTCGGGTCACCACGTCGTAGATGGTGTCGCGGTCTTCGTGGCTCGCGGTAATATCGAGGAAACACAGTTCGTCGGCGCCCGCTGCATCATAGGCGATGGCAGCCTCCACGGGATCGCCGGCGTCGCGCAAATTGATGAAATTGACGCCCTTCACGACACGGCCATCCTTCACATCGAGGCATGGAATGACGCGAACTTTGAACATTATCCGGGTATCCTCGCGGCACGGATCAGTGCAAGCGCGTCCGCAGCGTCCAGGCGGCCGTCATAGAGCGCGCGGCCGGCAATGGCGCCGGCCAGCTTTTTCGCACGCGGCTCCAGCAGCGCCTTGATGTCGGCGATAGAGGCGAGTCCCCCCGATGCGATCACCGGAATGGAAATCGCATCCGCCAGCGCAACTGTTGCGTCAAGATTGAGGCCTTGCAGCATTCCGTCGCGCGCGATGTCCGTATAGACGATCGCCGCCACACCGGCATCCTCGAACCGGCGCGCAATCTCAAGAGCCGACAATTCCGATGTTGCCGCCCAGCCTTCGACCGCCACCTTGCCGTCGCGCGCGTCGAGCCCGACTGCAATGCGCCCCGGGTAATCGCGCGCCGCCTGCTTTACGAACGGCGGATCGCGGACGGCTGCAGTGCCGATGATGATGCGGGCGACACCTTTCTCCAGCCAGGCCTCGACGGTTGCGGTGTCGCGCACGCCGCCACCGAGCTGCACCGGGATGCTGACCGTTTCCAGAATGCGGTCGACGGCCGCCGCATTGACCGGCTTGCCGGCAAAAGCGCCGTCGAGATCGACGATGTGCAGATATTCAAAACCCTGTTGCTCAAAGGTGCGCGCCTGCGTGGCCGGGTCGTGATGAAACACCGTCGCTCGCTTCATGTCGCCCTGCTCGAGACGTACGGCGAGACCTTCCTTGAGGTCGATTGCCGGGAAAAGAATCACGGCGACCACTTCAGAAAATTCGTAATCAACGCAAGCCCAAGCCGCTGGCTCTTCTCCGGATGGAATTGCGTGCCGACCATATTGTCGCGCCCGACAATCGCGGTGAGCGGACCGCCATAGTCCGCCTGGGCCACAAGATCTGACCGTTGCGCCGTTTTTAGTTCATATGAGTGCACAAAATAAGCATGCAGCCCGTCAGGTCCGAGCGGTATATCCTCCAGCAGCGGATGCGTCTTCAGCATGCTGAGCGTGTTCCAGCCCATGTGCGGAATCTTCAGATCTGGATCAGATGGCGTGATGCGGTCGACCTCGCCGGCAATCCAGCCCAATCCGGGCGTCACCTGATATTCGCGGCCACGCTCGGCCATCAATTGCATGCCGACACAAATACCGAAAAATGGTCTGCCGTTCTTGCGCACGCTCTGCTCGAGCGCATCGATCATACCTGGAATTTCATCGAGCCCACGACGGCAGTCAGCAAACGCACCGACGCCGGGCAGCACGACCCGGTCTGCGCGAACGACCGCAGCAGGATCATTGGTCACGAGAATCGGTTGATTGTGGCCGGTCTCGCGAGCGGCGCGCTCGAAAGCTTTGGCCGCCGAGTGCAAGTTGCCGGAGCCATAGTCAACAATGGCGACACTCATCGTTGGCCTCCCGGCTCGGGAAACAAACCAATTACGTCGGACGGCGATGGCGGTCCGCGGCGTATGAGTGCCGAATAACCAGATGCAGGCGGCGGCGGAGTGGCCGGTGCAGCCTCCCTGGGCTTTGCCCAGTTTGCGAAAAACCGCTGCTCCGCCATTTCGGCATCCTCGCCGACCACAAAGCCAAGTGCGCTCCAGCGGCGCCGTGTCAATGTCCATCGCCAAATGCTGGGTGATTCAAACCCAACCAGCAATGCAATGGCCAGGCCTGCCAGCAATTGTGCGGTCGTGGGCACCCGCAAAAAGGCAAAGGCGACGCCGAGCACCCCATAGCCGACGGCATAAATCGTGAAAGCCAGCCACAACCGGTGTGCCAGCAACCACAACGGCGCCAATACGAATGCCCAGACATGAAAGCCGTCGCGCACGAACACAAAGCGTTCCGGAGCGCTTGTTGTTTCGCCTTGCCGCGGTGGCGGTGCGTGCACTGTATAAGTGGGCATTACTCGTCCTCAACTCGACGACTACGAAGGCCGCACCATCACCCGCCGAGCGAGCCTTTGGTTGACGGCACTTCATCTTTGGCGCGCGGATCAATTGCAATCGCCGCCCGCAATGCCCGCGCCAGACCCTTGAAGCAGGATTCAGCGATATGGTGATCATTCGTGCCGTATAAAGTCTCGGCGTGCAGCGTGATGCCGGAATTCATCGCGAAA
>Ga0187765_10000084_pt1 | contig 31782 bp, 29 predicted proteins | sample 0216_QUI02_MP05__3_FD_133018 | JGI IMG/M metagenome (GOLD analysis project Ga0187765, IMG submission 133018) | Tropical peat soil microbial communities from peatlands in Department of Meta, Colombia - 0216_QUI02_MP05_10_MG | ecosystem: Environmental > Terrestrial > Soil > Wetlands > Peat ...
CGATCTCCCAAAGGCCCGCGCCTCGGGCAAGCTCGCTTGACGCGGAACGCAACTCGGCGACCGGGCCCGCCCCAAATGCGGCGCCGAGCAGATTGAGCGAAAGCGATGCCGCAGCCGCGACGGCCGCCCCGGCCAATACCGCTCCCCAGGAGATGCGGCTCCGATTCCCCCAAAATTGGAACCTGCGGACCCCGGCCCATCCCTCTCCTGCGGCATTCGTCATGGACATGGCTTCCTCCCTTTCGCGGCCTTCTGCGAACGCGAGGCCTCTCGCGACCGTGCTTTCAAGTCTTCACGAGATGATATTCGATGCGGCGATTGCGCAGCCGCCCTTCGAACAAGTCATTGCTGGCCACCGGGTTGGCGCTGCCATAGCCCTTCGCCACCAGCATGTCGGGATCGACGCCGGCTTTGATCAGCGCGTTTCGAACCTCGTCGGCGCGCTGCTGCGAAAGCGTGACATTGGTGGCGGGATCGCCGGTGTTGTCGGTATAGCCGGCGATCTCGATCCGGGCGCCCTTCGGGGCCTGCTTTAGAACGTCCGCAGCCTTCTGCAGAAAGGTGTTCATCGAAGCGGGAATCTCCGCACCACCGGGCGGGAAGTTGATGACTGATTGATTGAGAGCCGCGATCACATCGCTGGCGCTGAAACCCGACCCCGGCTTGAGTGATGCAAGCTCGGCCACCGCCTTCGAATTGGCGCTCGCGACCATATCCGCGATCTTGTCCGACAGGGTCCCGAAGACTAAGCCGCTGCCCAGAACGCTCTTGAGCGAAGCGGCGATCCGGTCGCGATCGGCGTCCCCGATCACCCCGCCCAGATTGACCGAGTTGCCGTCGAAAACGGCCTGCACGCCTGGCGTCTTGAGGGACTCAACAGCGTTGCGGAAGTTGACCATCCAGGGCGCCACGCCACGATTGAGGTCGACGGTGATGTCGCCTTGGACTTTATCGGCCCCAAAAACCGCCTTCAGCGCATTCAAGATCGAAGCTCTTGTCTCTTCGTCATGAACTGCGCCCGAGACGTGAATAACGCCATCGTCATTGGTGAGGGCAAGTCGGGGCGGCGCGGTGGCGAGCCGAGGAGCGGGCGTGACCGCGGGCGCCTGCGCCACCGGCTGCGGAGTGAGGGTCGTCTGGTTGCCGGTCGGCCAGAACAGGAGCGCGCCGCCGAGGACGGCCAATGCGCCGAGCAGCGGCCAAAGCCACCGGGTCATCACCGGTTCGTCGTGGACCGGCGCGGCGTGATAGACGTCAATGCGGCGCGGCGCGACCTGAGCCGTCGCCGCGGCAGCCCCCGGCATCATGCGGACGGTCGTGTCGACCCGATGGACCGCCGGCGAGAGAAAATTCGCGACTTCGGCGGGAAGGCTCGCCGGAATTGCTCCACCCGGCGTCATCAGGCCGACGAGTTTGGGCAACGCGTAACCCACCGCCGTTGCGACGATCGCTGGCGAGAGGCCGAGCCGGCTCGCGATCGCGCCGAGAGCGTTCGAGCCGAGCACGCGGTCGATTTGCTGCGCGGCCAACGGGGCCGCGTTGGCCTGACCCAACCACGACGTGACTTCCGAGGAGAGGCCCGCGGACTTAAGGGCGTTGAGGAACCCGCCGACACCGCCCGGCGAATTCGTCATCAGTCCCATGACTTCGCGAGCAAGCGGCGCCGCGTTCGCGCCGAGCCCGAACCGGCTGGCGAGGTCATCAATCAGCGCGTCGAACATTGCCATCTCTGCCTCCCTGGGTTCGATTGCTCGCGTCGCGAGCGCCCGGGTTCGAAGACGGCGACCACTCGGTCGGTCTGGCGGAATGTCGGCGCAACTCTCGTGCTCGAGGCCAAGAGAGCGCTTTTCCGCAGGCCAGCCGCCCTAGACCCGCCGCGGCCATCGCGATCAGCACACAGGTTTCCGGGGGGTCTCATCGACCCCCCGACGGCCCGCCGGTTTCGCGGCGGCCCGATTTCGATTCAGACGGTCTTCCCCGGAGGAATGACCTTCCCGTCCGCGCCGACGCGCTCGACTTCGACCTGCTGGCGGCGGATCTTATCCCGAATTGTCTCAATGTGATCGGCGCCGATCTTCCGCAGCGCGACTTCCTCAACGATCCGGGCCGTCTTGTTGACGAGCGCATGCTCTTTGGTTTCGACGACTTCGATCGTCCTGTCCGTCCAGTCGATGTCGCCGACGTACTTGGGATCGGAGATCGCCTTGCGAAGGACTTCCGCGTGCTCTTCGTGCAGGGTCACGTCGGCGGAGACGTCTCGCTCCGTCACGAAGCGGCGAACGCGTGTGCGGCCCGTCTCGGTCATTTCCTTGCCGACCTGGAGCTGCTCCTCCGCAAGCCGCAGGATGTCGGGTTGAGCGGCGGCAAGCTTGGGCGAGACGGCGATCTTTTGCGTTGCGGTGAGCGGAACCGCATCGAGTTTCTTTTCGATCGCCTCGACGTGGGCGGCTGGCGCGGCGCCGGTCGTCACCGCGCGATCATGCACGTCGACCGGACGATGGATGTCGAGAACGGCTGTTGCGTGGGCAACTTCGCTGTCGGGCACGCGGACGGAGATGACGACGCCGCCATCCTCCACGGTCTGCCCATAGATATCCGCCTCGTGCTGGTGGACATCGCCTCCGAACAGTCGATGCCAGAGACCCGCCTCCCTCACTCCCGTGGACAGCGTCGACTTGCCGGCCTTGAGACGAGATTGATCAAAAACGCTGATGTCCGATCCGGCGAAACCGGCGGCCTTGAGAGCCTTCACCGCGGCGTCGGCATGATCTGGGGTGTCGTAAACGGCGACCAAAGTCTCGTATGACATCTGTTGCTCCCTGGTCTTTGTTGGACTGACGTGGTCTGCTGATCCTGCATCGGCTTGCTGAGTCTGGCCTTGCACTCGAAAAATAATCGCTTCCTGATAGCGAAGCGTGACACGATCCTGAAACCTTTCCGACGTGCGCCTGCGAGTAATTCTGACCTCTTCTTTCAGAACCAACCGGCGTTCTATGTGTACGACTTCTTCTACGACCGGAATTATCGTCGTTTCGCCTTCTTGGCGGATCGACGGCATTTCAAAAATCTGGCGGCCAATTGGTAATCTCTCAACTTCCGCGTGCTCGTGAAACAGAGTCGCATCAATATTCGCGTCGCGCGTCCGCGTCTCTTTGCTGACGCGCAATCGCCCGGTTTCGACCGTTTCCTTTCCGACAGAAAGCTCTTCCGCGAGAAGGGTCAGCTTGGCGTCGTCCGCGGACTCACTCGGCGGTCCGGTGACGGGCAATCCCTCTCGCTCTCCGTCGGTTCGCTTCCCCACGACGGTCGCTCCGAGCAAGAATCTGACTGTCTAGCGCAAGAAAAACGTCTTCAGAAGAACGTCTGCTGTCTAGCCGCAGACAGCCGCTTCCTTGCTGACAGAACGTTTCCTGCTACAAAAATTTTTCGCCCGTCCGCGGTTCTCAAGTCCCGGCTCCTCATGGTCCGGAAATTGCCACGATTTGGCGTCAATGCCGCCTCTTTAGTGGCGGAGGCAAAGCAGCGCCCATGCTTCGCATCTGGAGATGTTTTAGTTAGCCAACCACGAGGCGCTTGCGGAACTTTCCACCGCAATTCTTCCGGCAGCCACTTAGAACTGCTCCAAAGCTAGCATCGGATCGGCGCAAGCATGGAAGATTGGTTTGTGGCCTGGCTCGATCGCTTCACGCCGCCGCTGCAAGTCGCACTTGTTTGCGCCTTCTTCATTGGCGTCACTTGGCTCGGCATCATAGCGGTCCATCCAGTTTTGCGGCGGCGGCTACATGGCGAGGAGCCCTCCAACGAAGCGATCATATTCAGCGCCGCCAACTTCGGCCTGTTCTACGCCGTGCTTTTGGGTTTGCTGACCATCGCGACTTTTCAAGGCACCAAGGATCTTCTTGACACCATAGACCGCGAGGCCTCGGACCTGTCCACGCTTTATCGAACAGCCGATGGTTATCCCAATCCGCTTCGCGCTCAATTGAAAGAAGAACTTCGCGACTACACCCGTTACGTCATCGACAAGGATTGGCCGGCCCATCGACGAGGCCTGGTGCTGATGGGGGGCGAGCACCGGCTTGAAGCCATTCGTCGGACGGTGCTCTCGTTCGAACCGGCAACGAAGACCCTGGAGGAGTTGCAAAACGAGATGCTGCGTTACTTGGATGCAATGGCGGTCGCGCGCGAGCAGCGACTCTCCGCGGTCACATCGGCCATCCCCGGCGTGCTGTGGTACATGGTCGTGATCGGCGCGCTTCTTACTCTCGTGTTCGTGTGGATGCTGCATATGAATTTGGTATCGCAGTTTCTGCTCGGCGGCCTTACCGCCTTCTTTCTCGGGATCATGGTCTTCCTGATCTATTCGATGGACCGCCCGTTGCGCGGAGCAGTTAGCGCCTCGCCCGCTTCATTCGAAACGGTCTATGACCAGGTGATGGAATGGGACGAGTAACCGGGTGCGGCAATTTGTTGCCACGGCAGCTCGGAATACCGATTTTGGTCGCGGCAATGTTCGTCGCTTGCTTAACCAGGTCGGCGCTGGCTGGCGAGACCTTCGTCTCGATCGGGACAGGGGAAATGAACGGCCTCTATTACCCGGTGGGGGAGGCTCTCTGCCACGTCGCCTGGGGCGAGTTGCGGGCGCAGGGCATTTGGTGCTCACCCGAGACCACACCGGGCTCGGTCTATAACGTCGGCAGGATTCAGTCCGGTGAGCTAGAATTCGGAATCGTCCAGTCCGACGTTCAGTACGCCGCATACATGGGAACAGGCGTATGGAACGGCAGACCGTTCTCTGATCTGCGGTCCGTACTTTCTCTCTACCTGGAGCTCGTCACCGTCATCGCTCGGGCGGATGCCAATATTCACGTCCTTGGGGACCTTGCGGGCAAGCGGGTGAACGTTGGAAGCCAAGGGACTGGGACTCGGGCGAGCTGGGACGCTATCGCCGCCGAAATCGACCAAACGAGACCCGTGCGATTGATGAACCTTAGAGCGAGGGACACGACGACGGCGCTTTGCAACGGTTCAATCGATGCCAATCTGTTGATCGTGGGACATCCCTCACCGTTGGTTTCAAGCCAGCTTGCCGCATGTCCTTCGAATTTCGTCGCGGTCGCCGGACCGGCCGTCGACAAATTGGTCAGCCTCTATACATTCTATGCGCGCGGCTTCATTCCGACCGAGCTCTATGGAATTGTCGGCAAAATCCCGAGCTTCGGAAGCCGGGCGACCCTCGTTACATCAGCGTCCGCTGAGCCGCGGGTTGTTGCCGCAATCGCAAAGGCGATCATGACCCATGTTGCCGATCTCAACGCGGCGCATCCCGCCTTGGCTCATCTCAAAGCGGAAGAAATGGTTGTCCAAAGCCTTACGGCGCCGCTGCATCCGGCCGCGGAGCAGGTCTACAGGGATCTGGGACTGATCAAGTAGCGATCACGTTTGCGCGATGAAACGAACCCGCGTTCACGGGTCGCGCCATTGTCCCCCGCTCGCGGAAACAGCCCTCGTTCAATATCCCCGACGGGCGACCCTTTCGCTCTGGCCAAAAGCCAAATCCCATTGTCCAATCGGTGGAAGGAACGTGCTGCGCCAAATATGGAGACAGACCGTGGACAGAGGCAGAGGTAAATGTCCGACATCATGATTTCCGTCAGTGGCCTCGGAAAGCGCTACGCGGTGAATCAAATCCATTATCGCGGCAGCCTGTCGCGGCGCCTAAACCAAACGGTGGGGCGCCTCTGGGCACGCCGCGACATCGATTCCGCCAGCGCCGGGGTTCAGGAAATCTGGGCGTTGCGCGCTGTCTCCTTCAACGTCAAGCAAGGCGAAGTGGCCGGCATCGTCGGACGGAATGGATCGGGCAAGAGCACGCTGATGAAAATTCTCGCGCGGATCACGCCGCCGAGCGAGGGGACGGGGGAGATTTTCGGGCGCGTGGGGGCGCTGCTGGAAGTCGGCACCGGCTTCCATCCCGATCTGACGGGCCGCGAAAACATCTTCATGAGCGGCGCCATCCTCGGCATGCCCAGGCGCGAAACCGAGCGGCATTTCGACGAGATCGTCGCATTCTCGGAAATTGGCGCGCTCATCGACACGCCTGTGCGGCACTATTCGAGCGGCATGTTCATGCGCCTCGCCTTCTCGGTGGCCGCCCATCTCGACGCCGAGATCATGCTGGTCGATGAAGTGCTTGCGGTGGGCGACGGCGCCTTCCAGGCCAAGTGCCTCAACAAAATCCGTGAGACCGTGCGCAGCGGCCGAACTGTGCTGTTCATCAGCCACGACATGCGCGCGATCCGGGACCTTTGCCACTGGTGCATTTGGCTCGACCACGGAGAGGTACGTTTCATCGGCCCTCCTTCCGCCTGCATCGCCGCCTACGAGGCGTCGTTCGCCACAGACGCCGTGGCCCACCCGGCATCGACCCAGAGCCAACCCACACCGGTACCTGACTCCGCCGAACCGCCGATGTAGCATGAGCGATGCTCGGTCCCGCAGAAGGATCGATTCCCGGAGGAGGACACCATGCCCGCGCAGCCACTGACTCGCCGTGCCTTGATCGTCACCGCCGCTGCCGTAGCTGCGCCTCTGGGAGTGCGCGGCCTTTCGGCGCGCGCGGAGGGCAGCACCCGCCTGCGCATGTTCTGGTGGGGCTCGAAGGAGCGCGCTGAGCGCACCGAGAAGACCAACCGCCTGTTCGAGCAGAAAAACCCAGGAACCACCATCGCGGGCGAGACCTTGGGATGGGGCGACTACTGGCCCCGGGTTGCAACTCAAGTCGCCGGACACAATATCGCCGACGTCTTGCAGATGGATTATCGCTATATCTTCGAATATGCGCGGCGCGGCGCGCTGCTGCCGCTCGACGAATTTACTTCCGGCACTCTCAATCTCAATGATTTCGCGGCATCCGCGGTCGACAGCGGAAAGGTCGATGGCAAAATCTACGGCGTAAGCCTCGGGCTCAATTCCGCCAGCCTGATCTACGATCAGGCGCTGATCCGGTCGCTGGGGCTCAAAGACCCTGCTTGGGACATCACCTGGTCCGGCATCGGCGATCTCGCGGTCGAAATCGCCAAGACGGCGAAACGCGAGGGTTATTTCGGGATCCAGGATGGCGGACGCTACGAGCCCGCGCTTGAAATCTTTCTGCGTCAGCGGGGAAAGGCGCTCTATACGGCGGAAGGCAAGCTCGGCTTCGATGAAAAGGACATGGCGGAGTGGTTCGCCTTCTGGGAGGACCTGCGCAAGCGCGGCGGGGCCGCCGCGCCCGAAGTGCAAGCGCTTGACATGAGCGAGATCGACAGCAGCCTCCTGACCCAGGGCAAGGCCGCGATCGTCTTCAACAACTCCAATCAGCTCGTGGGATTCCAGGCTCTCAACAAGAGCAAGCTCGCCCTCTCCATGTATCCAAGCGGCGGCCCGGGCGCAAAGCCGGGGCAATATCTAAAGCCCTCAATGTTCTGGAGCGTCTCGGTGCACACGAAGGAGCCGAAGGCCGCGGCCAAGGTCGTCGATTTCTACGTCAACGACAAGGAGGCCAATCTCATTCTTGGCGTTGAGCGTGGCATTCCGGCCTCGGCGCCCATGCGTGCTGCGGTGACGCCAATCCTCGATGAGCTGGGTCGGGCACAAGCCGATTATATCTCCTTCATCACCGACAAGGTGGGGCCGCTGCCGCCACCGCCGCCGGCCGGCGCGGGCGAAGTGCAGATGGTGCTTCGTCGGGTCAACGAGCAGATCGGCTTCGGCAAGCTGACGGTGAACGACGGCGCCAAGCAGTTCGTCTCGGAAGCCAAGGGCATTCTGGCGCGCGGCTGAGGGCATGGCCCTCGCGTATTCGGGCGGGCGGGCGGGTGCGGCCGGGCGACCTCGGAAAAACAGACTGCGAGCCGAGATCGCGGGCCACGCGTTTCTTATGCCGTGGCTGCTTGGTTTTCTCGGTTTGACCCTGGGCCCGGCGCTGGCCTCATTCTATCTCTCGTTCACCGATTTCGACCTGGTGCGCGACCCCCGCTGGATCGGCGCCGCCAACTACGTGCGGATCGCGACCGCCGATCCCAAGTTCGCGGCTTCTCTTGGTGTCACTTTCACCTATGTGGGTTTGGCGGTGCCGCTCAAGCTCGCTTTCGCGTTAAGCGTCGCTCTGGTGCTCAACAAGGGCATTCGCGGCCTCCCGATTTACCGCGCGCTCTTCTATCTGCCGTCGCTGCTCGGCGCGAGCGTCGCGATCGCGGTGCTGTGGCGTCAGCTCTTCGCGGGCAACGGGCTCGTCAATCACCTGCTGCTGCCGTTCGGAATTCACGGGCCGAGCTGGATTTCCAATCCCGATTATTCGCTCTACACGCTGGTTGTGCTCAGCGTCTGGCAATTCGGCTCGCCGATGATCATTTTCCTCGCGGGGTTGCGGCAAATCCCGCGCGAGGTCTACGAGGCCGCGGCGATCGACGGCGCCACACCCTGGCATCAATTCTGGCGCATTACCCTGCCGCTGCTGACACCGGTCATGTTCTTCAATGCGGTCGTGCAGACGATCGACGCCTTCAAGGCCTTTACGCCCGCCTTCATCATCAGCGCCGGCACCGGAGGCCCGATCGATTCGACCCTGTTCTACACGCTTTATCTCTACCAGGAGGCCTTCAATTATTTCCGGATGGGGTACGCCGCGGCACTCGCTTGGGTGTTGGTCTGCATCATCGCTTTCTTTACCGCAATCTCGTTTCGAACCTCGCGCTACTGGGTGCACTATGGCGAGTAACCCTGCAAATTCGGAAAAGCGTGGAACGCGCGGGCTTGCCTATCACGCCGCGCTTTGCATCGCTTCGATCGCGATGCTCTATCCGCTGCTGTGGATGCTCGCGAGTTCGTTCAGGCCCGAGAGCGAGATCTTCGGCAGCGCGTCGCTTTGGCCCTCGAGTTTCAGCATCGATTCCTACCGCCGCGGCTGGAGCGGGCTGCAGGTGGGGTTCGGGCGCTTCTTCCTGAACTCGCTGATCGTCTCGCTCTCTTCGGTGGTTGGCAACCTGCTCTCCTGCTCGCTCGCAGCCTACGCGGTGGCGCGGCTCGACTTTCGCGGCCGCCGGCTCTGGTTTGCGCTGATGCTGGGTACGCTGATGCTGCCCTACCACGTGACGCTCATCCCGCAATACATCCTGTTTCTGGGCCTTGGCTGGATCGACACCTTCCTGCCGCTGGTGGTGCCGAAATTCCTGGCCGTGGACGCATTCTTCATCTTTTTGCTGGTGCAGTTCTTCCGCGCCATCCCGCGCGAGCTGGACGACGCCGCCAAGATCGACGGCTGCGGCCCCTGGGGCATCTATTGGAAGATCATGCTGCCGCTCTCGCTCCCAGCGATGGCGACTGCCGGGGTCTTCACGTTCATTTTCACCTGGGACGATTTCTTCGGACCTCTGGTTTATCTCAACGACATGAGTTCCTATACCGTTCAGCTGGGCCTTCGGAGTTTCGTTGATTCCACCGGCAAGTCGGATTGGGGGGCGCTGTTCGCGATGTCGACCTTGACCTTGCTGCCGGTATTCGCGTTCTTCGTGTTCTTCCAGCGCCTACTGATCCAGGGCATACAAACCACCGGCCTCAAAGGCTGAGCCTTCGTACGGGAGACACGCATGAACCACATCCGCTTCGCTGCCGTCGGCCTCAACCACGGCCATATCTATGGGCAGGTGGAGATCATGCGGCGCGCCGGCGCGGAATTGGCGGCCTTCCATGCGATCGAGGACGACCTCGCGCGCGCGTTCTCGGAACGCTATCCGGGCGTGGCGCGGGTCACCGACCGTCGGCGCATCCTCGAAGACCCCGGCATCACACTGATCCTGAGCGCCGCGATCCCCGCGGAGCGCGCCGAGATCGGCATTGCCGCCATGCGCCACGGCAAGGATTTCATGGTGGACAAGCCCGGAATGACCTCGCTGGAGCAACTCGCCGAGCTGCGGCGCGTTCAGGCTGAAACCGGGCGCATATATTCGGTCTGCTACTCGGAGCACTTCGAGACCCGGTCCACCGTGCGCGCGGGAGAGTTGGTGCGAGGAGGCGCGATCGGCAAGGTCGTGAACACCACGGGGCTCGGGCCACACCGGCTCAACAAGCGGCTTCGCCCGGCCTGGTTTTGGCAACGCGCGAAATATGGCGGCATTCTCACCGACATCGCGTCGCATCAATGCGAGCAGTTCCTGTTCTTCGCCGACGCTCTCGACGCCGAGGTCGTGGCATCGACGGTGGCCAACCGAGTCAATCCCGAGACTCCGGAGTTGCAGGATTTCGGCGAAATGCTTCTGCGCGCGCGAGACGTCACCGGCTATGTGCGGGTCGATTGGTTCACGCCCGACGGCCTCCCCACCTGGGGCGACGGACGTCTCGTCATCTTGGGCAGCGAGGGCTATATCGATATCCGCAAATACGTGGACATCGCGGGTACGCCGGGCGCCGATCATCTCTTCCTGGTGGATCGCCAGGGGATGCGGCGCATCGATTGCTCCGAGGTCGAGCTGACCTATGGGCGCGATTTGCTGCATGATATCGCCGCGCGCACCGAGACCGCGATGCCGCAGGAGCGCTGCTTCAACGCCATGGCTCTCGCCCTCAGGGCGCAGGCACTGGCCGAGCAGCAGAAAACCTCACACCGATGAGCACAGACGAATCGAAGCTCTTCGCTCCTTGCCCACGATCCGCGCGCATCTCTGTCGATCTATCTGAGGATTCTCCAAGCACGGAAGACATATGGTGAAGATCTGGAACGTAGCGGTGATCGGATGCGGGATCGGACGCCTGCACATCGCCGAGGGATACCAGCGGCATCCCGACAAATTCCGCGTGCTCGCGATCTGCGATCTCGATCCCGAACGCCTCAAGAGCGTCGGTGACGAATTCCAGGTGCCGCGCCGCACCGTGTCGTACGACGAAGTGCTCGGCATGGCCGACGTCGAAATTGTCGATATCTGCACCCCGCCCGGCCTCCACGTGCCGCAGACCTTGGCGGCTCTCGCCGCGGGAAAACAGGTGATCTCTGAGAAGCCGATCGCGGGCTCGCTCGCCGATGTGGACCGGCTGATCGCGGCGGAGCAAGCAGCCTCCGGCCGGATCATGCCGATCTTCCAATATCGCTTCGGCAATGGCCTGCAAAAAGCCAAGCGGATCATCGATGCGGGACTTGGCGGAAAGCCCTATCTAGCGACGGTCGAAACCGCGTGGAAGCGCGGTGCCAAGTACTACGCGGTGCCCTGGCGCGGCCGTTGGGAGACGGAACTCGGCGGCGTGCTGGTCACTCATGCGATCCACTCGCACGACATCCTGACTTATCTCATGGGGCCGATCGCTTCGGTGTTCGCGCGCACGGCGACGCGGGTCAATCCGATCGAGGTCGAGGATTGCGCGGTCGCGAGCGTCCAGATGGCGAACGGCGCGCTCGTATCCTTGGCGGCAACCTTGGGTTCGCAGCACGAGATCAGCCGGCTCCGATTCTGCTTCGAACACGTCACTTTTGAAAGTTCGCTCGGCCCTTATTGTCCCGGCGATGATCCTTGGCAGATCATTCCCTCCTCTCCGGAGGCAGAGGCACGGATCACGACGGCGCTTCAGGATTGGAAATTCGTCCCCTCGCGCTTCGAAGGGCTGTTCGCGCACTACTGGAAGGCGCTCGATACCGGCGCCGTGCTCCCCGTTACTCTCGCCGACGCCCGGCGCTCGCTCGAGCTGATCACGGCGCTCTTCCATTCCGCGGCTACGCAGATGCCGGTCACCCTCCCGATCGGCCCCGAGCACCCGAAGTACCGGGGCTGGCGGCCCGCAGCATCGGAGCGTCGAACGCCCCCTTAGTGCACTGAGCCGTGCTTTGCTATACGTTGAAACTCGTACTCGACCACGCCGATGAAAGGGCCGGTCCCATGGAACTCGCCTTTACCAGCAAGGAACAGGCATTCCGCGACGAAGTCCGCGGTTTCATCCGCGAGCGGCTGCCCAACGACCTGCGCGACAAGGTACTGACCAGCAAACATCTGGGCCGGGACGACTACCTCCTCTGGCACCGCCGCCTCTTCGAGCGCGGTTGGATCGCCCCAAATTGGCCAACGGAGTTCGGCGGTCCCGGTTGGTCGCCGGTCGAGCGGCAAATTTTCGCGGACGAAGCGGCCGAGGCCGGGGCGCCGCCCGTGCTTTCGTTCGGCATCACCATGTGCGGCCCGGTCATCATGCGCTTCGGAAACGAGCGGCAGAAGTCGTATTTCCTGCCGCGCATCCTCTCGGGCGAGCACCTCTGGTGCCAGGGATTTTCGGAGCCGGGGTCCGGTTCCGACCTCGCATCGCTGCGCACCCGAGCGGTCAAGGAGGGCGACCACTACATCGTCAACGGCCAGAAAATCTGGACCACCGCCGCGCACTTCGCCGATTGGATTTTCCTGCTGGTTCGCACCGATCCCGCGGCCAAGAAGAAACAAGAAGGCATATCGTTCCTGCTGGTGGACATGAAAAGCCCCGGCATCACCGTGCGCCCGATCGTGACGATGGACGGCAGCGCCGAGATCAACGAAACCTTTTTCGACAACGTAAAAGTGCCGGTCGAGAACCTCGTCGGCGAGGAGAATATGGGCTGGACCTACGCCAAGTTCCTGCTCGGCAACGAGCGCGTGGGAATCGCGCGGGTCGGCGCCTGCAAGCGCGAGATGCGGCGGCTCAAGGAAATCGCCGCCGCCGAGCCCGGCGACGACGGGCGGCTGATCGACAGCCCGCGCTTTCGCGACAAGATCGCGCAGCTCGAAATCGACCTGATGGCGCTCGAAATCACCAATCTGCGCCTGATCGCCTCGCTTCGCGACGGCGGCGACGCGGGTGCGGTGCCTTCCATCCTCAAGATCAAGGGCTCGGAGGTGCAACAACGCCTGACCGAGCTGATGATGGAGGCGCTTGGCCCCTATGCGGCACCGTTCCAGCGCGAAGCCTTGGAAGAAGGATGGAACGAAGAACCGATCGGCCCCAGCTACGCGCCGCCGCTCGCCCGCACTTATTTCAACTTCCGCAAGGTCTCGATCTACGGCGGTTCGAACGAAATCCAAAAGAACATCGTGGCCAAAGCCACGCTCGGCTTGTAAGGGACAACGATGGATTTCGATCTCAGCAATGAGCAGCGCCTTCTCGACGAGACGGTTCGTCGGCTGATCAAGGACGAATACGCCTTCGAGCGGCGAAAAAAGTACCGTGCCGAACGCGATGGATTCAGCCGGGAGCTTTGGGCGCGCTACGCCGAGTTGGGTCTGTTGGGCCTCACATTGTCCGAGCGCCATGGGGGTTTCGGCGGTGGCGCGGTCGAAACGATGATCGTGATGGAGAGCTTCGGACGCGGTTTGGTGGTGGAGCCCTTTCTCGCCACTGTCGTGCTCGGGGCAGGGCTGGTGCAGGCGCTTGGCAGCCGAGCACAGCAGGAGGCGATCCTCCCGCGCGTGGCGCAAGGAGAATTGCTGCTTGCTTTCGCCCATAGCGAGCGAACGGCGCGCTATCGGCTGAGCCACGTAGAGACCGAGGCCAGGCGCGCCGGTGACGGGTATCGACTGAGCGGACAGAAGGGTGTGGTCCTGCACGGCGATGTGGCGGACAAGCTCATTGTCTCGGCGCGCACCTCCGGTGGAGCGCGCGACAGCCAAGGAATCTCGCTGTTCCTGATCGATCGCGACGCGCAGGGCGTTGCCGTGCGGAGCTATCCGACCATCGACGGGTTGCGCGCGGCGGAGATCGAGTTGGAGGGGGTCAGGGTCGGGCGCGAGGCGCTGCTGGGGCCCGAGAACGGGGCCTACATGGCGATCGAACACACGGTCGATCGCGCGCTGGCGGCGCTGGCGGCGGAGGCCGTCGGCCTCATGGAGGCGCTGAACGCAACCACACTCGAATACCTGAAGACCCGCAAGCAATTCGGCGTGCCCATCGGCTCATTCCAGGCGCTGCAGCATCGCATGGTCGATATGACGCTGGAGCACGAGATATCCCGCTCGATGGCGATCCTCGCGGCGCTTTCGGCGGACTCGAATGATCGCACGCAGCGGCGCCGCGCAATCTCAGGCGCCAAGGTGCAGATCGGCCGTTCCGGGCGCTTCGTCGGCGAGCAGGCGATCCAGCTCCACGGCGGGATCGGCATGACCGACGAATACATCGCCGGGCACTACTTCAAGCGTCTACGCATGATCGACCAGACTTTTGGCGACGTGGACCACCACCTCGATCAGTTCGCAGCCGCATAGCGCCGGCGGTCCGACGCAGGGGGCGATCGCAGTCGTTCTCTTCCAGGGGGAGAGGCAATGCCCAACATCGTTCCGCACCTGAAGCTCACGCACGAGGGCGCGCGCCTGATGCTCGATGCCGCGATCGCCACGGCACAGGCGATGGGCGTGCCGCAATGCATCGCGGTGGTCGATGACGGTGGCCATCTGCTGGCGTTCGCGCGCATGGACGGTGCCAAGGTGCTGAGCGTCGATTCAAGCCTGCGCAAAGCGATGACCGCTGCATCGAGCCGCGTTCCGACCGGCAATGTCGGTGCCGGTACCGACTTGAAACTCGGCCTCGCGACCGAAGGCAAGTTCGTGAACCTGAAGGGGGGCGTCCCCATCGTCGTTGATGGTCACGTGATCGGCGGCATCGGCGTCGGCTCCGGTACCGGCGAGCAGGACCTCGAATGCGCGCAAGCGGGCCTCGCGGCGCTTGCCGCCGCACGAAGCTGAGCCGGCGCGCGCTCAACCGACCTGCACGTCCTCCCAGAAACCGAACCGGTCGGCGACCTGACGCATCTTCGGCTGCGGCGCCTCATAGGACCATGCGGCACGGCGGTGGCGCTTGCCGTCCACAATCACGTCGTAGAACTGCACGCTGTGCGGGCATTCCAAGTCCGACGCCGTTTTCTCGGCCTTTTCGAGTTGATCGATCCGCACTGACGAGCGTGGGAAGTATTGGTAGCCCCCACACTCCACCATGTCATTGCTCTCGGCGATCACATGACCGTTGAGTGTTGCTTTCATCAGGGAAATCTCCACGCACGATTGAGTCCGCCTGTTGATGCCGGTTTGAGCATAACGCAGGCGATCCAATTCGCGCCATGCGCTTGTGCCTAGGACGGCGTTCATGTCCGGTTCCTGCTTCCGGCTTGACGCAGATCAAGCTTAGCGCAGCGGTAGCACTAATTATTTCACGGCGATACAAAAACCGGATTTGACTACCGGTCGTTTCATCGGGCGTCCCAACATAGGAGCAATGGACAATGTTGAAAGGAAATCGGTTGAAGAGCGGAGCAATCCTGGTTGTCGCGGCCCCCCTGTTACTCGCTGCTTGCGCCAGTCAGGACGATGTCAGGCGAGCACAGGCGACGGCGGACCAGGCGCTTGCGGCCGCCCAGCAAGCAAATCAGACGGCGCAAGCGGCGATGCAGAAGGCCGATCAGGCGGCGGCCGATGCCGCTGCCGCCAGCGCCAAGGCCGATCGTATGTTCCAGCAGAGTCTCAGAAAGTAAATTCAAGCGATTCGCTGTGATGTCGTTGCGCCGACAGCGGCGCAACGACATTATTGTATCAGTATCGGCATAAGGGCGGCGAGTAATGGCGCGCGCTTCGATCGTACGGCATGGCGTGAGCTGCAAGCGATCTCTCGGCATTTCCGTGGCGATCGCGATCGTCTTGCTTGCGCGGCCGGCGGATGCAGCGAGCTTCTCGCTGGCACCTGGACAGTTGGCCGTGGGCGCGATCACGACCTATGCGGTTCAGGGCGACGAAAATTTGCTCGACATCGCGCGCACCAACGACCTCGGCTACGGGCAGCTTATCGCCGCGAACCCCGGCATCGATCCGTGGGCTCCCGGGCGCGGGCGAGCGATCACGCTACCTGGCATTTATCTGGTGCCGGAGGGTCCGCGCCGGGGCATCGTCATAAACCTCTCCGAGCAGCGACTTTATTATTTCCCTCCGGACGGCCGCACAATCGAGACATATCCGATCGGCGTCGGGGTGCAGGGGTGGGCTACGCCACTCGGCGTGACACAAGTGACCGGCAAGGATGTGCACCCAACCTGGTATCCGCCGCGGTCGATTCGCGAGGAAAAGCCGGAGCTTCCCGAAATGGTGCCGCCCGGCCCCGACAACCCCCTCGGCGACTACGCGCTGCGGCTCGGGTGGCCGAGCTACCTCATTCACGGCACCAACAAACCCTATGGCGTCGGCCGCAACGTGAGCCACGGCTGCATCCGGCTCTACCCCGAGGATATCGAGCGGCTGTTCGGCGAGGTCGCGACAGGGACGGCCGTGCGGGTCACGGACGATGAGTTGCGCTTTTCCTGGATCGAGGGCGAGCTTTACCTCGCGGCATTTCCGAGCAAACAGCAGATGGACGAGCTTGCGATCAACCAGCCGATGACGCCGGCAACGCCCGCCAACCTCGCGACTCGCGTCACGGATGCCGCAGGGTCCCACCGCGATCGCATTGACTGGGGCATCGTCCAGTACCTCGCCCTTAAGCGGCCGGGCATCCCCTATCGGATAACCAAGGCCACCCCCACCGACGGCTAGCTTTGCTGGGGAAATCTCGCGCCATTATCTATTGCCGCGCAGCCGCGGATCGGCGATCATTCCGGCGGTTTGGGGGAGGGCTTCCGTATTGTCCGCGAACTTTGCGCCGCGCTTGCCGACACGCCGTCTCTTCTGTGTGGGTCTGGGGATCGTCGCCACCGGAATTGCCGCACCGCCGATCGCGGCCCGCGCCGAGCGCTCGTCCGAATCGGAGCAAGCCGATCGCATCCTCGTGCTCAAATCGAAGCGCAAGCTGCTGTTGCTGCGCGGCGACACCGTTGTCGCATCCTTCGTCGCGGCGCTGGGCGCTCACCCCATCGGGCCGAAGCAATTCGCCGGCGATCAGCGCACACCCGAGGGTCTTTATGAAATCGACGCCATGAATCCGTACAGCCGGTTCCATCTCGCGCTGCGCATCTCCTATCCCAATGCCGAAGACGAGTTGCGAGCTCGACTCGCCGGCCGGTCACCCGGCGGAGACATCGAAATCCATGGCATGCCCGGCGGCTACGGCCATTTCGATCCCGCAGTAGGCGTCAAGGATTGGACGAACGGCTGCATCGCCGTGGGCAACCGCGCGATCGAGCAGATTTGGTCGCGGGTCACGGTCGGCACCCCGGTCGAGATCCGCGGCTGATAAGATTTCCGCGTCCGATCTAACGTCAGGAAAGCTCGAGAGCGAACACTCAACCGGTTTTGTCGGGCTGCGCCTGATTGTCGAGCTTCCAGGAACCGTTCGGCAAGTGGCAACTCGTAAGCACGTAATTCGCGGGCTGGACCGACGCGGGCTGAGTGGGGCCTGGGTTGATCACGTACTGCACACGGCGGCAATCACGACCTTGTGAGGGAAAGCGGTCGAGGAGGGTCACGGTACCGGAATTCTGGCTCGATGGATTGCGCCATGGGAGCGTGGTGCCGTTGGGCTTGCCCGTAAGGTCCTCACGCACAAGCTTGCGTAGGATTTTGACATCCTTGTGGGTGAGGTTCGGGGAGGTCTGGAAATTGCCGTACTGCGCGCCGGCATCGATTGGCGCGAGCAACAGCATGGCTGCGGCGAAAAGTCCGGTCCTCAGAGGATTTGGCAGAATTCGCGCAATGTTGTACATCGATCCTCCATCTTCCAATCCCATATTCCAGCCGGTAAAGATTGTCGTCAATATCGTGTGCGTGCACGGCGACTGAAGCATAGAGCCGTGCCCGAAAGAACTCCCTTGTCATTGACCCATCGTGCTCACGCCGGGCGTGTGGGATTGCTTATGCAGGCATTGCAACCTTTTCGGAGAGAGCCCTGTAATGTCGGGTAGAACAGCCGGAAACGCTTGATCGCCAATGCCCCCTGCACTACCTATGATCCGACACATGAAAGCCTTACGACTCGATCCCCACGGCGCTGTTGTGCAGGGTCCCGCGCACCATCCGGCGGCAGAGACCGGAATTGCCGAGGCCGACATCCGCACGACACAACCAAATGGCGCGCTGCCTTCGACGCTCGGCTCGCGCGCGTTCTACCTGCTGAACGGATGGGCCGATGCGCTTGGCCTTTTTCGGCAACCGCTGTCGGCGCGCGACTTGATGAGCGCGGCTGAACGCCGCACGGGACTCTCCGACTTCGGTGAATGGAATATCGAAGAACCGCTGTCGAGGTTGATCTGGAGTTACGAAAACGAATCGCGCCTCAACGCGTTCGGCCGCTTCGCGGCGCGCTGGGATTTGCTGCGCTTTTTGATGAACCTGCTGCGACTTCGGGATGAAGAACGGCGCCACCCCGAGATTCTCGAGCAGGAGATCGTGCGGCCGATCTTCATCACCGGCCTGCCGCGCGCGGGCACGTCGTTTTTGCATGAGCTGATCTGGCAAGATCCGGCCAATCTGGTGGTTCACCACTGGGAGACGATCTATCCGTGCGCGCTCGCGCCCGGGCGCGACGACGCCGAACGCCGTCGGAAGAAGGTACAAAGCCAAATCACGAGTTTCGAACGGATCGCTCCGGAAATTCGTTATTTGCATCCCTTCACCGCCGATTCACCTCAGGAATGCACCGAGATCACCGGACACGTGTTTCGCGGTATGCGCTTCGACACAACGCATTACATTCCATCCTATTCGCGCTGGCTCGAAGGCGAGAACCAGCGCCTCGCCTATCGCTTTCACAAGCGCTTTCTGCAACACCTCCAATACCGGCGAGGTCCCGGCCGCTGGGTGCTGAAGTGCCCGGAGCACATCTTTGCCCTCGGCGCGTTGCGTGCCATCTACCCGGACGCCCGTTTCGTTTTCACCCACCGCAATCCGGTTTCGGTGCTTCCCTCGGTCGCGCGACTCACGGAGGCTGTGCGTCAACCCTTCACGAAGCGCCTCGACCGGCGCCAGATCGGCGCGGAGGTGAGCGAACGTTGGGTACAGGGCACGACGATCATGGTCGATACCGCAAAGTCGCTTGCCGACTCCACCGAACCGCCCCTGCATATTGATTTCGGGCAATTCGTGCGGGACCCCGCTGCCTGCGTGCGCGAATTCTATCGGCATTTCGACCTCGACCTTGACGAGGAAACTCAATCGCGCGTTCGAGAGCTGGTGGCACTGAAGCCCACGGGCGGCAACGTCCGTAATAGGGGCCGCCTGGAGGACTATGGGCTCGACGCGGAAGCCGAGCGCGAGCGCTTCGCCGATTACACCACGTTCTTCGGGATCGTGGCCTGAGATGCTCGGTCCCGCCACTCCGTGCAAGCGCCAGCAGGCACTGCATTCCGGCGGCGGGGGGTGCTGAATGGACGCGGCTGCGCTTCGAGTAGACAGGCGCCGGACCTGGCGAACGAAGCTGCCGGCGGCGTTGTGGCTGGTCGGTGGACTCGGCTTCTCCGTTTGGCTCGTCATTCACTTCGGCGCTCCAGCCGTGGGGGATGCGCTGCGCACCGCGGGCTGGCTGGGTCTGGCGGCGATTGCCGCCTTTCATCTGATTTCGACGACGGTCATGGGACTTGCGTGGTGGCGTTTGCGCCGCCTTGGCAAGCGCTGGGTTTTTATCTGGGGGCGCTTGCTTCGGGATGCAGGAACGGAGGTGCTGCCACTCTCGCAGCTCGGCGGCTCGCTGCTGGCGATGCGCTCGGCGGTGTTGCACGGAATCGCCGCTTCCATCGCGGTGGCAACGGTGATCGTCGACATCACCATGGAATTCTGCGCGCAAATCGCCTTCGCCACCCTGGGCGTGGTCCTGTTGGCGTGGCTGAGACCGGAGTCGCCGCTCACGCTGCCGGCGCTTATCGGTCTCGCCATCGCGCTTTCGGCCGCCCTCGGTTTCATCCTGCTGCAGCGGCGCGAATCCGACTTTCTGGTGCGCGCCGCCACTCGATTTGCGTCGACCAGCATCGGTGCGGCGCTCGCGGGGGCTTCGGTGGTGCAGAGAGAGCTGCGCCAAACCTACCAGCTCAATCGAGTATGGCCGTCCTTTCTGATGCATTTTGCGGCGTGGATGTTGGATGGCGTCGAAGTCTGGCTGGCGCTGCGCTTCATGGGGGCGCATCTCAGCTTTGCCGCCATCCTTACCATGGAGAGCCTGCTCTACGCCGCGCGCAGTGTAGCGTTCCTGGTTCCCAATGCCGTGGGGGTGCAAGAAGGAGCCTATGTTGTGCTCGGTACCGCGCTGGGGTTGACGCCCGGCCTTGCTCTTGGTCTGTCGTTGCTGAAGCGCGGACGGGATATGCTGCTGGGCATCCCGGCCTTGCTGACTTGGCAGATCTTCGAGAGCAAGCACCGTTAGGTTGCGAGTCCGGGAAGTGCGCGCGCCCAACACCCTGGTTGCCCGGCTCGTTGCCGTAAGCTGCCGCCGCGCATGGCTCACCGTTCTGCTCGCCGTCTTGCTGGCGGGCGCCGCCGCCGATTACGCGATTCAGCACTTCGCGATCAACACCGACACCTCGGAACTGATTTCGCCCGACCTCCCCTGGCGTCGCGACATGGCGGCTTTCGACGCCGTTTTCCCGCCACGCGCCGACTTGATCGTTGTGGTGATCGACGGCGCGACACCGGAGCTGGCCTCGTCCGCATCTGACAAGCTCGCGCGGCAACTCGAAAGCCGCACCGATCTCTTGAGGTCGGTGCAGCAGCCCGATGGCGGCCCCTTCTTCGAACGCAACGGCCTTCTGTTCTTGCCCGTGTCCGACGTGCAGGACACCACCGGCCAACTCATCGCCGCGCAGCCCTTCCTCGGTCCCCTGGGCGCCGACCCCAGCTTGCGGGGCGTCATGGAAAGCCTCTCGACCGTGCTTGCGGGCGTGCGACACGGCGACACCGAGCTTGGGAAGATCGATTCCGCCATGCGCGGGATCAGCGATGCGCTCGAAAGTGTCGAGGCGGGTAAGCCGGCTTTCTTCTCCTGGATCACGACGATTTCCGGCAAACCGGCCACCACGCGAGAGACCCGACGCATCGTGCTGCTGCAGCCGAAGCTCGACACGTCGCTGCTTTTCCCGGCCCGGGCTGCTTCCGACGCGGTTCTCGATGCCGCGAAACAACTTCAGCTCGATCCGAGCCACGGCGTCACCATTCGCTTAACAGGACAGGCGGTGCTCGCCGACCAGGAGTTTGCAACCGTGGCCCAGCACGCCGATCTTATCGCCGGCGCAATGCTGACGGCGATGACGTTGATGCTGTGGCTTGCGGTACGCTCCATCCGGATCACCTTTTCCATAATGGTGACCGCGCTCCTCGGCCTCGCGCTGACGGCAGGCACGGGCCTGCTGATGGTCGGCAAATTCAACCTGATTTCGGTGGCCTTTGTGCCGCTTTTTGTCGGATTGGGCGTCGATTTCGCGATCCAATTCTCGGTCCGCTACCGATCGGAGCGCATGCGGAACCCCGACCTCACATCCGCGCTGATCGGGGCCGGCAACGGGGTCGGCGGCTCGCTTGCCCTCGCCGCCGCGGCGATCGGCCTCGGTTTCTTCGCGTTTTACCCCTCTCCCTATCTTGGAGCCTCCGAGCTCGGGCTGATCTCCGGCGTCGGCATGGTGATCGCCTTCCTGCTGAGCGTCACGGTGCTGCCGGCGCTGCTCGCCCTCATACACCCGCGGCCCGAGGCCAGAGAGGTCGGCTTCGCAAGCCTTTCGAGCGTCAATCGCCAGCTCATGCTGAGGCGCAGAATTGTACTCGCGGTGGCCAGCCTGCTCGCCATCTTGTGCCTCGCGCTGTTGCCGTATCTGCGCTTCGATTTCAATCCGCTCCATCTGCGCAGTCCCAAGATGGAGTCGGTCGCAACGCTGCTCGACCTGATGGCGGACCCCGATCGAACGCCCAACACGGTCGATGTGTTGGCGCCCTCGCTGGCAGCCGCCGACGAACTCGCGCAGAAGCTGGCGGCGCTACCGGAGGTCAAGCGAACCGTGACGCTCAGCAGCTTCGTTCCGGATCATCAGCCGGGAAAGCTGCAGCTCATCGAAGACGCAGCCAACCTGCTCTCGCTCACCTTCGATCCCGTCAGCATACGGTCGCCGCCAAGCGACGGCGAGATCGTCGACAGCTTGCGGGCGACGGCCAGCGCGCTCAAGGAAACCGCCGGGTCCGCTACGACGCCGGCCGCGAACGACGCGCGCCGCCTCGCCGGTATTCTCGATCGTCTGGCCGGGGGATCACCGGAATTGCGCGCGCGCGCCTCGGAGACGTTGATTACCCCGCTGCGAGCCATGCTCAGTCAGCTCCGCGACCTGCTTCAGGCGCAAAAGATAACGCTCCAAAGCCTTCCGCCGGAGATCGTGCAGGACTGGATAGCCAAAGACGGGACCGCAAAGGTCGAGGTGGTCCCGAGCGGCGATTCCAATGACAATCGAAATCTCGAGCGCTTCGTCACTGCCGTGCGCAAACTCGCGCCGCATGCCAGTGGAGCGCCGGTCTCGATACAGGAAGCGGCGCGGATGATCGTCGGCTCCTTCGTCCAGGCCGGATTTCTTTCCTTCGTGGCGATTGCGGCCTTGCTCGGCTTCGCGTTGCGGCGCCTGCGCGACGTGATCCTGACGATGATCCCGATCCTGCTCACCGGCCTCCTGACGCTCGGCAGTTGCGTGCTGATCGGCCAGCCACTGAACTTCGCCAACATTATCGCGCTGCCGTTGCTCTTCGGCCTCGGCGTGGCCTTCAACATCTATTTCGTCCGCGCGTGGCGCGCCGGCGAGGCGAATCTTCTGAAATCGAGCCTGACGCGCGCCGTGCTGTTCAGCGCCCTCGCGACGGGTACGGGGTTCGGCAGCCTGTTGCTGTCGGCGCACCCGGGAACCGCCAGCATGGGGCTGCTCCTGATGATATCGCTCGGATGGACCTTGGTGACCACTTTGCTCTTCGAGCCTGCCTTGCTCGGCCCGCCCCCCAACCAAGCGAAGGTGGACCGCGGCCGCCGACAAATCGCGGTCTGATCTTGATTGCCCCGGCCATGCTGCTATTGCTGAGCTCGAGGAGCCGCTTTGCGCAGACCGCAAAATCAAGGGGCCCCAACGGATGGAGACTCTGCTCGTAACCGGCGCTGGCGGACAGATCGGCTCCGAACTGGTACCGGCGCTGCGCGCACGCTTTGGGGTGGAGCGGGTGATCGCCAGCGACATCCGCATACCAACCTCCGCCGGCACCGTGACGGAGGGGCCTTTCGAGCATCTCGATTGCACGCACCCGGAACAGCTCCGCGAGGTGATCCGCCGCCACGACGTGCGGACAGTTTACCACCTCGCCGCCATGCTCTCGGCGGTCGCGGAAGAGAGACCGCAGACCGCCTGGCACTTGAACATGGACGGGCTCTACAACATGCTGGAAGTGGCGCGTGAATATCGCTGCGCTATGTTCTTTCCCAGCTCCATCGGTGCCTTCGGCCCGACGACGCCGCGCGACAGGACCCCGCAGGACACGGCGCAACGGCCAACCACCATGTATGGCGTCACCAAGGTCGCGGGCGAGCTGCTGTGCGACTACTACGCGCACCGCTTCGCAGTCGACGTGCGCGGCCTTAGATTGCCGGGACTTATTTCCCACGTGGCGCCGCCCGGGGGTGGCACCACCGACTATGCCGTCGAGATTTTCTATCAGGCAATCCGCTACCGGCACTACACGTGCTTCCTGCGCGCGGATACCGCGATCGAGATGATGTACATGCCGGACGCGCTCGACGGCATGCTCCGCCTCATGGAGGCCGATCCCGCGCGGCTTCGCCATCGCAACTCGTTCAACATTTCTGCCATGAACTTCACGCCCGAGCGCCTGGCGGCCGAAATTCGCAAACACATCCCGGATTTCGTCATCGACTATGACGTCGATCCAACGCGGCAGGCGATTGCCGACTCTTGGCCGCGGTCGATCGACGATAACGCCGCGCGCAGCGAGTGGTATTGGGCGCCCCGCTACGACATCTCGGCAATGACCCAAGATATGCTGCAGAAACTGGGCGCGCGGCTGAAGCGGGCGCGCTGAGCCCTGAGGAGCCAACCCATGCCACAAGATCGGATCGAGCGACTTCTGCACGCGGAGTTGAGCAAGCTGCAGGCGGAAGGGCGCCGCAAGGGCCCCGAGACCGTGATCGCCCGCGTGATACCGGGGCGCAATGGCCGCGGACCTCGCTTTCTGATAGAGGGCGAAGGCGAGCGTCCGTTCCTGCGGATGAACGCCAACAATTACCTCGGGCTGTCGCTGCGAGCGGAAATCATCGCGGCCGAGCACGAGAGCGTGAGCGATCTTGGCACCGGGCCCGGCGCGGTACGTTTCATCAGCGGCACCTGGGCGCCACATCGAGAACTGGAACGGCGGCTCGCCGCATTTCACCGCCGCCCCGCCGCCATGACCTTCAGCTCCGCCTACGCGACCATGATGGGTGTCCTGCCGCCGCTGATCACCCCGGAGACCGCGGTCATCAGCGATGAGCTCAACCACAACTGCATCATCAATGCGATCCGCTTGGCGCGCCCGCGCGAGCGCCACGTCTATCGCCACCTGGATCTGGCCGAGCTCGAAGCGAGACTCAAACAGGCGGCGGGCGTCTGCCGGCGGGCCATCGTCGTCACCGACGGCATCTTCAGCATGCGCGGAGACCACGCGCCGCTTCGAGAAATTGCCGCGCTGGCGCGCCAATATGACTCGGTGTTCAGCGAAAACGTGCTGCTGGTCGTTGACGATTCGCACGGGGTCGGCGCCTTCGGCGATACCGGCCACGGGACCGAGGAGCGCGCAGGCGCCATCGTCGATGTTTTGATCGCGACGCTCGGCAAGGCCTTCGGCGTCAATGGCGGCTATGTCGTCGCGAGCCAGGCGATCGTCGACTATCTGCGCGAGGTGTCGCCGTTCTACGTATACTCAAACCCGATTTCGCCCGGAGAAGCCGCAGCCGCGGCGACCGCCGTCTCGATCCTCGAGGGTGCGACGGGGATCGCGCTGCTCAATCATCTGCGCCTGATGACCGCGCGGTTTCGCGACAGTCTGACGCGTCTTGGATTTGAGACCATCCCCGGCAATCACCCGATCGTGCCGCTGATGGTGCGGGACTCCGCGCGAACCGCGGCGTTGGTGCGGCATCTGCGGCAACGCGGGGTCCTCGCGACCGGCCTCAATTTTCCGGTCGTGCCACGCGGCGAAGAAGAAATCCGGTTCCAGATCTGCGCCGACCACACCCCCGCCGATATCGACGAGGCGCTTCAAATCCTCAAGGACTTCCAGCCCGGCTAATGCCTGCGACCCTTGGATCGAGCATTTGGAGAGGGTAGTCAGCAACGCACGCAAAGGGCACTATACTGCGCTGATAAACTAACCAACGAGGGTGGGGGAGGAAGAACAATGGCAACCACGCAATCCGCGCAGCCCGCCGCGGCGATTTTGGCGCGCCTCGATCGGTTACCGGCAACGCGCCATGTCTGGGTCCTAGTGGCGCTGTTGTCGCTGGGCGGGATGTTCGAACTCTATGACCTCTTCATGACCGCCTACATAATTCCGGGGCTGGTCAAGGCCGGCTTGCTGACCAACGTGTCAGTCTCGATTTTCGCGGGGCCGGCCCTGTTCGTGGCAGCCACATTCACGGGCCTTTTCATTGGCACCTTCGTGTTCGGCTACGTCGCGGACAGATATGGCCGCCGCGCCATCTTCACTTTTTCGATGCTGTGGTACAGCGTCGCGACGCTCATCATGGCGATGCAAAACACCGGGTTGGAGGTGTCTCTCTGGCGCCTGATCGCCGGCATCGGCATCGGCGTGGAGTTGGTCACCATTGACACGTACGTCGCGGAACTGGTGCCGAGGCAGCTGCGCGGCCGAGCCTTCGCCTTCAATCAGATGGTGCAGTTTACAATCGTGCCCGTCGTTGCGTTTGTGTCCTATCTTTTGGTGCCGCTGACGCCCTTTGGACACGACGGCTGGCGCTGGGTGGTGGGGATCGGCTCGCTGGGCGCGCTCGGCGTGTGGTTCTTGCGGCGCGGCATTCCCGAGAGCCCGCGCTGGTTGATCAATCAAGGCCGGATCGACGAGGCGGAAGCCATCACCTCGGCGATCGAAGCAAAGGTGAAGGCAGACCTCGCCGGCGCCGCCCTACCGGCGCCGGCGGATCACGAGGTCGGAAAGCTCGAACCGGTCGGCCGCTTCTCCGAAATTTGGCAGCCGCCTTATCGCAGCCGCACCGTCATGCTGATGGTGTTTCAATTCTTCCAGACCTTCGGGTTCTACGGCTTTGCCGCGTGGGTTCCGACATTGATCTCGCAGCAAACCGGGATCAACGTGAGTGCGAGCCTCCTCTATTCGTTCATCATCGCCATTGCCAATCCGTTCGGCCCGATGTTGGCCATGACCTTCGCGGACAAAATTGAGCGCAAATGGCAGCTGGTGGGGGCGGCCATCTGCATCGCCGTATTCGGCGTTCTGTTCTCGTTTCAGAGCTCGATGCCGTTGCTGATCATGTTCGGCGTGCTGATCACGCTCTCCAACAACATCCTCTCATACTCGTTCCACGGCTATCAGAGCGAGCTGTTCCCGACCCGCGTGCGCGCCCGCGCGATCGGATTCACATACTCCTTCAGCCGGATCAGCACGGTGTTCGCGAGCTTCATCATCGCCTTCTTCCTGCAGCAAGCGGGAACCAAGGGCGTGTTCGGCCTGATCGCCTTTGCGATGCTGATGGTGGTGCTCTCGATCGGGGGTTGGGGGCCGCGCACCCGCGAGTTGCAGCTGGAAGAGATATCGCATTGAGGGGGGCCCGTGAGGCGGCGAACTCAGCGACAAGGCCATTCTGACGGGGTGCGATGCCTATCTGCGGGGACCGCACGAGAAGGTGGTGCGCGTCACTTCCAGAAGCTGTGACGTGTCGGAGCCGGTGCAGAGACGCGCGTGCCTGTAGGACGCCGTTGCGCTCAGATTGGCCCGGCATGATCTGGTCTTGGGTCCATCGGCCGTTTGAAAACGGCACCAGACCGTGCATGTCACCACCGTCGGAAATTGAGCCGCGCCTAACCGGGCAGTCACGTAAACTCCGTAGTCATGGCCATTGGGCGCGATTTCGCAGCTAAAATCCTGAGCATGCGCAGGCGACGCCCAGAACACGACCAAAGCCGCGAGAATCGCCGCGGCTTGACCAATAAGCCCCACCTTTTCCCGCTCGAGCTGCATTCAGGCAAAACTTAGCCGAACCCCGCGCGGCTGCCCAACTGAAGCTTAAATCGCATAGCAGGCCTGCGCCCCACCAGGGCCATATGGGTGGACCCCGGCGTGGGTTCCGCTTGACATAGGCGCATATACACGTATATAGGCGTATATGCACGTATGGAGGCCGCGATGACATCCGATGAATGGCCCAAGGGCGATGTCTGCAACTGTTTGGCGCTGCGTCAGGCGGCCCGGCATGTCACTCAATTCTATGATCAATTCCTGGCCGACGCGGGGCTGCGCACGACCCAGTTCTCGATTCTTGCAAAGCTGAGGCGCATGGGACCGCTCCCGATCAATGCGCTCGCCAAGCAACTGGTCATGGATCGCACCACGCTCGGCCGCAACATCCTGCCGCTGCAGCGGGAAGGGCTGATCGCGGTCGTGAAGGGGCGTGCCGATCGGCGCAGCAAGGAGCTGCAGTTGACCGATACCGGCCTCGCTCGGTTGCGAAAGGCGGTCAAGGGTTGGACCGACGCACAGGCGCAATTTGAGACGGCCTTCGGCGCCAAGCGCACGGAAGAGTTGCGCGCGCTGCTGCACGCGGTTTCCGCCAGCGATCTGGCCGGCGCCGATGCGCCGGCGATCAACGACTAAGCGCACTTCGCCTTCCCGATGGCCTTGGGGCTGAAGCGGGTGAAACCATGGACAGCATCGCACTCGAACGGACAGCAACGGTTTCCAATCCCGTCAAGCGCGATTTGCGGCGAGGGCTCCGACGCTTGGCTCTGGCCGCGGCGCTGCTCGCGGCGTCGGCTGCCGCCCTTTGGTACGCAGAAGATTGGTGGACCGTCGGCCGGTACATCGAAAGCACCGATGACGCTTATGTCGGCGGGAACGTCACGTCGGTCGCGCCGCATGTCGATGCCTTCATTCAGCAAGTACTCGTGACCGACAATGAGCGGGTGCAAGCGGGTCAGTTGCTGATCCAACTCGATCGGCGGGACTACCAGGCTCAACTCGATCACGCGGAGGCGGCGCTCAAGGCGCGGCTGGCTGCGGGCGACAGCCTCCGCGCGGAATACGCGCTGCAGCAGTCCATGATCCGACAGCAGGAAGCCGATCTCGCGGCGAAGAAAGCCAGCGCTTCCTTCGCCGAAAAGGATGCCGCGCGCTACCACGCTCTTGCGCAAACCAGCTACGGATCACGCCAGAACGAGGAGCGCACATCGGCGTTGGACCTGGAGGCGAAATCCACCGTGACCGCCGCTTCCGCCGCGCTCGAGGCCGCGCAGCAGAAGCTCAAGGTTCTGGAAGCGCAAATCGCAGAGGCAGATGCGGCGGTAGTACAGGCGAAATCCGACCTGGCAACGGCCCAGCTCAATCTTGGATATACCGAGGTGCGTTCGCCGATCGACGGCTACGTCGGGAACCGGGCGGCACAAGTCGGCGCCTATGCGACCAAAGGGACCTACCTGATTTCCGTAACACCGGCGGCCGGACTTTGGGTCGATGCCAATTTCAAGGAAGACCAGCTCACTCGCATGACACCCGGCCAATCCGCCACGGTCGCCGCCGACGTCCTTCCGGGCCATGTCTTCCACGGCCACGTCGTCAGCCTTTCGCCCGGCACCGGCGCCGTCTTCAGCGTGATCCCGCCCGAGAATGCCACCGGTAACTTCACCAAGATCGTGCAGCGCGTCCCCGTCCGCATCGTATTGGACGACGGCGATCCGAAGCTCGCCATGCTGCGCCCCGGCCTCTCGACGATCGTTGGCGTGGATACGCGCACCGAACGAGAATCGCCATGACTACGGAGCCGAAACACCCATCGATCCTGCCTTTCGTGGTCATGACGGCGGGCATGTTCATTGCGCTGCTCGACATTCAGATCGTGGCTTCCTCGCTGCAGGACATCGGCGGCGGCTTGTCGGCGGCTCAAGACGAGATCAGCTGGGTTCAGACCGCCTATCTCATTGCCGAGATCATCATGATCCCGCTCTCGGGCTGGCTCACCCGGGTGTTCTCGACGCGCTGGCTGTTCACCTTCTCGGCCGCCGGCTTCACCGTCTCCAGCATGCTCTGCGGCGCTGCGTGGAACATCGAGAGCATGATCCTGTTTCGAGCGCTGCAGGGCTTGCTCGGCGCCTCGATGATACCGACGGTCTTTACGTCGTCGTTCCACTATTTCCAGGGATCGCGCCGGGTTTACTCGGCCGCCGTGATCGGCTCCATTGCCGCCATTGCTCCCACTCTCGGCCCGATTATCGGCGGCTACATCACCGACACCTTCAATTGGCATTGGCTGTTCTATATCAATCTCGTTCCGGGCATCGTCATCTCGGTGCTGGTGCCGATGCTGGTGCGGATCGACAAACCCGATCTCTCGTTGCTGCGCGGCGCGGACTACCCGGGCATCGCATTGATGGCGATCGGCCTCGGGACCCTGCAATATGTTCTGGAGGAAGGCACCCGCTGGAACTGGTTCAGCGACAGGACGATCCGCGAATGCGCGTGGATTTCCGCCATCGCCTGCACGCTCTTCATCTTCCGCAGTCTCACCTACAGCGAGCCCGTCGTCGACCTGCGCGCTCTCGGCAATCGCAACTTCGCACTCGGCTGCTTCCTCTCCTTCGTGGCGGGCATCGGCATATTCACGACCATCTACCTGACGCCGCTGTTCCTGGGTTATGTGCGCGGATTCAGCGCCTGGCAAACCGGGACCGCCATTTTCTCCACGGGCGCCGCGTCGCTGATCGGAACCCCGATCTATATCCTGCTCGCGCGCAGGTTCGACCTGCGCTGGCTCCTGATGGCGGGCCTCGCTTCCTTCGCGCTCGCGATGTGGAGCTTCAGCTTCATCACGCACGACTGGGGATCGGATCAGCTTCTGCTCCCGCAAATCCTCCGCGGTTTCCCGCAGGTCTTCGCTGTTGCACCCGTGGTCAATCTCGGGCTCGGCAGCCTGCCGCCCGACCGGCTGAAATTCGCGAGCGGGCTCTTTAACATGATGCGCAACTTGGGCGGTGCAGTGGGCATCGCCGTCAGCGCCGCGATCATCAACGACCAAACCAACCTCCATTTCGTGCGTATCGCCTCGCACTTGACGCCCGCGAACGGCGCCATGGATAGGTTCTTGCAGGGTGTGGCCGGACGATACGGCGCGCTGCCTGGCAGCGCCCACGGCGGGCACTCGGCGGCACTGGACCAGCTTTGGCATTTGGCCTATCGAGAAGCCTCGACGCTCGCCTTTGCCGACGCCTTCCGAGCGATCATGCTTGCCTTTGTCATCGCGACCTTGCTCGTTCCGTTGCTCCGAAACATTGCCGCTCCGGCGGCGCCCTCCGGCAACGCGCATTAGAGGAGTACAAAATGACCGATTTTCCCTATCGCACAGCTCTCATCGTCGGGACTGGGTCCGGAATCAGCGCCTCGCTTGCGCGGAAATTCGCGGCTTTCGATGTGAAATTAGGACTGGCCGCGCGCAATGTCGAAAAGCTTGCCGCATTGGCGGCCGAAACGCGCGCGACCACGTTCGCTGTGGACGCCGCTGACCCCGGCGCCGTCGCTCGGCTCTTCGACGACGCCGACCGGCGCTTGGGCGAGCTCGATATCGTCGTCTACAACGCGAGCGCCAGGGCGCACGGGCCGATCGCGGAGATCGATCCCGCGGACGTACAGAGGGCTATCGCCATTACGGCGCTCGGTGGGTTCGCGGTCGTTCAGCAAGCGGCGAAGCGCATGGTACCGCGCAGGCACGGCGCGATCCTGCTGACTGGCGCGACCGCAAGCGTGAAGGGCTTTCCGCTCTCGTCCGCATTCGCCATGGGCAAGTTCGCGCTACGCGGCTTGGCGCAAAGCGCTGCCCGCGAACTCGGACCCAAGGGCATTCACGTCGCGCATTTCGTGATCGATGGCGGGGTGCGTAGCGCGCGAAGGCCCGACCCTGTCGATCAGCCCGACAGCACGCTTGATCCCGAAGCGATCGCCCAAACCTATATCGACGTGCTGCGCCAGCACCGGAGCGCATGGTCACTTGAAGTCGAGGTTCGACCGTGGGTAGAGCGCTTCTGACTGCTTCGATTTAGCTGAGGTGCCAAGGAAGCAAGACCGCCCCGATCAGCAGGGCCATCAGCCACGCGGCAGCCACATCGCTCAGGCTAGCCCGCATCTTGATGCCCTCGTCGGCAGCCGGCGATTCCGGCGTCATGGAACTCTCCTTCGATCCAATCCGATTCGCACCGAGCGTTTGCGTTTGCGCCGATATAGGCACGGTTGGACCGCTTCGGAGTGACTCTCGTCACAAAATCATCGCGCCTCGATAAACAGCCGCGAGCAATGGGTTAAGAACCGGGCAAAATCCACAGATCAAGTCGATTGGGTCGGGTGGACTTGGCCGAAGAAGATCGTTGAGGTGCCCAATTGTTTTCGGGTTAGATGGAGCCGCCGCCATCCCCGTCCGCGCGGCTCATAAGGAGCCCCTCAGGGAGAGTGCCATGCCCGTCGAAGCCCGCACATACACCCGCCCGCTACCCAACCCGCAATGGCTGGGCAAGCTTAGGGAGGAGATCTTGGAACCCGATCTCCCGATCGTCGATCCGCACCATCACCTATGGGATCATCCGGGCAACCGATATCTCCTCGACGA